>Ga0209725_1002316_pt1 | contig 10284 bp, 8 predicted proteins | sample I18A1metaG_FD_184145 | JGI IMG/M metagenome (GOLD analysis project Ga0209725, IMG submission 184145) | Lake sediment bacterial and archeal communities from Gulf of Boni, Indonesia to study Microbial Dark Matter (Phase II) - ​I18A1 metaG... | ecosystem: Environmental > Aquatic > Freshwater > Lake... | reverse complement strand
GCGCGGGCAACCGATCTATTCATCCGGCACTGGAAACTTGAAAGAGCGCTGAAACTCTACGAGGATGGAAAGATCACGACCCAGAAAGCCGCTGACGTTGCGGCTCTCTCAATCTGGGAGTTTATCGAAGAACTCGAGAGAAGGAGGATTCCAGTACGGTATTCAGCAGGCGAGTTTGTGGAAGACTTCGAGGCTGCGCAGAAGGGATAGGTCGTCTGTTTGACGAAGCCTCTGATCTTCGATACGACCCCACTAATCTACGTGATCAAGGTCTCATTGGCCGAATCCCTCACGAGATTAAGCGACGCGAAGTATCTGCCTACGAGCGTGTACGAAGAGTTGCTCAAGGGGGAACCCCTAGGCAAACCTGAGGCTTCGATCATCCGCGAGCTGGTTGAGCAGGCTGCGGTCAACGTGACCCGGCCAGCTGACACCTCGGCGGTTAGGAGGCTCGTCAAGGTCGCAGTTGAAGGCGAGCGGAAGCCTTTGCACACAGCTGAGGCTGAGGCTCTTGCCTTGGCCAGGGAGCTGGGAGGAATCGTGATCTCAGATGACCATGTCGCAAGATCCACTGCAAGGATGATCCACGTTAAGCTTCACGGAACAGGATATCTGATTGGGAGAATGTACAGAGAAGGTCACATCTCAAAAGAACAAGCCATGACGAAAGTAAGAGAGATGCGCAAAGCGGGCTGGCGCCTGAGTGAGGACGACTACAGGGCAATAGTTGACTACTTGAGAATGCTGTAGATCTTGCCGTTTGCCAGGAGGGTCAGTAATCATCCTTGCGCACGCGGTCAAACTGCGCTTTTCAAATCTCGCGCTCCGGTGACCTTGCACATGTCGATGTTTCTGAAGGATACTGGAACCTTCTTCGATACTCAGACCACCACGCCTGAGTGGACTCGTAACCATCTGAGTGATTGACAGAGCGTGACGAATTGAGACTGAGAAGAAGGACTAGGGGGTAGTCCGCTTGTTTCTCGCACGGGGAGAGAAACCGACGCTCCCTGTACGCGATGAACTACCCGTCGATTGTAGACGCTGAGGAGCTCCTCCTCGGAGCAGCAAGCTGCTGCCGGCGTGACATACTTCGGCTTCGGCGCTTCCCAGCAGCGAGGGCGAAACCGACGACCACAATGAAGAGAATCACCAGACCGATGTTGAGAGCGAGTGAACTGTAGTCGTCTTGCCAGACAGCCTCGATCTTGGTTGGCTCCTTCATTATCAGTGAGCCTTCAGGTTCCACTGACACGCCAAGGAAGTTGTTCGATCCGACCCATTGGGAGAATGAACGCCTCAGGCCAAGCAGGCCGAGGAACCCCTGAGCTGGAGCTGTGGTCCTGTCGATCGAGAATGAGGCGGCGCTGTCTTTCAGGTACCACCCGGAGCCCTTCGTTTCCCCGATCTGGCTCGTCACGCTAAGGTAGTACTCCGTATCGTATCGTCCGACTACGGCGATTGGCTCGTTGACTGTTACGCTTGTCGAATCCGCCGTGACCTTCTGAGAGTCCACCGACCAACCGCGGAAGGCAAGGCGAGTTCCCCCAGCCTCGTTGATGACATCTGGACCATTGTGGTTGACCCAGAGTATTTCGCCGCGGCTATGCCATCCGGACGCCGGCGTTTCAAACAGGCTCGGCGGATCCGTCGAGAAGGAAACCATGTACTCGACTCTGTACGTGAAGACGTAGGACCCGCCGCTTGACGCCTGTACCTGATTGGTATCGCATACGTACCTGACGCCCGCCGAGCCTGACACGAGCTTGCTCACTGTGATGTTGTGAGTTGTGCCTCGATCGAATGTGATCCTCTCCTGTCTGTCTGAAGAGGCTGGGCCGTACGGGCTTCCGTCGACCTCAATCTCGGTCGCTAACGCGCCGGGAAGACCGTTGATGCCTACCGAGGCCACGTATGTGAGCGCGGGGTTGCCCTCAAGCACTACAACAAGCTTCGGTCTCCACTCCTCGTGAGAACCGACTGGGTACTCTCTCGACCAGAACCCTGAGGACGCATCCTGACATTGGGGGCACCGCTCCTCCTTGGCGACCTTGATCATCGTACCATAGTTGGGGGCTTCGCCGCTATGCCATGCGCTCACGTCCGCTGTGATATCCCACTCTATCGCAACATCTTTTCGAGCCGGCGCGACTGTTTCCGAAGTGACGGCTGCTGCCCATGCAGGCTGGTCGTCCCATGTCTGCTTCCTTTCGTCCCATTCTGCAAGCACGCGGTGGGTCTCGTAGGTCTGATCCAGTTTGGGTGAGTAGTACTGCCAGAGCTTCAACGTTGCGCGGACGACGACGTAGTTCTTCGGCAGCCCCGTCAGATTGAAACGAATGTATATCCGCTCGGACCCCCAGATGTCCTGACTGCGGTCGTACTTGTTCCCAACAAACAGAAAGCTATCGTACCCATACGCTCTGGTCGGATACTTGCTGTCCGCATAATTGTCTGCGACCGGGTACAGCGTCACGGTCGCCTGGGCTGCGACCAAGCTCAGGTTCTGTAAGAAAGCGCCCACTATCAGGAGAGACGCGATCATCATACGCTTCATCATAGCTGTGCACACTGTAGCGGCCCCCGTTCTTTCGCGACCGCAATAAACCATTTCCGCCATGGCGCGTCGATCGCTTGCGGGAGCTCCGCTACGCCGCGACGAGGTAAAGAAAAGGAGGTTAAGGGATCTACGCGCGATCCCTTACTTCATCAATACGGGTGCGTTGATGTTTCTCTTCCGCAGCAGCCAGACTGATGCAGCAAGCGCGGCGAATAGGGCGAGGGGTGCCACGTATGGGGGTAGCTCAGGTACCGGTACTCCGCTTTGTCCTAGTTGCGTGGGGGTGTCTTGAACCCCACCGGCCGTTATTACTGCTGTGTAGTCCATGTTGCTGGTTGGCGCGGCTGAAGTCCAGACTTGTGGCGCTTCGCTTGTGCTAACGCCTACGTCGTGACTTCCCGCTGGGACCCACATGATGTAGGCGCCTGCGGGATCACTTGGGCCTGCCCCTACCGCGCCGTAGCCAGCCGAGTAGGCCGGGATGGCATCGGTCTCGGGGCCAGGTGAAGCGGTGATCTGCGCCCACGGAAGCGATCTGAGGTTGCCGAACATGTCGAACCAGCGGACTGTTCCGCGGAGGCTTGCCATGTTGTTCATGGTCATGAAGAGTGCGTTTGCGCCGCCCCATGGAACCTCGATACCCTCAAGCGGCCAACCCATCGAGTACATGCGCCAGTCATCCGCAGTACCGTACTCATCGTCGGGTCCGCGCGGGTCGAAGGCCCACACCTTCACAGTGTACGTGCCTCCTCCGCTACCAGACCAGCCCGGTATGTCGACGCTGCCCCTAAGTCCGCTGTCCCACTGTATGCCAGTCCACGCACTTGGGCCAGACCAGGTGGTTACCGTCGGCCATCCTCCAGCCCAGGTCCGTGCGGCGCCTCCGAAGTACCAGTAGAAGCCGTACACGTCAAAGTACTCTAGCAGTCCTGCGCCATCAGGTCCCTGCTCAATGCAGTTCGCGTCAGATGGGTCGGTCGCAGTCCAGTCTGCCCAGGTAAAGCCTGGGAAGCCTGGGTAGTGGACCGAGGACCACCAGGCTCGCTGCGCAGGATTAGCCCCGGCGCCACGTGGATCACCCGTTAAGCCGTCGGAATCAGACCCGGGCCAGCCAGTGGCTTGAGCAGGTCCTTGGACCAACATGTGATCAGCCCATGCCTGGTAGCCTAGGTAGCCGCCGCCCATGCCCTGTAGGGTGTTCACGTTGGGCTCCGCTTGGCCGTAGATGCTTGCGCCGACCAGGTCGCCGGCCTCGTTGAAGACTTCAACGCGCACGAAGCCGTTGAACGGTGTCGCTTCGCCTTCATGTCTGAATTCTAGGAGGACTCGTATCTGTCCGCCCTGGATCATGTCCGCCTCGATGTCACCGCCGCCAGAGAACGGTACCTGTACAGGGAATGACCTGCGCATTATGTACCCATGCGTGTAGGCTGCGTAGGTGTACTGGCCTGCTGGCAGCCTTGTGGATCTTAACTCGCCGCTCACGGCTCGCATGATGCCGCCCCATCCTGCCTCGACGAGGTCTAGTCCGGCGTACGTGACGCCCAAGTGTTCACCGAAGCCGGGCGGGTTGACGTTGTCGATGTCGAACGGGGTCACGCCGTCAGGGTCCTGCACTAGGCCGTAGATCGTCGGGTCCAGCCAGGCGACCGCGTTTCCTTCCGCGTCGGTGAATTCGACCCATATCTCGGAGCCTGGGAACGTCCAGGGGCGAGAGTGGGCCGGAACCTGGAAGTCGACCGATCGCAAGCTTATCCAGAGCCACGCGTTGGTTATGCTGAAGCTGAGCGAGGCTGGGCTATTGCACAGGAATACGGATACCTGCGGGTCACCGCCGATGATGTTCCACCAGCCGCTACCCACTATGGGCGTGCCGGTGAGCAACCCGGAGGGATCGCCCATGTCACTCATGTACAGCTTGATCGTGTACGGGTTCCCCGCGAGGCTGACTGCGCCTGCAGAGTGTGTTGAGGCTGTCGGGTTGAGACCGTAGTCCTTCTTGCTGAGCTCGCGTGCTGCGGCAGCTCCCCTCGTCCGACCGCTTCCAACGTTCGGGAAGACACCGTTCCATCCTTCGATGACAATGGTGGGAATTTCCCCTCCATCGATGGGTCCGCCGGGTTGTGTGAATGCGGCTGCGCCTCTCTCGCTTCCCGCGGCGTCCTCAGCGGTGAGTACGACCGTGGTATCCTTTGAGAGAGTGGCGCCTGAGTAGCTGTGCATCGTGACCTCTATCCAGTTGCTGCGACGGAGGTCGAAGACGACGTTCATGGCGCTAGTTGTAAGCGAGAAGGTACGCTGGTAGGCGTCGGCGTCATCCATCACGTAGCCTGTCACGAAAGCCTCAACAGTATACTGCCCGCCAGGCATGCCTGCGATGTAGTCAGCGGTGTCCCATGGGACGTGGCCGTCCCAGTGAGTCGACGGATTGCCGGTAGGCCATCTCGCGTTTCCGAGAAGATCCTCGTTGTCTGTCAGAGTAGCGGTGTAGACGGTGGCCGTCGGTATGACTCCGCCATCGTCGTGCAACCCACCCAGCACGGTAGTGTCGGGAATGTATTTCCACGAGCCTGCCGCAGGGCAGACGTTTGATGCATAGAAGGCTATGAGATTGTTGTCGGCGTCGTAGAGTTCAAGCATCATGTCCCTCCGAGGACCGTTGTCATCCGGGGGTGCATATGGGTCGTTGGTGCCGCATGGTAGCTGCCAGATGTTATGCCATGGAATCTCGCCGGTGCCGTGCTTGCTGTATACGGTGACGCTGACATCCGGCGAATCGTAGATGAGGATGAAGATACTCTCCATGGACTGGCCGGCTTCAAGCGTGACTCGCTCTGCAACGCCCTTGCCGAATCCGGTGGCTTCCGCTGTGAACGTGTAGGTGCCAGCGGCCAAGCCAAACATCCACACTTGGTAGAGTTCTCCAAACTCGCCCGGTTTGGTGCTGCAGCCTATATCTTCCATGGGACCCCAGTATCCGACGCCTTCGACTGTGCGTCCTTCTGGGGTGGTACCTTCGGCCAAAACCCAGCCGGATGATAGTGGGGGCGCACAGAAAGCGTGGGTGCGTACTAGCACCCCAGCGTAGGCTGGGTTCAGTTCAGTCTTGACGATCACGAAGGGGAAGTTGCCCGCTCCAATGCTAGTTGCTGCTGCTGGTGTTCCAGGGATGGAGGTGTAGATCTTGAAGTGGTATAGGCCTGCGCGCTCAGGCGCCTGTAGGTTGAACAGGCGTATGTGGTAGGTATCAGGCCTAATGGTTATTACGCCCCAGGAAAACGGGTCCCATCCGATATGGATCACAAGCCAGTTCGGTGCGATCGGGTCGTATTCAGTCGCGGTAAATGTCTGGATGAACATGTTGTCGTTGGTTATGTCGGTCCAGATTGATTCCTCAATGGTTGGTCCGAGCCACTTGAACTCGGGCGGAACGTAGATCTCGATATAGCCGATGGCATACTCAACCTGTAGGTCAAACTGTAGGTCGCCAACGCTCTTGGCCAGAATCGCGTAGTCTAGGTAGTCGTCAAACACTTGGCGTTGCTGAGAACCGGTCATGTCCTGTGAGCTCCAGAGCGTGTCGAGTGTGTGGCTCCAGCCCATCTTGTAGGCGTCAGCAACGCCTGGATGAAGGAACACACACATCGGACTATCACCGAAAAGCTCACACTCCTGCGCGTTTACGCGTGGAATGCTCAGCGCTGGAATCAGTCCAATGATCATCAGTATAGCGATGGCTACTGCTGCAAATTTCCTATTCAATTTTCAATTTCACCTAATTCTTACTTCAGGTATGCACGCTCGCGTATGCGTTGCGTCGCGTGCGTACCATGAAGAGAACGATGCCTCTCCGGACGATATATAAGGGGAACACTCGGCGCCGGACATATCCTGCGCATCTTCGCATATCGCTACCTCGCACAACTTGGCTCGTCTGGGCAGAGCGATTCGCTGGGAAACGGAACTCGCCATCTACTTTTTACTTCACGAAGTCTTCCAAGAACAGGATCGGCACGTCGAACGACTTCCTTTTGATCTCCTTGTCCAAGTCGGTTTGATGACGTGCAAAGAGCGCTGCGGCCTGCTGATGCTTCGCCGTCGCGATCACATAGCAGTCTGCCAAGGAGATCGCTCTCTCGCATTTGTATCCACCAGCAGTCACGTCGATGAGATCAGAATCAGCTAGGATGCTGTATTCGGCGTCAATGTAGGATTGAGTGTATTCCCGAGCAACTCTCAGACCCCTCCTCCGGCAGAGCACATAAAAGAGTTCGGCTATGCAGAGTCTGTTATGGTAGAGCGACTTCGTCCCAGATTCGAAGAGCTGTGTTTGAACAACGGCCCCGACCTTCTCACCAAGATAGTATGCTATAATTGCGCCCGAATCTATGGAGAGGCTACGGGGAAGCCTTGGCGATTCGTTCAAGTCTGACGCGCTCGCTTCTCCTCACCTTGCTCAATTCGTCCCAGGCCTTTGAGTCGGGACCAAGCGTACCGTAGAGGTTACGGAAGTGCGCTCTCACGGAGGCTTTCCGCCTCGCGTCCTCTATCAATAACTTGATCGCCTCGTCGTAACTAACTCGTTTCCCCCGCTTCCTCTCCAGCTCAGAGACTATCATGAACAGATCCCGCCTAGTCTTCTCGCCAACTTGGATCGTGGTAGTCAAGACGGATCTATGGCCGCTATAGCTGCTGTTGGCTATATAGCCTTGTCCACGGGCAGCCCCACTCCAGGCCCGCATTCATTCCGCGCTAGAGACACCCGAGAAGCCACCGTTTTGTCCGAGACTGCAAGGATTCTTGTCCCGCTGGCTTGCAGGGCCATTGGAAGCGTTTTGAAAGAAGGCAAGTCGAGAAAACGACTCAGCAATGGGTGCCGTGCACTTTGAAGCCGCTCTTGGAACTTCAAAAAAAAGGATCCCGCCTGTTCAGGTAGTTCAATCGCTCACGCTTCTCACCGTCCCGCAACATCGTAAGGTCTCTTGCCCGGAGTGGTCGGTTTGGGTGAAGCAACACGGTTGCCACCAAACGCTTCACTCCAAGGTCAACCCCGCGCACTGCGTGAACGGGTTGGTCTGGAACTGGGAACTCCACTTTGAAATTGAGAACGCCGTCAGGGAGTACTTGGGGAAGCTGGAGAAGGAAGTGTAGCCCGGGAGCATTTTGTCTGTAGTTTGTGACGGTGGTAGTAACGTTCGCCATACTTTTGTCCCGAGAAAAAAGTATTTAAATTGTGACGACCATAGTTGCATTATGCAGAAAAAGTTCACAACCCAGCCGTTGAGCCATCGGGAGCAGCAGCTCTACCTTACACTTGAATCTGAGGGCACGAACGTTTTCAAGGTCAGGGACCTGAAGGAGCTGAAGCTACCCTTCTCCTATGACCATATCCGGGTGCTGGTCCAGCGCTTGGAAGCAAAGGGATGGCTCACTCCACTGGGAAAGGGCGTCTACCTCAGGCTACCGGCCAGCGCAGGGCTCAAGGGAAAGGTCTACCTTGAGGACCCGTTCAAGGTTGCGCTGACTCTCTTCGACGGCTATCTTGCCTTTCAGAGCGCGCTGAAGGTTCATGGACTGAGCGAGTATGAGCCGTTCACGGTCTATGTTGCGACCAGGAATAAGTCTGAAACCGTGCATGTCCTCAAACAGTATGAGATCAAGGCCATCACCTTTCGGAACCGTTACACCGGCTATGTGAAGAAGGACGGCTACACAGTTTCAACGATTGCAAAGACGTTCTTTGACTGCTTCTTCCATCCGCAATACGCCGGCGGGTATCCCGAGGTTCTCAAGTCGCTTGATGCATTTGAGACTATGAACTGGGAAGAGTTCCTGAAGTACTTGAGGAAATTTGCCTCTGACAGCCTGTGCCAGAAAATCGGCTACCTGCTTTCACTGCTGGCCAAGACCAAGTACAAGGTGCCGGTGAAAGTCTTGGGCTATCTGAAATCCAGAGCTAGGGTGAAGGCAAAGCTCGACCCAAAGCTACCCAAGGGAAATCTTGTGCGTGAATGGCAGGTCTATGACAACATAGGCGAGCGCAACCTTCTGTCTTGGTGGTTGCATGGTTGAGCTGAGGGAAGCCAGGAAGATAGCAGCCGCCACAGGACTCGGTCTTCAATACGTCCTGAAGGAAGCAAGGGTTTTTGACATATGGGCAAGGCTGAGCCCTATTGCACTGTCGAGAAATGTGAGGCCGAGCGCGGTTCTTGTGTGCAAAGGTGGTACGGCTCTCAACAAGATATACTTGGGTGGAGTCCAGAGGTTCTCAGAGGATTTGGACTTTGACGCTTTCTTCGAGGGAAGCCTGACTAGAAGGCAGAAGCTTGAGTTCCTGCAACAGAACCTGATAATTGCCCTGACGAAACATTACGAGGTTCAAACACCCAGGATGATGAGAGAGGTTGTCAGGTTTACTTGCTCATTCGAGAACGAGATGGGAAAGAGGGACAGCATATTCGTAGAGTTCAACTTGCAGGCGCCCAAAGTAGGCAGGATAGTAGTGAAGGAAGCAAGAAGTCAGCTGTGGGGACTAACGGTAAAGGTTCCTGCATATTCCTTTGAGGCATTGGTGGCCAAGAAGCTCAAGACATTCTACGAAAGGGAGAGCGGCAAGGACCTGTACGACATCTACAGGAGCCTGGAAGGACGAAGCGATGATGAGGTAAGAAGAATAGTTGCGATGCTGCGGAGAGTTCTCAAGTCCGAGGGCATCGAGTATCGTGAGTTTGTCTCGGATGTAACTAGAACCTTAGAGGACGAGCACGTGATAGCCAGAGTCCACGCTTCCTCCAATCCATACATTCCAAGGAGCTTGAGGATTGACTGGAGAAACACTGCCAAGGATATCTGCGAGAGGCTTATCCCATTCTTGTAAGGAAATCTACCTGCCTTAGGCACTTTCTCTTTGGTGATCTGATCCTCGACGCATCACCATCTACTGCGGCATTTGGGCCACCTTTGGTGATGCACACTTTACAGAGGCATCCATGTCTTTGATAGAACCGAGTTTCCGTCAACTGCACCCAGTCGGGTCGTGGCCTTTGGCAAGAAACGTGACCCGAAAGGCCACAGTAGGCTTGGCCCAACCTCGGGATGAACTCGACGCAGAGTCGAGTGAGCCCAGGAGCCCACACCCGTTCACGGGAGGGAGCCGATCACCTGCCTGCTTGGCCTGATCTTGTCTGGGTCTCTGCTAGATGTTTCATGATTTCGACATATAGGGCTGTTGAACATCTCCATCCTGCTCTAATCATTTCGTCGATGGCATCCCTGGCTCCGTCTCTACTGGTTAGGTTGGCTTTCAGTAGGCGGAATAGGATGCAGACAGTCCCCCGGTTCTCCACTTCGTAGACATCTGCTACCGATCCAGCTACCTCCTCATCCAGTATAGCAATGCCGTCGAGGTCTTTCGCCAGAGCTATCACCTCAGCATCAGCCTTGTGCAATTTGGGGTTTCTTTGAAGCGCATGGAGGAACTTTGCGTCCTCCACTTCTCTAAGTTCGACTACGCTTTCTGCTGCCAGCCTTTCTATGACAAGCGCGTCAGAGGTCCCGATCTCCTTTCCCCTTGTAACGAGCTCCATGTGGACCGTTGGCGGCATGAATTTCTCACCGCCTAGTTGCCCAACAAGTTGGAGAAAGCTTGTCTTAGCGAGGTAAATTAGGGCTGTTGAGTCGAAGATCAGGGCCGGCATTACTTCTGCGCCATCGCAGACCTGATA
>Ga0209725_1002314_pt1 | contig 10285 bp, 10 predicted proteins | sample I18A1metaG_FD_184145 | JGI IMG/M metagenome (GOLD analysis project Ga0209725, IMG submission 184145) | Lake sediment bacterial and archeal communities from Gulf of Boni, Indonesia to study Microbial Dark Matter (Phase II) - ​I18A1 metaG... | ecosystem: Environmental > Aquatic > Freshwater > Lake... | reverse complement strand
CTCACCTATCGGTCCGGTGCACGAGAGCCTCGACCATATGATATCCCAGTCTTTCTCGGTTAGGCTACAGCATAGACATGGCGTGTCCGGCGGTAGGACTACTTGTACCTGCCCCTGTAGCCCCTCCATTCCTCCGTCAACTAGAGGCACCCCCCCAAAATAGCAATCAATGTTGAGTTGCACGCGAGCAGCCAAGTTGTCAAGACCTCCAAGAGCTATGTCGATTTGTTTGTAGATCTTCTTGTCAAGGTTCTCGAGGTCTTCACATAGAGGAACAATTCTTGTATTCCGAGTTACTCGTTCAGCTCTCTTTGAGACAACTTCTGCCTTGGGGCTTCTCTGACGCGAATCAGTCTGTCTGAAAAAAATGCATCGGCTCAGGTTCGAAGAAACAACGTAATCAAAGTCCACCAAATAGATGGTCCCCATGCCCAAGAGGACGAGGTTCTTGACTATTTCGTTTCCGAGAGCACCGGCGCCAACCACAAGTACCTTCGAATTGGCAATCCTTTCCTGATCCCATCCGCCTAGGCGTTTCTGTCTCTCAAATCTATCGATGTCTATGTCTGCTATCGCTGAAATCTTCGGTCCTGATGCACCTACAGGCTTCCCGAAAGCTCCAATATTTCTCTGAAGCTCATTAGGTTGCATACCCAACACTTCTCGTCCTGATCAGCAAGCAAACTTGCGCATTGTTTGCAATAGATAGTGCCATCCAGTATACATTCGACGCTTTCGACTGTGCCATCGAGCTCCGTACGATCAACCGGGCATTTGAGGAAGAGAGAGCGCTCACGTCTTATAAGCTCCACGATCGCGGTATCATCACCGAATGGCAGCCGCTGTGACGTTGCACTCAACGATTCGATGGCCAAGTCTGTTAGTTCAATTGTGATATCAAACTCGATCATACAAGCTCAACCAATACGGGGATATGGTGTGCTAGGCGCCTTTTCGGAAAAGTCTCCAGAAGGACTCACATAGAAGTCGGATAGTTGTCTGGAGAGAGCCCCCTCCACCCGTGCCAAGTCTGAGCTTGCGCTTTCTACGATCTTTGTCCGGGATGCTTCCGAAATCAATCCGGCGGATGCCAGGCTATTTGTAAGCTCAATCCGTCTTTGCAAATGCTCTACTAACCGTTGAATATTGCCTATTGAAACGAATGCGAGTTGCGATTGTTCGATCAGCTTCTCAAGTTCGTTCTTCTTGGCCTTGTATATTTCAGGTGTTATCTCTCCTATGAGGGCTCTTGCCTCAAGTTCCTCAAATTCCTCCAAGAGTTCGGGGGTAGCTACGTTCTTTGACACGGCCCCTGCCCTGATCGCCAGAAGCAGAGCAATCATCTGAGCTGTTCTTTTTTCGCTTTGTCGTGTTCCGATCTCTTCTTGAGATCCCGCCGAGAGGCTTTCAACGCTAGTAATCCTGGGCACGCCCTCTAACTCGTGAGATTCTTGTTTGAGAAGTTCCACTCCCCTCCAAAACTCTCGAAGGCATCTGTCAAGCTTTCGCTGTACTCGAACAAGTACTTCTTCGCTCTTTGTAGAAGGCGGGTGTCCTTGTGCGCTTCGATCTTGATCGGATGGCCTGAGATCTTTGTCCTCATTCAGTCGCTGTATCAACTGGTCTAGATCACGTGAGATCGAGATGAGTCCTTGTAGAGACATAGTCTCGGCTAGCTTTAATCCTCGGGGCTCTACTGCAGATAATACTTTGACAATTCGATCTTTTCTCTCGTTCAGTTGAGCATCACCGAACACTGCGGAGAGCATGTCAACTTCGAGGAACCGCTTGCGGAGTTCAACTTGCGCTTCCTCAGAGAATGGGAGCTTCAGAATCCTTATGAAGCCTTTCAGAGACAGTGAAAACAGTGTGTCCAAGAACTCTAGATCATCTAGTTCCAAATCCTTGCACACGCTTTTCATCGAGAAAGATATCTTTTTTTCCTGCTTGTGTCCTCTGGAGACAAGGTGTTTTAGCAACGTTGTTTCTTTTGGAGATAATTGCTGGGTTTGTTCCAAGATCAGCGCCTGATGGAGATCGAGATCAGAATCAGGATCATAAGGAAAGCTGCGATCGCGACTACGACTAGCGTCCGCTCTGTCTTGGCTGCAGGGCGATGTCTCGCTTGCTCGATCGCCATTATTCGCGGCCCTGACAACCCTGCTGCCGCCGAAGGAGCTCTAGTCGGCGATAGCCGTGGGCCTAGTCGCCCGCCTATACGTTCAAGCTGTTCCTCGTATTTCTTGGATAGCCGGTTGTAGACTGGGTCCGAAATCTTCCCTTTACTGTACGCTTCCCGCAGATTTGCAAGGAGCTGCCGTATCTTTTGCTCTTCATCAATCACACCTGACGACATCGCCTCTGCATCTCATACTTCATGATTGCCGTCACGATTTCATTCTTAAGGCACTACTGCTCACGACCGCAGGCAGGGCATTTCGCCGCAGCAGGAGCCATTTCTGCCCCACAATGCATACAGAATTTCTTCTCGCGAACAGGCGGCGCCCGCAACAAAGGTGGTACCGGTCTCAACGGAACTCCATAACTCGTTCCGGTGATAATGGGCCTTGGAGGAGGAGGCCTACGCCTCGAGATCATCAGGAGCACAGCGACGACGACTATGACGACAGCTGTGCTGATACCCATGTTGACGTATACGTATCCATAATCCGTTCTCCATTTCGCCCTGACCGTTTGAGGCCTATCCATCATGACTGCGGCACTGGCGGTGAGAGCAATCGTCTGATAATCGTCTCCTATCCAACGGTCAAAGATGCGCCTCGCTCCCAGAACTCCCAGTATGCCCTTCGCTTGAATCTCGGTCGAATCGAGAGAGATGGTCACGGTCGAACCTTCCTTGTACCATCCTGAGCCTATTGCCCTCACCTCTCTCTCGTCGGAATCAAGTGAGAGAAAGTACTGCGTTTCGTAAGCCACGTACAGTGTCGTATCCGTTGATAGCACAATTGCTCTGGAATTTGACGGATATCCATCTTTCCATTCCTTGAAGACTCGTCGAGTACCCGGGCCGACTCGCACAGTTCCCGCCACCTCAACTATATGTGTCCCAGCAGCAAGCGTCGTAGCAAACGTTCCAGATGAACCTACGGTTTGGTTCGTGGAACCGACTAGCACCCATGAGCTCGGGACCAACCCCTGCAGCTCAAGGTTGAAGTCCAGTCCTTTGACTTCGATGGAGAAGTCTCTGAACCAGCCCTCATCATCGTTCGTCCAAGTATAGCTAACTTTGTACTGAACTTCAACTCTAAGCCTCCATATCTTTGCAATCTCAGGTGCACGTTCCGCAAAGTCGAAGGGTCTCTCCCCGCTTCCTTCCAAGTGTTCAGCAGTCTTTACAGCCAAGGTCTTGCCTGTCTCAAGTTCTGACAAGGTAACCCTTACTTGGATCACCGATGGGACGAGCGAGTACCTAACACTAACCTTGATGTCAACACGGTCCCGGACCCTAACACTCGAAGGGTAGGACAGATCACCAATCTTTGCTTGGTAGTATTGCGCGACCACAGCACTACTTCCAAGAATCATCAGTATGAAGAGAGCGGCCCACAGTATCAATGCTTGTATTTTCAATGCAAACCCCATCAAAACTAGTATCCCAAACCCGAATAAAGCTTTTCGTGAGTCTTGGCTATTATGGGTTGTCTGAAAGGGGGCCTATCCAAGGTGGTTGGTATTTGGATATTCCAATGGAGGCGTCACCGAGTAGGCTTCAGTTCTTGACTTATTGAGGCCTAGGGAGAGTTCTGCTCTCTAACCTCTTTTCGTATTCTTCCTTCAGCCTGACATAGATATGTTCTGGAATCCTTTTTCTGGCCTTGAGCTCCTCAAGTCGCCTTAGATACTCTTCGTACAGCTCCCTGCCAGGAGGCAATTCTGCCTTCGATATCATTGTTTGGTCAAGCTTCACTGTTTGCTTCAGCTTCCTGACATAGGTCAGTGAGGCAATGACGAGAATCGCCAAGATCATTCCTGTGAGAGGAAATGCTACCGAACCAGTCGCAGTAGTAGCCGCTTCACCAGCAGACGATGTAGTTGCAGTTGTCGTTGCGAGTGTTTCGGTCGGCTCCTTCTGGAGGCCCCAAGCGAGGGCATTCCTTACGAACACCGGACCTGAAAGCTTCAAGTCACCATAGTTTGCGCTGGAAATATTGCGGTCTCCTAGAATTGACTCTCCAGTGACAACTATTTTGCTGAACTTGTCGCCTACTTTGACCGCTTGGGCAGCTGCGAGAACGAATCTCCCTTTCTGTCCGACTCTTAACACCATTGGACGCGTTGCATCATGATCAACGATAGTTGCTTGTGCCGAAGTTCTATACAGCCAGAAGATGTTCTCATCGAGAACCTCTTCAATCGAGACGTATCTACCTGTTTTGAAGCCAATGATGACACTGGGTCCATCAAAAAGCACTCTTGAGGTACCTTTTGTAATGACCCCGGCGTATCCCGCTGCGTTCACTCCGTCAAGGGTATCCATTGCACAAACTCGGATTGGGGCGCCTAGAGCTCCCGCCCCAACGACATCCTCCACCGAAGAGAACTCCAATCTCAAAGGTGATCTGACCGCTTCTAGAACCTTGTTCGGCTCTCTCTGTTTGAAGTCTCCTTGTGCTGCGACATAATAAGGCTCAACGTAGTCGCTGTCACTTCCTACCCATAGCAACTTCCCGCCTTGGTTAAACCACTCACCAATCGCTTTAATCTCGTCTGCAGTATATTGCCAAGAAGGATCGCGCAGTTTACCAAGAACAACAGCGTCAACATCGAGTAGGCTGCTCGGCGTAAGGCCATTCAGCCTTCTAACTTCATACCCCCCGTCGTCCAGACTCCTCTCCAATTCGAAGAGCATCCGAAACGAATCAAGCTGAATGTCCTTTACACGATACTCTCTCTGGCCACCCATCGTTCGATACGTTACGTCGAGGCCCACGACCTTTCTAGGCACCGCGCTCGTCGGCCTAACGCTGATGAACACTAGAAACGCCAAGAGGAAGACCGCGGTGAGTTTTGGATGCATCTTGAGCCACCTACTCTTGCAGAAAGCACGAAAAAAGGATTTTGGCTATACGAAGATAGACTGGCTTGAGGTCCTGCGATCAATAGGCCGCAGATGATGTCTTGAGAAAACGTTAAAGCGGTTGGCAACGCAATCGATGAACAGAGAGGAGTTTGGCGTGTCCTATCCACCAGCGGCGAGCACTGCGAAAACATACTCACTCATTGCTGCGATATTGTGTTTCGTAGCGGCCGCCGTTTGGGTCGTCCTCGGCCCTTTCCTTGCCTTGTTGTTCCGAAGTCCTTCGCTTGGCATAGTGCTGGGTGTCCTTGCAGTCGTAATTGCCGTTCTGATATACATCACTACATACGACAGGATCCGTATCGGTGACTTCGAAGGGGCAAAAGGGCCGTGCCTCGTCTGGGGATTTCTTGGCCTGGTATTCGGCTGGGGAATCCCGGGTCTCTTCCTTATTCTTGCCCATTCAAAACTCTCAGAGATTCCTCCGTATAGGCCATCGCCTCCGACAATTGGTTCACCACCTCCCGGCAGGAGAGTGGAGGGCACTATTTGCTTCGGTTGCGGATCAGTCATTCCGTCCACTGCCACCTCATGCCCGCGGTGTGGAAAGCAAAGATAGATGACAAAGCAATCTGTCAGATCCGGGAAGATCATGCAGTTGCAATAGCGCACGGTTGTTATGTTTCGACTAGCTCTCTATGAGAGAGTGAGAGATAATCCAAAGGCACCACTGCACCGCATCTATTCTCGATAAGCTTTATTCTTACGATCAACTTTCTGAATCAAGGAGCGGACCAAACTGTCTCACAAGTTCTTGACGATCCTGTGTTCAGTCGTAATCTTCTTGTCGACTATCATCCCATCATATGGATCTCCAGTGGAACTGGTCACAAATGGCAACTTTTCGGAAGGACTGAAAGGATGGACAACTCAAGGAGGCGTATCGCTTCAGGGAAGTAACGTGGTGATTATGCACGACGGTGAGATCTCACAAACAATCGAGAGGCAAGACCTCTCATTCTTCCTTGAGCTGAGCTATGAAGTCCGTGCAATACTCTACAACCCAACTGCTTCCGCCAGCTCCCTCATCACGTACTACGTTGCCGATCCAGTGGGAAGAACTGATGAGATCCAAATTGTCACACATGCACAAAAAGAGACGCAAGGATCTTTTGGACTCGTTAAGGTCAATCTACTGAGTCTCTTCCGTCAGAACGTTGGCGTTGCTGAAAGCCTTAGGCTGACCAAGGTGAAAATCACCCTCAAACTCACGTTTCAGGGGCTACCATTTGGAGTATCTCCGTCAATAGTCTACTTCAGGAACGTCTCTCTGAAACGCATGAATCCTGTGAAGCTTGTCTTGGAGCAAAGTTACAAGGAACTACGCGATCAAACTGAGCTTTCTGTGTCCATTACCAACGTGGGAGATCTAGACGCGTCCAACATAGTCGCTAGCCTCGACCTCTCATCTGAACTTTCAATTGCCTCAGAAAAGAAAGTCTTTCAAAGATCCGTTCTAGAAGGAGGCTCGTCGTGGCAGGTAGCTTGGACTCTTACGTCAAGATCTTCTGGAACATACTCCGTCACGGTAAAGGTCGGTTCAGACCAAACAGAAGTCCGTTTGCCAGTGAGAATCCCGATACAGAAACCTCAGCAGGCTGTCACCACTCAGGCCGTAGCAACGACTAGTCTGAAATCAGACCAGACGCAGACGTATTCTGGTTCTATACTAGTTGCGGCAGCGATTGCAGGAGTAGCTATGGTCATAGTTATTGTGTTTCTCAGGAGAAGAGTGGGTGTGACCTCACTGACTAAGGCCTCGGTTGGAGAGGAAGCAAAGCCGAAAGTGGAACGGCCGAGGAAACCCCGGGAGGAAAAGAGCAAAAGCAGAGACTATCAGCGATATCTCAAACGCTTGGAGGAGCTCAAATCTCAAGGAAAGATAGGCGAAAAAGTCTACGAGAGGCTCAGAAAGGAATACGAAGTTCAAACCGAAGAAGATAGGGAGCTTGTTGAAGCAGGATTTGAAAGTGTTACGAGAGACTGAAGGAGTCAGACGACTCAGAAACAGACCTGGGTTAAGTGATCATAATTGAGTACTGATAGGCTGTTAGTGTCGTCCCTTTTGATCAGCTCCGTTGTTCTAGGAGCCTTTTTTCTGCCGATAACGCAAACGTCATCGGGCTTCTTCGTCACGACCTACACAACGACTTCAACATCCTACCATTACTGGCAAATTGTGACAACCACAACCAGGTTCACTGCAATTACTTTTTCGACATTTACTCAGAAGACCATTGATGGGCCATACTTGAGGATTGAAGGCAATTTCTACGCCCACTCATCCCTGTTCAAAATAACAATCACAAACATGATGAACGTACGCGCCCAAAAGGGAAAGATAGCGTTCATCGTAAGCAACCTAGCAGGAACGGTCTCTGACGAGGTATCAATTGATTTCGGGGAGGTCAAAGCGGGGTTGACAATTTACGTCGAGCGAGCGGTTTCCCTCTATCATGCATATTACAGCGGGGACGTAAAGGTCACACCAGTCCTTGTGGAGATTGTTTGTGATGGGGTTGTGACGCAAGTTCCGGTTGCGACCTACACCTTCACAAACATGTACACGTCGGCTGTGGAATACGCATACACACTGAGCACAGTGTTACACGTTACAGAGAACACTCCCACGTTGCCTACGGTGCTTCTAGGCATCAGCATTGGGGTCGTACTGCTCTTCTTCCTGTTGAGAATCAAGAAGGTTTCAGTCACTCCAAAGCCAGAAGCAACCTTTCCTTCATCCAAACCGGTTGAACTGAAAAAAGTAGACGATCGAGCCGCATATGCTCAATATCTTGAGAAACTTCAAGAGCTTAAGGCTCAAGGGAAGATAAGTGAGAAAGTGTACGAAAGACTGAAGAAAAGATACGAGTCCGAAATGCGGAGCTGAGCACTAGCCGGTGCGAGTCGGCCAGCGAAGCATCAGCTGTTGCCGATCTCGGTCCACACCAACAAGCCGTAGAAGGTCTGGCTCAACCATTCTTGAATGTCAGTCTTGATTGAGTCCTTGTTCTGGAAGATGTGGCCTCGAAGGCGAACTTCAATAGTGCGGATTGCTTTCCAGAATATTCGTGGACTACCATGCTTCGTACGACATGATTACTTTTCTATGGCCTCTCTCTCATATTTCTTCCGCAGCTTCTGGTAAATGCTGTCACTTATCTTTCCTTGAGATTTGAGTGTCTCATAGGATTCGTCTTGATGAGACAACACAGAAGAGCTGCCGCAAAAGAGGGCCCTTCGACGCCTTGGCAGGCGGCATCACCTGAAACGCCTCCAGCGTCACCACAGACCCCTCCAACGGCAGCACAGGCACCAGCAGCTAAGACGAAGCACTGCTTTGAATGTGGGTTGGAAATACCATTGGAAGCGAAGCACTGTCCGAGGCGTGGAGCCAAACAGGACTATTTTGGCGACGGCAATGCCTAGCAAGCACCGAATGTAAGAAAGGCGCGCGGCGCGCGCGGATATCGAAGAATCATTTGCCAAAACTTGGGGGTTACTGACCAAATGGGGGTCGAACTGCTCCTGCTTCACCAACTCCTGTGCAACTGTCAGAAGCCTTCTGTTCACCCTGCGGATCCAAACATGCAAGCTACGCAAAGTTCTGTCAGAAGTGCTGAGCGAAGATGTCAGGCGTCTATCGGCCTCACATCAGAGACAGATCTTCCAACTACATACCGGTGTTTTCTTGTTAGAACCTGAACAGAACCCTTTCGAAGTCAACGATCTTTCCATTCTTGACTTCAATCTTCTCTCTTCTTAGCAGCCGGATTTTCCTTTCTATCGTCTTGCCGGAGATCTTTCCACGAAAGCCACCGATAGTTCCATCAGACCTCACGACTCTATGGCAAGGGACTCTTGGAGCATAGGGATTCCTGCGGCAAGCGTTGCCAACAGCTCTGTAGGCCTTGGTATTCAGCTTTCTTGCTAACAAGCCGTAAGTCGTCACCTTTCCTCTGGGAATCTTCTCCATAAGCTTCCAAACCTTCTCTTCGAACTTCATATCTCCACACAACTCGACTTCTCTCTCTACGCCCTGTATCTCTGACTTATACCTTCTGCATCTCGACCAGAAACCGAGCACAAACAAAGGGCATGAAGAGCCATATGCTGAAGGTGAACGAAGTGCAGGGGGAACTCACCAAGAAGGAGCCACTAGCCTCAGAGGAATTGCTGGACCTAGGAAATTCGCCCTCAGGCAGAATGGTAGACCGGGCGAGATCTGGCGTTTCTGGAATTCTTGGCCTTGTTCTAGGACTGAAAACGTATCAGGCTCCTGTGACGATAGGGGCCTCTCCCATGAGTTGCCCTCGCTGACCAAATGCTTGCGACTGCTCTATGAGGGATTCAATCAGGAGCTGGCGCGTTAATATAGATCACGACAGTATTGTCCGCATTAGTTGTTAGGCGTGGGAGTCCGCCGCTTGTTGCACATAGGCATTGATGTCGGGGGGACATTCACCGACCTAGTGGTTTTCAATGTCGAATCTGGAGACACACAGGTCATAAAGATTCCTACGACTCCGGCCAATCCGGAGACTGCTATTCTTCAGGCTCTGGAAGAATACAGAGACAAAGCCCGAGACATTGCGTCAATCATTCATGCCACAACAATCGCAACGAACGCTCTAATCACGCATCGAGGACTTGCGAAGACAGCGTTGATAACCAACGATGGATTCCGCGACTTGCTAGAGATCGGAAGGCAAAGGAGACCAGAGATTTACAACTTGCTGACAAGAAGGCCTGAGCCATTGGTGAAGAGGGCGCATAGGTTCACCGTGAAAGGCAGAATTCTCTCTGACGGAAGGGAACTCGAATCACTCGACATCGATTCATTGAGGAAGATATCAAAAAAGATTACGAGACTTGATTTCCAGTCCGTTGCAGTTGCATTCCTAAACTCGTATGTTAACCCTTCACATGAGCGACAAGCACAGAAGATCTTGAGAGAGGAGGGGTTTCGTGGCCACATAAGCCTATCAAGTGATGTCAACAGGGAATACAGAGAATATGAAAGGACGAGCACAACAGTCGTGAATTCATCGCTCTCTTCTCTTGTGTCCACCTATTTGGAGAATCTGAGGAGGAGTTTGAACGAGCAAGGAATCCTTGCCCCGCTATACGTGATGAACTCAAACGGAGGAGTAAGTAACGTCAGATATGCTTCGCAGTACCCAATAT
>Ga0209725_1002312_pt1 | contig 10291 bp, 10 predicted proteins | sample I18A1metaG_FD_184145 | JGI IMG/M metagenome (GOLD analysis project Ga0209725, IMG submission 184145) | Lake sediment bacterial and archeal communities from Gulf of Boni, Indonesia to study Microbial Dark Matter (Phase II) - ​I18A1 metaG... | ecosystem: Environmental > Aquatic > Freshwater > Lake... | reverse complement strand
ATTCGAACCGGGGACCTTCGCCGTTTCCTCGCGAAGACAGTGAGGGCGATGTCCAAACCAGATTGTCCAGACCTTTTTGACGGATAATCTTCTAGACGACGGGCCCTTGGCGTTTCCTTCGCTCCGACGTAAAGGGAGCGTACTATCATATTAGCGTGTGTGCGGAAAAGGTTTGGTGGCAGTCGGTCCCTACTCACGTAATAGGCTTTCTACTCTAGCTCACAGTAGAATGATAGTCAAGAGGTGAGGATGCTGTATTTTGTGAAGGATCTAAAGGTGCACAAGTACCCGGTCCCTCCGAACTGCCTTGTCCAATACACTGGAGAGAAGTTGCACGATTTCCCTCCTGCTGGATATGAGAAATGTGATCATTGTTTCGGCTTGTGTGTATGATGGGCTTTCGCGGTGCGGCTTTTTCGCGGCATCTGTGGTTGTGGATCCCTGCTCGGGCGTGGTCCATGTTTGTGTTTGCGGGCGGCGGGACCGTGAACCAATGGTCCATGCGTGTGTTACTAGGCTCGATTGCGAAAGGCGTACTTTGGGGGCCTCTTTGGATGTGTCGGCTTGCCTACTGCGCCAACATACTTGCCTTGGACATCAATGCTTTCAAATATGTGTTCCATCTCATTCTTGATACGGTATTCATCGGTTAATTTGCTATTCTTCCGTATGATGATATAGAACGCGTCCTCCCGTTTGTAGTAGAACTTGAAAGCACCTGTTCGCTCCGGCTTGAGTTCACGTCCGTATTCCATCATCATCAATTCTTTTGCGTGAGCGTGTGGCAAGCGTTCAGATTGGCGAGAGACCTTGAGGTATTCTTCTGGTGCCGTAATGCACACATGAATCTTTGGCATAGGTTTCTCGGAGAAATGCGTCTTCCATATTGTACGAATGACATTCTCGGGGATTGCATTCCAATCGCCCTTGACTCCTATCATTGATCTCGACTCCGCGTGTGTTTGGTGGAGTTAACACCTTGGAGTTCTTGCATCAACTGTTCGCGTCTTAGTCTGACGTGAGATAGGCGATCATAGAAGCTTTTGGTAATCAGTGAAACGCACTCCGGGGTAACATTGACACTTGCCCCTTGTTCTTCGATTGCTTCGATGAGGTCAGAGAGTGCACCTTTTTCGTAGCTATCCATGTAGTGGCCGAATTTATCAATTGTCTTGCGAATTTGCCCTGTATCTATGAGGGCGAAGTCCACGCCCGGCCTTATGACTCCATCTCTCACAAGCTTCACGGCTCTGCTTAACATTTCATACACAGGGGAATAGAGATTCTCCAGCATTTTCTCGACAGTGTCTTTCCTGCGGTTCTTCTTCCCTTCCTCGACCGTCATGGCAGCATAGATCACGAGAGCAATGCTTGTTAACGCCATCATCCAATTGGGCACTGACTCAACGGAGACTAGCCCCGAAGCCCAACCAAGCACACACGCAACGCCAAACGCAATGAATGACACGACAAGCAAGGGGAGCGGGCGCAAAATGGCCGAGCCTCAATGTCAATGTTGCTGTGGGCTCTAGTTAAGCGATATGGTCCCTCTTACGCGATACCGTGACTTTGCCACGAACAACCGCATGTGGTTTCGTTGCGTTTTGTTTGCGGTCCGCCTTTATTACTCACTCAAGCTGTTCGACATGTTGAAAACATAGCCGGGTTTGAACTACCTAGCCAATCTTGAGTAGTCTTGATATAGTGCCCACAGAAAAGCGAGGAAGGCAATAGACATCGAGGCAAGAAAGAACAATCCTGTATGGGTCGACCTAGGCGGATATGTTAGCGCACACAGGCGTTAGCCTTATTTTGTTCAGTTTCGACGTGTGTTGTGTTGGGCAAGAGGATTCAGGCCAATGAGTGTGATATTCTTTGAGTAATGGTCTTTATGAGGTGAGGGAAATCCTTTGCGGCGTATTCCTCTGCAGCATCCCACTTGTACTGCTCTTTGGCTTCCTGGGACATCGATGGCGCCTCTGGTCTTGGTCGCGATGGACAAAGACGGTGCTTGGCGCATTCATCACCATAGCCCTGACTATCCCGTTGGTGGTCACGTTGAGTGGTTGGTTCTATGCTCAGCGCGTTTCTCCAGAACTAGGAACTCTCATCATAGTGGCTTTGATTTTCACTGCGGTTATGATACTGGTTATCCTGTTACGACATTCTCATAACATCTATGGTCTATCAATGTAGACAGATAGCGGGTTAACGGTCTCTTCTATTGTTTCTTTTGCACGTTGAGTGCAGGTTTGTCTCCTTCATATGAATGATGTGGACTAACTTCTCAGATTTGATAGATTATCTCCACTGAGCGTGAAGACTCGCTGAAAGTATGTGTGTCAAATCAGCCTGTCAAAGCAGGCAGATAGTCTGTTAACGATCTCTTGCGTGTCACGTCGATAACCCAAGCCAATCTTCTGGACTTGGGAGCATCTCGCTTGGTTGCGATGACCATTTCCATACTTGCGATAACGGTAGCTTGCTACGGAAAGCTCGATCTAGCCGAACGCCCTATTTGCTCTTTTGTTTCAGGCACAACCTCTCCGACTAGACCTAACTCGTTTAACGTCTGCATGATGTTTTTCGCGAATTCGATAGCTTCGCGAGACTTACGCTCTACTTCACAGATTCTGCTCACGTGATAGATCTCTCCCAAGGCATTTCTTAGAGGAGGAATATTCTTCGATTTCGCTCGATGGTATCTCACAGTGTCGAGCGACACTTCTATCGCTCCTAATTCTATCTTGGTTCTATCCTGATGTACTAGGAACTCCAGATCATAGCGCGTACACATTTCTCCTATCAGTTCATCTAAGTTGGCAATGGTTTTGAGACCGAGCATGCGAGAAACATCTGCGGCTCCCTTGTACTCAGTTCTTGCTTGCTCCATTCCCGATCCGGAGAGGTGGCCGATCTTGAGTTCGGGCTCAACTTTGCCGGAGACTTCTCTCAGTCGCAGAGAGGATCCACATGGAAAGTCTGTTATGTAGAAGTACGCGTCGAGAACTGTCTCAGTTCGTAAAGCCAGTTTGCCATATTCTATCTCCATTGCACGGACTATCTCACTATCAGAAACCCCTTCTTGGATGTATCTCTTGAACTCTATCTCCAAACTCAACGTATGCTCACTCAATCTCGAATTCTCAATAGTAATGATGGAAGCTGTTGAACATTTCGCCTTAATCCAATGAAGCTCCAAAACCACTGGACACAGAACAATCTTCCTGAACTTGGAAGGAAATCCCGTCCTCTGACACTGCGAATTATGGCGTTGCTTACCCTTGTGCTGTTCGTTTCATTGGTGGTCCTTTTTTGGGAGTCTGGAGCAGTTGGCTGGAAGAGGAGACTCTCCTGTTGCAGCATGACCTTCGGTTCTTTGCCTAAGTAAGACGATTGATTGCAGGTCGGCGACCAATCTTCCATAAAGGTGCCATGAAAATTACATTGGACTTGTCGTTAACATTATATAGCCTACCCAAAGGTATAACCTTACTTCTGTGATACGTTTGGAGCCGATTTGGCATTTTCTAGGCTTCAATGTGTGCCTATTCGCCCCCTTGATGCTATCCGGTCGATTCTTGAGCCGAACGGCCGGAAAACACATGGTCAGAGGAGATGCTGTCGAGTGGCTCATTCCGGCCTTCCCGTTGGCGTTTCGGACATCAGCAACCAAGAGCTGCTCTCGAGTGTAAGCCTTGGGAGGAAAATCCATGAAATCAGTGCAAGCGTTGACGGACCCGGGAAGGCTACTTATTATGTTTGATGTTGCCCTCGAGAAAAATATACTGATTGATGATAACAACGTTGACTCGTATGTGTATTTGCTAGGAGCGAACGGGGTGCAATTCGGATACTCATTTGTGTTTCACCCACTTCCCTACAGTGAGGATCTTAGAAAGGATCTTACGGGGCTGCAAATGGCCGGCTATCTCACTAGAGCATCGATCACAATAACTCCTAAGGGTAGAGAGTATGTGAGACAATCTATCCTACCGGAATATGATGAACTTCTAGATAGAATAAGGAGATACCTTCAGGATTTCAGTCTTCTAGACAGAACGGAGCTTTTCAAAGCAGTATACGCACGAATCGTCTAGGCGTGGGCGCCGCATGGACTACGTCCAAGCGCCCAAGAGAGGTTTCGGATTATACTACGACCCTCTCTACGGATATGTTCCCTTGGCACCGATTATCCGAAGAGCTCTAGATCTGCCATCTATGCAACGCCTTCGACACATAAAGCAGTTATCGACACTTTTCTTGTTCTTTCCCGGTGCGACTCATTCTCGATTCGAACATTCGGTTGGTGTATGCAATCTAGCTGGAACAGTTTTTGACTCACTGTTTAACAGAAGAGTTCATTTCAAAATGGAGAACTGGCCTGAATTCTTGCCAGTTCACAGAATCGCTCTTCAATTGGGTGCGTTGTTCCACGATATCGGCCACGGCCCTTGGAGCCACGTATCCGAACTCTTTTGTCAAATGAAGGATGACTACCGAAGATTGAGACACAGGGAGCTTACCAAGGAGTGGATAAGGAAAGGCGTTGCGCCGTACAACGACGTTCCCGCCTTCTTGGCTAAAGAGGCAAAAAGGGTCGAAGAAGAGTGGAAGGGTATGGTAGAAAGAGACAAATGGACGGATATCGAATACCACACTGAAATACTGTCCCCAGATAATGTTGCGAACATAGCAGTTGGAAGCCCTCCGACTCTTGGAAAAGACAGGTCAGACTTCAGGTATACTTTTCTGTCAAACATCGTTTCAGGCGTATTCGATGTCGACAGAATGGACTACCTGCGGAGAGACGCCTATCATGCGGGCTTCGAGACGGGAGGCGTTGACATCTGGGAGATAATACACAGCTACACTCTAGCAGAGGAGGATGGGAAATGGATAGCTATGTTGCTGCCTTCAGCCTCAACGGCTTTGGAAATTCTTCTTTCAGTTAGAGATCTAGCATACAGGCAGTTTTACTACAACAAGATGCACCGTAGTGCCCAAGAAATGATGATCCGTGCTATGGCTCGCATGGTCGAGAAGTATTCAGTGGATGAATTGCTGGTCATGAATGACGAAGAATTGCTAGCGGCCTTGGAGGGCCCACGCGGTGACGCCTTCACTAGAGATGTGACCGCACGAATACGCTTGAGAGCGGTTTATGAGCCTTTGCCTTTTGCGATTCGAATATCTACAGATCTTGACGATTCTGGAAAGAGCGCATGGGCCGAACTAGCTTTCCAAGTGCCTGCCCGGGATTTGGCCATAGAGAGATGGCTTGGGTCCGAAGAAGATGCGTCAGGAAAGATGAAGTTGCCCACTCATCAACGTGTGGTCTTCGATCTTCGGCCAATTCCCTTGGTCGAAAGAAGGGAGTACGAGACTCCAATTTTCTATGATGAGGTGAAGAAGGAGAAGAAATCACTGTTCGATTTGTGTCCGCATTTGAGGATGATCAGAGGGACGAGACTGATTCAGTTTGATTCCAAGGAAATCAAGATAGATCTGACCCTTCAATACATCGAAGAAGTATCGCAGCTGCTGATAACCCTACCCTTTGAGTACGTTGATGGCATTCGTGAGTCATGTACCAAAGAGATGGCGAAAGGGAAGAGCAAAGATGCGGTATTGGCTTGTCATGTTGAGCGACTGAAGAGCATTCTCGAAGACCTTATCAGCTTTCTTCGGGTCCAGGATGAGAAGACGAAAACAGGATTAAGGCAGAGATTCAAGGAGAGTTTGACTGGCTATCTGGAAGACATATGTTCCCCGGCCAGTCCCTCGTCAAGCTGAGTTAGTTTGCAATAGCTCCGCAATACTTCTCTCCTGCAAATCATCATTCGAGCGAGATCGGCCATGGAACGCTATGGACCAGAATCAAAGGTTCACGTGCAGCCCAAAGCATCATCTTGGGAGCAATTTTGATAGGTCTAGCGTGGCGGTTAGGTGTGCTGGGGGGTCGGGGTTGTTTAGAGCAGAGTTAGAGGTCCAAGGTGTTCTGTATGAATTTGAGTGTTCCCAGGAACGCGGTTCGGTGTTGGTGACGGCAAGCCGAGCTGATGGAAATGACTCGACTGAGAAGGACTGCAATGCTATCGGCGCTTTCTTGGCAGAGATGGGTAAATGGGAGATGCTCGCTTCCACGATTGCCAATCTTCTAGGCAGGGGAGTGAAGTTTGACTACCCATACGGACCTGAGCGTTACGAAATCGAAACTGAGGCGGTTCACTATCATGTGAGTGCAAGGATATCGTTGGAGGCAGTAGAGAGGCGGAGCAGGCCGGAAGATCGCCCACTATCCTTGGCCGAGATCCGGAGCCAAATTGAGAATATTCCTAAGTGGATCGAGTTGAAGAAGACGTTTGCGATTCTCTTTGAGCTCAAACGTGGCTAAGACTGTGTTGGCAAGTATCAATAACCCTGCTTCGGAGGAGAACGCGACAGCATAAACCAGATTGTCCAGACCTTTCTAGCATCTAGTCTTCAAGACGACGGGGCCCACAATGGCGATCATTGCGTGTTGATTTGCTTAAGGCTTGCGACTCGTACGAGATCTCTTCTTCTCGAGGTTCGTCCTGTCGTCCGCGGCTGCCTGTGTCGGCGGCCCATTTGAGATCACTTTCTTCCATCTCTTTTCCTTTTTAGTTCCAACGCGCCCCCTATGACTCAATTAGAATGATGAAAATTCAGCGGAGTATTGGGGCCTGAGATAGTGGAGAAGAGGGATCTGGCAGACCCGCAGATACCCCCGTCTCTCAAGTCAATTGAAATTGGCAGGTGTCCTCGGTGCAAGATGCCGGACATCGAGAAGGTAAGGTGGATCAGCCGTAAGTGTCTGAACTGCGGATACATTGGATTCGAAGAGGAGTTCGCTATTCGAGACTTGGGGAAGGGTGTGCCACCTGAGAACTGCCCGTTATGCAATAAGCCGTGGATCGAGGATGGTGCCGCAACTCGCTCTTATGGCGGTTTCAAATACGATGGCCTGTTGTACAGAATGTATTGCTCAGACTGCAAATTTGAGAAGTACTACACTGTCGAATTGCGCGACCCAGCATTCATACCGACATCAAGGAGAGATAAGTGGAGTTTCGAAACACCTTGTGATGCAGTGAAGCTCTACGGCCACCACCAATACAAGAGACGCACTGTTGACGGACATTACGAGAATCGTTGCGTGAGCTGCGGAGCACCAAAGGATCCGAAACCCGCCCATCGCTATTTGACTGTTCTTGGCGTTATTGAACACGCCTTGCTTTTCAGAAACACGATTCCAGATCTAGATCCAGATTCTTATGATGAGGATCCCCCTGATACCGAAGTCTTTGCGAAACCACGAGAGGTGTATGATTGCCGCTTTAGGGAGGATGAAAGACGGTACGATGATCTTGTAGGCGTATCCCGCGGTTCGTTCGTACCTCCGACCGCAAAGCTACCTGACGGCAAACGACTGCGAGACAGGCAGTACCGCGCAATTGTTAGACACGAAGAACTTGAGGAGGCTCAACGCGCCAGGGAAAGCAAACTCTCTGTTCTCCTCGACAGGATCAAGAATTACTGTGACGGCCGTATGGAGCAACAAGATCTCCAAGAGTCCCTAGTGAGGATACGTATTTGCTTACAGGTTTTCGACCGAATAGGTCTCAATGCTGGCAAGACCTTGAGCGATCGTGATCTGGAGTCTCTGGCGGCGGCAGCCACCTACTACTATATGCCTGATCTGACTCAGGAGCAAGTATGTTCTGCCCCAACGAGCGTTTTTCCCCGTGTATCTAGGCCCACCCTCAATACTTGGCGTGCACTTGTGGACCGCGCCCAAATGTAAGAAAAATGACCCGTGACTGGTAAAGTATATTGAGGAAGAGCCACCCTCAAACTGAGGGCGGCACCCTCCTATTCTCTTCTCGCACTCAGCTACGGAGGCATCTCCTTTTGCCAAATTCGCTTGAACAGAGAGAACTCCGAATCTTGGATCTTGTCGAGACCGCATATCTACACGCGTGGGATCCTTGTTCGCATGAAACTTACGAGAGACTGTGGCGGCAAGCCAAGAAGCAGTTTCTCGTGACTGATCAGACGGCCGCGGACTATGCTAGAATGGCAAGGGAAATTCTGAGAGACCCTCTCAGAACGCAACTAGAGCTGAGGCGGGTGAGACAGATCAGAAAAAGGTGAATTTCTTTTGCGGGAAGTCAACATCGAAGAACTGAGTAAGAGACTTCTGGAACTTCTCAAGATCGGCCCCGGCGCCGAAGTGGAGTTGCAGCTTCTTCGCGATGGTTCCGTTCGTGCTAGCAAGGTTGAGGAGGCCGTGAAGCCCTGAGTCATATCTCAATGCGGGCATCCACTGAAGGGTACTGGTATCGCGCCGGCCAGGAGGAAGAGATAGGTCCCTTCACAGTTCAGCAGGAGAAGGAGCCCGGATTCACGGAGAAGCTGGTAGCTCAATTAGGATCCACAGTTGACGCGGTTCAGGGCGCCCGTCAAGAGACAGTTCTGAGGCCCATGACGCTTGACGATTTGGATGGGATTCTCGACACGACTATTCGCCAAGACTATGCTACTAAGTTGATTCTGTTTCTCTCGGGCCTTCTGACATTCACGAACGAGGATCAGATCAACGTCTTGATGGCCGGTGAAGCGTCAGGGGGAAAGAGTTACCTGGCCATTCAAATCGCCAGCTATTTTCCTGAAGGCGTTCCCCTGCTTATTGGAACTGCCAGCCCGGCCGCCTTCATTCACGATGTTGGCGAATACGACAAGGAGACAAGGACCGTTCGCATAGACCTACGCCGCAAGATCATCGTGCTGCTGGATCAACCGCACTATATGCTTCTGCAGCGATTGAGAGCTCTGCTAAGCCATGATGTCAAGGAACTGCAGTTCAAGATAACGGATAAGACGAAGAGCGGAGCCAACAGGACCAAGAACGTTCTGATGGTGGGCTTCCCCACGTTCATCTTCTGCAGCGCCAGAATGAGTCTTGAGGAACAGGAGCTTACTAGATGCTTCATACTCTCGCCAGAAACAAGCCAAGAGAAGCTTGACGAATCCCTGCGTCTACTGGCCTCCAAGGTCGGAAACAGAGAAGCCTACAAACAATGGGTCGAAAACCATCCATTGCGAAAGCTATTGAAGGACCGGATCCTAGCCCTGAAAGCAGCCATGATCCATGAAGTAGTCATACCGAATGAGGAGGCGATTTACCAACGTTTCATCAAACAACATCGACGCCTAGCGCCACGCCATCAAAGAGATTTTCCAAGGATCCTGTCTCTGATCAAGGCTCATGCTCTACTCAACTTCGCACACAGAGCAAGGCTGGAAGGAAACGACCGGGCCATCATAGCTACCGAGGAGGACCAAGAGGCGGCCTTCAACTTGTACAGTAGAATCGCGGAGTCCAACGAGCTTGGCTTGGCACCGGAAATCTATGAGCTTTTCACGCAGGTATTGAAGCCTCTTCTCAGAGAACAGCAGTTGGTGACTAGACAACAACTTTTGAACCGTTACTATCAACACTACGGCCGGTTCCTGAATGAGCAGCGCCTACGCAAGGAGATTCTGCCGCCCCTAGAAGCCAAAGGCCTGATCTTGCAGGAGCCTGATCCTTCAGACAAGCGTCGTATGCTCATCACCCTGTCCCGGATGGAAGATATAGTGGCGGCATCAGTGAGTGATACAGCGGTATCAGAGACCGTACCTACGCCACATATCAAGCCTATTTCCACTCTATACACACATCAAACCACTATTTCTCCAGAGGAGAGCCCCAACCATGCCTAAGCTTGGGAGGGCCTTTGAAATCTTGCTTTTCTTAGCAAATGCGCCCTGTATCTCTCCAATAAACTGGACCCCCCGGGTAGGGGGGGAGGGGGTGTTTTTTTTTGTTTTTGACTGAATTCAAAGGCTACTTGGATCGCTTGCGCGAGAATATTGAGGCGTTGGATGAGGCTATCGCAACTGCCAAGCGTATGAGCAAGAGGGAGGATAAGAGTGCCTTACAGTGGACCAAGACGCTGCGGGACCTAGTTGAACTCAGAAACAACACGTTGGAGAGAATCAAGGTTCACCTGTTAGGCCGCGATGAGACTGGCGCCCCGACTGAGCCTCCAGACCACTATGATGGCAATGAGCTGGTCGAGTTTGAACGTGACTTTCAGAATTTTCTATCGCCGTGGACGCAAGACGATCTGAAGCTGAAATGTCGAGACTGCGGCAAGTCTAGCGAGGAAGTGTCTGAGCGACGTATCATTACAGCCTATGACAGCATAGGCCTACCGAAAGA
>Ga0209725_1002311_pt1 | contig 10293 bp, 9 predicted proteins | sample I18A1metaG_FD_184145 | JGI IMG/M metagenome (GOLD analysis project Ga0209725, IMG submission 184145) | Lake sediment bacterial and archeal communities from Gulf of Boni, Indonesia to study Microbial Dark Matter (Phase II) - ​I18A1 metaG... | ecosystem: Environmental > Aquatic > Freshwater > Lake... | reverse complement strand
GTTGATTCGGTCATCGTCTGTGGCGGAACAGGGATAACCAAGCAAGATGTCACGATAGAGGTGATTGAGAGGCTCCTGGACAAGGAAATCCCTGGCTTTGGAGAGATATTCAGGAAGCTAAGTCATGACAGGATAGGATCCGCGGCTGTCCTGTCTAGGGCTCTCGCAGGGGTAATAAAGAGCAAAGCAATCTTCTGTCTGCCTGGGTCGACTGACGCGGTTCGTTTGGCCATGAATGAACTGATACTTCCAGAGATCTGCCACATAGTGAAACACGCCTCGGAGTGACTAGGAATTGCCTCCTACCGAGCCCATCGTTGACAGTCTTGGCAGACCCTTTCTGAACTTCAGAATCTCAGTAACGCAGAGATGCAACCTCGAATGCCCCTACTGTCACAGGGAAGGTCAACCTCAAAGCAAAGACGAGATGACCCCTGTAGATATCGCTAGGATAGCCAGGATCGCTGCCGAATTGGGAGCGCGACGCCTAAAGCTCACAGGAGGCGAACCGCTTCTCCGCGAAGACATTGAAGAGGTTCTGGGACTTTTGAACGAAGCCTATGCGATTGAAGAGATCTCAATGGTTACCAACGGAACCTTGCTTACTCCCCAGCTTGCGAAGAACCTTAAGCGGAACGGACTGGCTAGAATCAACGTCAACATTCCCTCAGTTGATGCAGGCACATACGAAGGCTTGACAGGAGGAAGGCTCCAAGACGCCGTTGAAGGCGTCAAGGCCGCCATCTTGGCTGGCCTCTTTCCCGTGAAGGTGAACATGCTCGTTCTTAGAGGGGTTAATGACGGGCAGATAGACTCGATGCTGCATTTCTGTCGTGGGGTCGGAGCGAGATTGCAGCTGATTGAACTCGAACCGTTGAATGTGAACGGTGAGTACTATGCCAGACATCATAAGCCCCTCGATCAGATAGAGGAGCAGCTTTCTGGCAAAGCACACAAAGTCGAAGTGAGACACTCTATGCACGGAAGAAAAGTGTACTATCTTGACGATGTTGAGGTTGAAGTGGTCAGGCCCGTGGAGAATACTGAGTTCTGTCTCCGCTGTTCCAGAATGAGGCTGACAAGCGACGGCAGACTGAAGTCCTGCCTAATGAGATGTGATGACCTTGTAGATCTCTTGGGCGCCATCAGGTCTGGCGCGACTGACCAAGAAGTTGGAGACCTCATATCGTCAACGGCTAAGAGGCGGCGGCCTTTCTACGACGCGAAACCTTCCTAGCCAAGGCTCGACGCTTCCTAGCCCTGACCGGTTTCTCCTTTCTTCTCGCCTTCGCCTGAGCAGCCTTCCCGGACAAGTATTGAGCCATCTCGTCGTCGAGGTCGAGCCACTTAGCAATCTCAGAAGCTGCTTTTGGATTGCTCTGAAAGATGAAAGACACGTAAGGCAAGAAATGCTTGACAGCCCCTCCACTCGATAGATGGGTCTTCGCTCCAATCTTCGCACCAATGTCTCGGCGCAAGGCTCTTTGCTTCTTAGTTCGAGATAGTGACATGATCCTGCTGGGAAATCTCATCGGTACCCAGGCAGGTTTGGTCCGCTCCTTAGACATTGCCACACCTGCCGTCATCTCATTCAGAGCGAATGGAAACAGTTCCCACGCCTGCAGCCTCCTTGTCCTTGATAGATACACGTCAGCTCTCGATAATGCATCCATCGCCTCGGACAGATCTCTGGGATCTGTGAGTTGCAGAGGGGCGTTCTCGTAGATCCACTCAAAGAACATATCGAGGTCTACGTCTGCCATATCGGTCGATCTCCTGGCTTGAATGCAATTCTTTGCGAAGAAGACTGATCTCAAAGCGTCAAAGATCGTCTCCTTCCTATCTCTCCACGAGAGCCATTCCACATCTGCATAGCTAAGGATCTTCCTGCCAGTAGTGAACGTCTGGAGATCGTTTATGATTGATCGCATGTCACCCTCGTTTCGATCAATGATGAGCCTCAACGCCTGCTCATCCACCTCTATCTCTTCGGAGGCGAGGAGCTTCCTCAAGTAGGGAACGGAGTCCCGTACTCCGATCCGCTTGAATTCCACTAGAAAGCAGAGTTCGCGAAGTGGCCTAATCTTCGGGTCCCAAGGGTCGTTCGCAGTGAGAACGATTGGACATCTGGCCTGCTCTATCGTTTCGATCACTGCGGGTATGGCTCCAGCGTCCTCAGCCAGGTTGATGCCGTCGATTTCGTCGAGAAGGATTAGACGATTCCTTCCGAAGAGTTCGCCTTGAGTGGCTGCACCTCCAGCTATTCTTCTGAGTTGTTCGCCTGTCCTCTTGTCGCTTGCATTTATCTCGACCAGATCGAATCCCATGTCGTTCGCAGCTGCTTGGACAGTGACGGTCTTGCCAGTCCCTGGAGGGCCATGTAGGAGCGCTGCCTTCTTCGGTGGCGCGCCCTTCTGCCATGATCTTATCCAGTTGGCAAAGGCCTCTTTCGCTTCTTTGTTTCCTGCAACATCGGAGAGTGTCTTTGGCCTGTGTTTCACTGTCCAAGGAACAGGCATTGGGAGCCCACTACTTTGTTTTCTCGGATATTACCGCAAGTTTGGCAAGCAACGCGCTGAGCTGAACCTCTTCATCTCCGCCTTCGATAAGCCGGAAGTCAACCTCGCCGATCGCGTCTGCAAGCGCAACTTTGTTCCGCTCTGGAACATCCATGCCGAACACCTCTGAATGCATCTGCTTAACGATGTCTGAGCCAGATAGACCGTACTCAACTAGTAGTGATCGTAGCATCTGTCTCGCCTTCATGAACTCGCCCTTGAATGCTAGGTTGAGCATCTCTCTCACGTCTTTTGGCTTTGCTCTCCCTACAACCATGTAGACTGATTCCTCGGAAACAGGCTTCTCCAAGGACGCGGCAGCTTGAAGCGTGTTCACAGCCTTCCTAAGGTCACCCTCGGCAATCTCCACGATTGCGGCCACGCCGCCTCCTTCAAGCTTGACCGCTTCCTCTTTCGCTATGTGATTCAAGTAGTCAGCAACATCTTGGCTTCTCAGCGGTGTGAACCTGAACAAGGCACACCTTGACTGAATTGGCTCGATGACTCTTCCAGAATAGTTGCAACACAGTATGAACCGGCATGTCTCCGTATACCTCTCCATGGTTCTTCTCAAAGCCTGCTGGGCATCAGAGGTCATGTTGTCAGCCTCATCGAGGACCAAGATCTTGAACGGGACTTCGCTCATAGTTGCGATCCTAGCGAACTCTTTCACAGTGGTCCGTATAACATCGATTCCCCGAGCGTCACTTGCATTCAGCTCCATGAAGGCGTCCATGTACCTCTGACCGAAAAGATCGTGAGCCAGACACAGAGCGGCCGTTGTTTTCCCAGTGCCAGGAGGGCCTGCGAATAAACAATGTGTCATCGTCTTGGTCTCAACGAACCTCTGAAGTCTGCCAAGAATCTCCGTCTGGTTTCTCATCTCGGACAACGATCTTGGCCTGTATTTCTCGGCCCACATCGCGCGTTCCAACTTAGCCACCTACGAAATCGTTACTGCTGACCTAGAGATTGACTGGGCCAGCTTAAAAATCTCGGCGACTGCTAGGCGGTTTTTCTGCTTCGGATCTTGGGTTTCTGCTGCCAATAACAATGCGAGAGCGTTAAGTAGAAGAAATGGACAACATGCCTCGCCAGTGACAGTGATGCAGTCCGCGTCAATCCGCCTGACAATGACCGCGTTGAATGCTGCACTGTATGCCTCAATCGGATTATTGACGTATCTGGGAGTCTTTGCTCCGATCGTTGGAGTGGTCCGATTCTGGGGTTTAGCTGTGGTCGTACCTGCAGTTTTTGCAGTTTTGTTCGGACCTTTTGTTGGTGGAGTTGGAGCTGCTGCTGGGATATTTCTCAGCGATATGGTTGTGCATGGAAACGTCTTGGTTAGTCTGGTGGCAGGTGTTACGTCCAACTATGTGATGTTTTGTCTGATTGGCTGGATTTCCAAGAAAGATTTTTCGTCCAAGTTGAGTAGGATGCTAGTTGGATTTGGTTCAGTTTTCGTGGTTTTGGCTTTCGCGGCAACGTGGTACGTGGGCGCGCAGGCGGATGTTGCGACCACATCGATATTCGTGATTTTCTGTGGAACCAGCCTTATTCTCCTGCATATTGTTGTTCGATTTTGGTCAAGGTGGAGGAGTTATGCGATCGGAGCGATCATCGGAAACGCTTGCGGCAGCGCCATCATCGGCCTCACTTTATGGGCGATGAGCCAATTCTTCATGCTTCCGTCTAACCTTGGATATCAGGTTCCTCTTTACGCAGCAGCGGTGTGGTTTCTCTGGACCTTCTCAAATCAGATGCCTTTTCTTCTGGTTCTGGTTCCGCCTGTCCTCGATGCATGTTACAGGGCCATTCCTTCAGTCAGGATGAGTCACGACCAGAGAGCGTCAAATTGAGGAGAGCAAGAGCGTATTCGCCGGCTGGAATCTCAAGCTTCTTCGGAATCAGTGATAGGGAAATCGATGGAAGGCCCATCTCAAACCCTCTCAGGATCGGTGCAATAGGTGGGGGTTTCGTAATCAGTCGAGGTGTCAAAACTGAGATGCAGGTCGAAAGAAGCCGCAAGGACAGATTCACCGTATTTCTTAATGGACAGCGAAGAGGAGACGCAACAGTCACTCAAACCGTTATCCGCTCAGTTCTAGAAAGGGCCGGCATTCACGCAAAGGTCACTGTCCGCCATGCGGTAGAGCCACCTATTGGCTGTGGATATGGAACCAGTGGCGCAGGAGCTCTCTCGACAGCACTTGCCCTTTCTCAAGCGTTGGATCTGAGCATGACCTATCACGAAATCGGCCAGATTGCTCATGTCGCAGAAATCAAATGCAAAACAGGATTGGGGACAGTTGGACCGTTGATGGTTGGGGGGAACGTGGTGACCGTCAAGCCCGGTGCGCCGGGTCTGAGTGTGATAGACAAGATCCCCTTGAAGTCAAACTATCGTGTTGTAACAGGTTGTTTCGGACCAATATTCAAGGGAGCTGTGCTTGGAAATCGTGCACTATGTTCAAAGATAAACGCGTACGGAAGACTTGCTCTGAGAGCTATTTTGAGAAAGCCCGACGTGAACAACTTCCTGTTCACTTCTCGAAAATTCGCGAAGAAGACCGGACTCATGACTGAGCGCGTGCAGAAACTGCTACGCGCCATGGAGAACGGCGGCGCAGTGGGAGCAGCACAGAACATGTTAGGGGAGGCTGCGCATGCCTTGGCAGAAGAGGGTGAGGCGCCTAAGGTGCACAAAGCAATCAAGAGATACTTGGTCGAGAGACAGATATTCGTGACCGATCTCGAGTTCCAGGGAGCCCGTTTGATACAGAACAGCAACTAATCAACTAGATACGGATTCCGACGTTTTTGATTTGACACTCAGAGATTAGGCTATGATTATCTGGCGCACATTCAGATTCAACACGACCTCTGCAATGTCGCTTGCGTATTCTGCGGTCCTCCGTATGCTCTCCGAAATCATTCTTGTACCCGCAATCTCTGCAGGCTTCGCCAAGCTTGGGACAAGCTGTAGTAGGCGATCTTCCATCTGCGCGATTTCCTCTGCTCTCGCTACGACACTGTCAGCAAGAGCGTAGTCTTTCTTGTGGAGCGATTTGATCGAATCCTCGAACATAGACTTCGCGAAAGAGCTCATCTCAGATATTCTTCGAACAATGGACGCGCTCATTTCTCGACGAAGCGAAAGGGCTGCCTCAGCGATCTTGACTGCATGGTCGGCTATTCTTTCAACAGACTTGACTATTATTCTGTATCCTAGGCATTCAATTGGATTGGAGAACCCAACATCTCTCAGAACTCTTTCATTCTGAACAGCCGACTTCAACTGACGAATTATGTACAGACTGAATCGGTCGACCTCGTCATCCAACGCGATTACTTCTTGTGCAAGTTGGCCTTTCGGATTTCTCAACACTTGAATGGCATCGTCGTGCATCGATATGGCGATGTGACACATTCGCCTCAAAGCGTTCTCAACCGAGAGCTCTGGATAGCTGAGCAAGACCTGCAGCGTCATTTCATTCGAAGAGTCGGACACTATCTCCGTGCCGAAGAGCTTCTTTCTTGTCAGATCCTTTATGAAGTTCCTTTGCAGAGAAGTTACGCGTTCGCCCTTAGTCCTGATTGTGATGAAGTTGAAGCCCACTAGATACAGGGCAACTAGTTTTCTCGAGAGAGTATTTGGGTCGTCCTTGTCTTGGACGGGTATGACGGCCTCTTTTGGAGCTGGAGGCCTGACCTTTTCGCGAGGTGTCAATGTAAGAGAAGTGTCGTTCCGTCTGGAAACTACAAGCTGGCTTCCAGTTCCGAGGCCCATAAGAGTAACCCACTTCTTTGGGAGCGACACAATGTAGGTGGATCTTCCAGTAAGCTGGATCTTTCTAACCTCTTCCTCTGTTTCTCCGGATTGTGCTTCGCCCAAAGTGACTACCTACGTCATAGTATGGGATCTATAGAGATCAATTCTTCCTATATATTGTAATTGGAGCAACTATATTTGTCGCACCTTTGCCCCTTAGGGGGACGACAAAAGCATAGGTGAATGGAAAATGAGTTTAAGCGGAAACAAAAGAAGTTTGGTAAGCAAGAAGACGCTTGCTTTCGGCGTAGCCGCCATCATACTGATTTCGAGCATAGTAGGATATCTTGCAACGCAGCAACCTCCGACCCAACAAAGCAAGACAGATCAAATGCAGCAACTCACAATAAACGGTGCAGGAGCAACATTCCCATACCCGCTCCTCTCGACAATGACTGTTGAATACAACACTGTCAAGCCCAATATTCGCTTCAACTACCAATCCATCGGCAGCGGCGGAGGAATAAGACAGCACACAGAGAAAACGGTGGACTTCGGCGCTTCGGATGCTCCCTTGACAGAACAGCAACGGCAGGCCGCTCCGAACACTGTACATATCCCAATAACAATTGGATCCGTGGTTCTCGCATACAATGTGCCAGGAATGCCAAAAGGACTGAAGGCAACTGGCTCATTGATAGCCGACATTTTTCTGGGCAAGGTCAAGAAATGGAACGATCCTGCAATCAAGAGCCTCAACCCCGACCTCCAGCTTCCAGACAAAGACATTCTAGTCGTACATCGATCGGACGGATCCGGAACAACCTTCGTCTGGACAGGCTACCTCTCAATCGTTAGTTCTGAGTGGAAGGAGAAGATCGGACAAGGAACAGCAGTGCAATGGCCAACAGGCCTTGGCTCAGCTGGAAACGAGGGCGTGGCAGGTCTAGTCCGAGGAACCGAGTACACAGTAGGATATGTGGAGCTTGCCTACGCTCTACAGAACAAGATGACCTACGCATTCATACAGAACAGAGAAGGCAAATTCATAGAACCGACACTAGAGTCAACAAGCGCAGCCGCCGGAGCGGCAGCACCAACACTGCCCAAAGGAGAACAGAGCTGGACAACAGTCAACCTGCTCAACGCTCCAGGAGCTGGCTCATATCCGATTGCAAGCTTCAGCTACTTGCTAGTCTACAAGGAACTCTCAGTACTCCCAACTATGGATAGGGCTAGAGCGCAAGCACTCGTCGACTTTCTATGGTGGGCGACCCATGAAGGCCAATCGTATGCGCCGAAGCTGCAATATGTCCCGTTGCCTCAGGCTGTAATCTCACTCAACGAGCAGACCATCAAGTCGATGACCTTCAACGGCCAAACGCTCAGAAACTGAAGATAGGGCGTCACATCCTTGAAAAGTGACACCATCCCCCATTCTCTTTCAGGTAGTGATACGGATCCTAATTTGAGTCCGAGAAAGAAAGGGAGCTGGTCTGGGGATGACTTATTCAGGTACCTAGCCGCGATCCTCGCGTCGTCAGTCATCGTAGTCCTTGTTCTCATGATCTTGGAACTGGCACAAGGATCTCTTCCCGCTCTGGAGAGATTTGGAGTGGGATTCGTGACTGGTGTTGAATGGAATCCTGTTGTGGGCAAGGAGTCCTTTGGAGTCCTGCCCTATGTCTTGGGCACGTTGGTGACCTCTGCAATAGCCTTGACAATTGGAGTGCCACTCAGCTTGGGCATAGCCATCTTTCTGGCCGAGATGGCTCCCAGTAGTATTAGGACATCTCTGTCATTCATAATAGAGCTCCTTGCAGCCGTTCCAAGTGTGATTTACGGGCTCTGGGGCGTGTTTGTCTTCAGACTCTGGGTTAGAGACCTTATTGAGATGCCGCTTTCAAGGTACCTAGGATTCATTCCAGTATTTCAGGGAACGCCATACGGGTTGGATGTACTGACTGCCGGAATCATTCTAGCAGTGATGATCATTCCAACTGTCTCGTCGGTTTCGAGAGAGGTTATGATGGCCGTTCCAGACTCTCTCAGAGAGGCGGCATACAGCCTCGGTGCGACCAGATGGGAAGCTATTCGCATCGGAGTATTGAACTATGCGCGCTCAGGGCTCTTCGGAGCAGCAATACTTGGCCTGGGAAGGGCAGTTGGCGAGACAATGGCTGTGACTATGGTGATCGGTAACACGATAGGAGCAGCGGCGCTTCCGACATCTCTCTTGAAGGGCGGGCAGACGATGGCGTCTCTCATTGCCAACGAGTTCAACGAGGCTGACCCCGTTTCTCTTCATCCGTCAGCCCTGATCGGTGTGGGATTGGTACTATTCTTTTTTGCGCTAGCGATCAATGTCTTCGCGCGGCTATTGGTCTCAAGGGTTCTGAGGGTCAAGGGAGGAGCGGTGGAGTAACATGGCAAGCTACGCGATCAGAAAGCTGAAGGATCAACTGGCTTTTGGACTTGGGATGCTATGCGTTGCAGTTGCCATAATACCGCTCGGAAGCATCCTTCTCGAAGTCATTAGAAACGGTGCCCCTGCACTCAGCCTAGAGTTTCTTACTCATCCACCGGGCGCCATAGGTGAGGGGGGAGGAGGAGTAGCGAATGCCATTCAAGGCACCTTGATCCTGATAGCTCTAACGGCTATCATTGGGGTACCGCTTGGCGTAATGTCCGGGATATATCTCGCTGAGTTCGGCGAAAGTAGACTAGCGGGAGCGGTGAGGTTTCTGAACGAGGTGCTACTAGGATTCCCCTCTATCGTCGTGGGAATATTCGTGTACACTCTCGTTGTCCTAGGCATGGGAAGCTTCTCGGCCATCGCAGGAGCCATAGCGCTAGCGATAATAATGATGCCGATCGTCGCACGCACCACCGAAGAGTCTCTGAAGCTTGTGCCCAGCACTATTCGAGAGGCAGCGATGGCTCTCGGCATCAGGAGATGGAGAACAATACTCAGCATAGTGGTAAGCACGGCCAGAAGCGGAATAGTAACCGGCGCAATGCTCTCTGTAGCCAGAATCTCAGGTGAGACAGCGCCTCTGATAATGACGATTCTGGGAAGTCAATGGTTCTTCGCTGGTTTTCGTCAGCCGATGGACGCGCTTCCACTGAGGGTGTGGCGGCTCGCGCTACTGCCGTACGATTACGCGCATCGACAGGGCTGGGGTGCCGCCTTGGTCCTCATATTGCTGGTTTTGGCTTTGAATGTCGTAGTGAGATTGGCGATCAGAAGAAGAATCAAAGTAGGGAGATGACTTTAGATGCTGGAAACGCAGCTTGCAGAACCGACGCCTATTGACAACCAGGTACTTGAGCTGAATAGAACGGGCGAGAAGCAAAAGATCCAGATCGAGAAGCTGAATGCGTGGTTCGGCAAGAATCATGTACTCAAAAACATCTCCATGATGATATGTGAGAACGAGATCACGGCGATAATCGGCCCCTCGGGCTGTGGAAAGTCAACATTGATTCGCTGCCTTAATAGAATGCATGAATTGGTTCCTGGGGCAAGAGTTACTGGAACGGTATTGCTGGACGGCGAGAACATCTACGATCGAGGAGTTGATCCCGTGCTCATCAGAAGAAGAGTTGGAATGGTCTTCCAGAAGCCGAACCCCTTCCCTACAATGTCCGTATACGATAATGTGGCTGCAGGTTTGAAGCTGAATGGTATTGGTCGTAGGAAGGACCTAGACGAGGTGGTGAGGCATAGCCTAGAGCAGGCAGGTCTCTGGGAGGAAGTCAGAAACGACCTCAACAAGTCTGGAGCAAGCCTCTCAGGAGGCCAACAGCAAAGACTCTGTATAGCAAGAACCCTGGCTGTGCAGCCCGAAGTAGTGCTAATGGATGAACCCTGCTCGGCCCTTGATCCTACAGCGACAGCGAAGATAGAGCAGTTGATGATCGCTTTGAAGAAGCATTACACAGTGGTAATAGTCACTCACA
>Ga0209725_1002310_pt1 | contig 10294 bp, 7 predicted proteins | sample I18A1metaG_FD_184145 | JGI IMG/M metagenome (GOLD analysis project Ga0209725, IMG submission 184145) | Lake sediment bacterial and archeal communities from Gulf of Boni, Indonesia to study Microbial Dark Matter (Phase II) - ​I18A1 metaG... | ecosystem: Environmental > Aquatic > Freshwater > Lake... | reverse complement strand
ATTTGATCTCGGCTTGAACCCCGGCCTCTTTGATAAGGGATTTGACCTTACTGGGAAAACTGAAAGCCAGAGGCCCCATAGGGAAGAAGTATTCACCTCGCTTGAAGATGTGGCTTGTTCCTCCGACATGGGGATTCTTCTCAAGAATCAGTACGCGATTGCCCGCTCTTGCAAGCTTCGCTCCGCAGTATAACCCCCCAATACCTGCTCCGATAATTACCGCCTTCATTCTTTCACCCGACTATGCTCTGAGATATGCCGGGCCAAATCTGTGATTAGCGCACAATAAACCGACAAGGGACCGAATCCGAACTATTTGTTCATTTCCTCTTTTCCCGGGGTTGCCGTGCACATGCCGTAGCCGAGCTTGTGCAGGGGCCTACTGCCCGTTGACTGACTGCTAGGTTACTTTCAGGAACTTGGCCTTTGGCGCTCCGCAGATTGGGCATTTGTCTGGGGCTTGACCCTCAACCGTGTTTCCACACACGCCGCAGACGAAGTAGTCAATCTTGGGAAGCTGCTTCTTCGCCTTCACCGCCTCAATGGCCTTTGAGAACAATCCGGCGTGAATTTGCTCAACCTTGTTCGCGACATCAAAGCTCCAGGTCGCCTCCTGTTTTCCTTCCTTTCTCGCCTCAGCCAAATACTCAGGATACATGGTCTTGAACTCAAAAGTCTCGCCGGAAATCGCAGCTCCCAGATTATCGATCGTGGACTTCAGTTCGCCCAAGATCCGCATGTGGTTGAGAGCGTGAACGGTCTCGGCCTCCGCTGCTGCTCTGAAAAGCTTTGCCACCTGCGTCAATCCCTCTTCCTCCGCTTTTCGTGCAAAGGCCAGATAGCGACGATTGGCTTGCGATTCGCCAGCAAAGGCATTCTTTAGGTTGTCAACTGTTTTGCTCATCGTCCCACCAGATTCATGACTAGACTGAAGACTTGATCATATTTAAGACACACCGATGATCTGTGCTTTCATGTGCCAAGGATCCCGTATCGGCGTAGATCCTCAAGCGCACACGCTCTGGAAGGCATTGGGACGACCGGCCTAAACCATCAATGTGTATTTTTCTGGAGTGGGAATGCAAAGGAGAGAAGAAACGTTGGGGGCATGACGACCATGTGTTGTTCCAGCAATCTTCTTAAGCATACGAGATCCAGACTGTCCCAAAGTGACGTAGATGCCAGAAAGAGATGTCATCAGCAGCCACACAGAAAAGATCTACGAAGAATATGATAGGAGGACGAGCAAGTCTCAGGAACTGTATGAACGCGCTAGGAGATTCCTTCCAGGAGGAAACACTCGAACAACAATATTCTGGAATCCTCATCCGATCTACTTCTCTCATGGCAAAGGATTCAACATCTACGACTTGGACGGGAATACCTATCTCGATTTTCTAGGGAACTATACATCGTTGATTCATGGGCATGCGCATCCAAAGATTCTGGAAGCAATTCGAGATTCGATGGAGCGCGGAACAGCCGTGCATCTGCCAACGGAAAATGAAGTCAGATTGGCAGAGCTGATGTGCAACAGATTCCATTCTGTAAAGAGGATCAGGTTCAGCAACTCGGGCACGGAAGCCACGATGAACGCCTTACGTGTAGCCAGAGCTTACAGAGGGAAGGACAAAATTATGAAGGCTGAAGGGGCGTACCATGGAACCCATCTGTGGGCCGAGGTGAGCCACCATCCCGACCCCCGCAACATAGGGCCCGATGACAATCCGAACAGTGTTGCAGAATCGGGAACTCCCTCAAGCATAGCTAAGGATGTTATCATCTATCCCTTCAACAATCAGGAGATCACTGAAAGAATCCTCAGGGAGCACAAGGAAGAGCTTGCCGCGGTAATAGTGGAGCCGGTAATGAGGACGATGCCGCCTAGAGATGGGTTTCTGGATTTCCTGCGCGAAGTAACCAGTGAACACGACATTCTCCTAGTATTCGACGAGGTGATATGCGCAAGAGTCAGCGTCGGCGGAGCGCAAGAACGATATGGCGTTGCGCCGGATCTGACAGCCTTCGGTAAGGTGTTTGGCGGAGGCCTGCCATTCGGCGCATTCGGCGGGAGAGAAGATGTTATGGAATTCAGCAACCCAACAAGAGAAAGAAGCATTGATCATGGAGGAACCTTCAACGCCAACCCTGTAACTATGGCGGCAGGCATAGTGGCCACAGAAATGCTGACATCTGAGGCAATCAACAGAATCAACGCCCTAGGCGACGTTCAGAGAAAGGGCATGGAAAAGACGCTCGAGGAGTTCAATATCGCCGCACAGCTAACGGGCATCGGCTCATATATGCAAATGCACTTCACAGACGAGGATGTCAAGGACTTCCGCAGCTCGGCTAGAGCCAAAAGCTCTCTGAATGCTCCCCTATACATATCTCTATTGAACAACGGAATATCTGCGGCCCCAAGAATAATGACGGCACTGTCAACACCAATGTCGAACACGGAAATTGGCACTTTCATCGATGCATTCAGAAAATCCATGGAACGCATTACGCCTCTGATAAAACAAATCGCTCCTAACCTGACCATAGGCTAACGCCCACGTCATTTTGGATTCGTTATCACTTGCCGACGTCGCGCGCATGACAATGTCTGTGGAAGCCAGCGTGGAAGGGAAAGGAAATCAGGCTAGGCTAACGCCAACCGCATTGGCCAGAACCGCCAGAAGCGTAATGGACAGTTACGTGTACATACGAAGAGAATAGGCTGGAGACGCATCCCATTTGGTCAGACTATACGAGTATCAAGGCAAACAGTTGCTCAAATCAGCAGGAATCCCAGTGCCTGACGGTGATGTCGCCACGATGCCTGAGGAAGCAAGAAAGATCGCTGAGCGAATCAAGGCACCAGTAGCAATCAAATCTCAGATATTGGCCGGGGGCAGAGGAAAAGCAGGCGGAATCAAATTCGCAGACACGCCATCAGAAGCGGAGAAGCTGGCCCACAGTCTCCTAGGAAGCGAAATCAGGAAATTCAAAGTCGAAAAAGTGCTCGTTGAACGCAAAATCGACATCAAGAAGGAATACTATGCCGGAATAGTCGTCAACGACTCATACAAAGTGAAAGCTCCAGTCCTAATGTTCAGCACAGAAGGCGGAGTTGAAATCGAAGCCGTCGCCTCCGAGTCCCCGGGGAAAATAGCTAGCATGAATATCGACATTCTGGAAGGGGTGAAACAGAAAGACCTTGAAAGTCTGGTCAGCAAGATGGATGTTCCTCACGATTTCCTTGGCGAAGTAACGTCGATTTTGCTGCATCTATACGAACTTTTCAGGAAATACGGAGCAAGAGCTTGGGAGATTAACCCTCTTGTTGTCGCTCCCACAGGCTTGATTGCAGCAGACTGCAGAGTAATGATTGATGACTCGTCTGTCCCGCTTCATCCGGAACTGGGCATAGAGATTCCTCGAGAAACCACTGAGACGCCGACCAAGCTGGACCGTCTTGGCTGGAAGATAGAAGAGGGTGACTACCGCGGAGTCGGGTTCTTCATGCAGATGACGCCAACTATTCATGAGAAGGGTTACGTGGGCTTCCACGGAATCGGAGGCGGCGGAGCAATGCTTGGCGCCGACGCACTTCAACAACGTGGATTGACGATTGCTGACTATGCCGATACAAGTGGTAACCCAACTGCCGCAAAGATCTATCGCGTTGCCAAACTTGTGTTATCACAGGCAGGCATTGAGGGGTACTTCCTCTCAGGGGCATGTATCGCTAGCCAAGAACAGTGGCACCATGGGCACGGTCTGGTCAAGGCACTGCGAGAAATGCTAATTGACAAGCCCGGATTTCCGGTCGTACTTCTGTTGGCTGGCAACAAGGAGCAGGAGGCCCTCGGTATATTGAAGGAGGGACTGAAAGACCTCAACTTGCGACTTGAAATCTATGGAAGAGAGCATGTCTACGATGTGGATTTCTTGGCAGACAGAATGATCAGTCTTGTTGAGCAATATAGGAAGAGCAGAGGGCTTGTGAAGAAATGAACGATGTCAAGTACCAATTCGATGAGAGAACAATCAAGGTAATAATAGATCATGCGAAATGCCCCAATTGTCGGACCAAGGCCTGCGTGAAGGGATGTAGCTTGTATGACAGAGGCATTCTCAGACTGCAGAACGGCATTCCCATGATCCTGACAAATCTTGAGGATGCGAAGCAGATGGGCACAGAGTGCCTCGCCTGCGAACATGAGTGCAGACTGAGAGGACTAGGTGCGCTGAAGATACAGGTGCCAATCGCGGGCCTGGATGAGTAGGAGACGCAAAGATGGCAATTCTTCTTGATGAGAAGACGACTGTACTAGTTCAAGGCATCACCGGGAGGGAAGGAAGCGCTAGAGCAAGATTCATGCTCGATTATGGAACCAAAGTCATGGCGGGCGTGACTCCTGGCCGAGGTGGAACCGATGTCTATGGAATTCCGGTATACAACACGATTCAAGAAGCTCAGAGAGAACACGGCCCAATTGATGCGAGCGTGGTCTTCGTGCCGGGACTGCAAGTCAAGAGTGCTGTGCTTGAGGCAATTAGTGCCGGAGTGAAGCTAATCGTGATGCCGGTTGAGCGAGTACCTTTACATGACACTTTGGAAATGCTCGCTCATGCAAGAAGGAAGAGCGTTCAAGTAATTGGTCCCGGCTCACTAGGTGTTGTCAGTCCTGAAAAGGCTATAGCAGGATGGATCGGTGGAACCGAGGAGATGACGCGAGAGATCTTCATGTCAGGACCTGTCGGAGTCATATCCCGCAGCGGCGGTCAGACAACGACCCTCTGCTGGAGCCTGAAGCAGTCGAAGCTTGGTGTCTCAACCGCAATCCATGTGGGGGCAGAACCAATCGTTGGTACAGCTCCCGCAGAAGTCTTACCTCTCTTTGAGAAAGACGAGCAGACTAAGGCCGTCGTGATGTTCGGCGAGATAGGTACCGTGGCCGAGGAAGAAGCCGCGGAAGTCATCAAAGAAGGAAGATATACGAAGCCACTGGTCATCTATATTGCGGGCGCGACTGCGAGAGAGGGAATGCGCTTCTCACACGCAAGCGCGATAATTGAGAGGGGAAGAGGATCCGCACAGAGCAAGATCACCGCCCTAGAGAGCGTCGGTGCCACGGTGGTTGGCAAACCTCAAGAACTGGCCACTGAGGCCGCAAGAATACTAGAAGTGAACTGAATGGAATCTCAGACCGCCATGTTACTTAGATCTCTTCTCTTCGTGCCTGGAAACAACTTGAGGATGATCGTCAAGGCCACGACCCTACCAGCAGACGCGGTCATACTTGATCTGGAGGACGCTGTTCCTATGATGGATAAAGAGACCGCCAGACTTTTCGTCCGGGATTCGGTTAAATCATTGAAGTCAAATGGCGTCACCACGCTCGTCAGGGTGAACTCGCTGGCAAGTGGCCTAGCACCTGAAGACTTGGAAAGCATAATCTCAGAGAACATCGATGGAGTAGTTTTGCCAAAGACCGAATCCAAGAACGACATCAGTCAAATGGACTCCATCCTAGCAAGCCTAGAAAGACAGGCGGAAATCGGGCAAGGCAAGATCAAACTGCTCCCAATACTTGAGACAGCGAAAGGAGTCATCAACGCCGCAGAGGTAGCTGGAGGCAGCAAACGCATCATCGCCATAAGCTTTGGAGCCGTAGACTTCACCCGTGATATGGGCAGCAACCTATCCAAAGAGGGGACAGAGCTGCTGTACGCGAGGTCCCACATAGCAATCTGCGCAAGAGCAATGGGCATACAAGCAATCGACTCCCCTTGGATAGACCTCCAAGACAGCGACGGATTGGTTAAAGAGTGTCAGACCGGACGCCAACTCGGCTTCAAAGGAAAACTCCTGATACACCCCAGACAAATAGCCCCTGTCAATCAGATCTTCTCTCCTTCCGAGAATGAGATCGAGCGATCCTCAAGGATCGTCAAAGCCTTTGAAGAAGCATCAGCAAGAGGTCTGGGAGCCATATCCCTGGATGGGACAATGATAGACATCGCAAACTACACTCAAGCCAAGGATGTTCTGCAACTCGATGCACTGATTCAAGGAAAACGACGCTAGACCAAACAAGAGAACTCCTCTCTTTCGGTTGCTATGCTTGGATGACCCACGTTGAACGGCAAACCAGATCTTTCAAAACTGATGCATTGATAGTTGCCGGGCCCGCGGGGACTCGGACTCTTGCCCCTGCGTACGAAGCGAATTTCTAGTATGCGGGAAAATGTGACCTAGTCTTGGCTAGGGACCAGAAGTTGGTGGACCGGGCGGGATCCACTATCAGGCCCCCGTGTGAAATGCGAATTTCGGGGGTACGGGAAAATGTGGGCATTCTTCCCCAGCAAGGGCTCACTGGGATATTGTCCCTTGATAACGCGAAGGTTAAAATGGGGCGAGTTCAAGCTGTGAGCAGTTTCTTTTTCGCTATGACTTTCTCTATGTCTTTCTTGGCGCCTATTTTCTCGAAGATTTCTAAGGCTTGGTTGAGGAGGCTATGCGCCTTCCCTCTGTCTCCTTCCTGTTCTCTCTCAAGGTAGACCCGAGCGTATTCGAAAAGAACATACCTAGCGAACGGATATACAAACCACTTCCGCACACCTACAGTCTCCCACTCCTGGAGGCTTCTCTCGAAAAGCTTGATGGATTCTTCCCATTTCTTCTGGGCGCGAAGCACCGTTGCCTTTAACGTATCTACCGCGGCAAAAAGCTCTTTGTCCTCTGCTTCAATGGCCAATTTGTGGTAGGCGCTGATCCACTTCTCTGCTTTACCGATTTCTCCAGCCTCTATGTACGGCAAAACGAGCCATGAAACGAGGACTGGGAAAACTAGGCTTCCAGCTTCCTGTAGCCTCGTAAAGGCCTTTTCAGCGAATTCAGCAGCCTTGGCATATTCTTCTTTCTCAAGGTATAGAAGTGCAAGAAAACGGTTGCTGAGGAGATTCTGATCAAAATCATTGAGTTTCTGAGAGATTGTCAAGGCTTCGCCTAGGCATTCTTCGCTTTTCTCCCATTCTCCCAATATGGAATAGGCATAGCCAAGGCCATTCAGGGACCAGCAAATGTCCCCCATGTTAGCGGCTTTCCTGGCCAGCGCATGCGATGCTTCCATCAACGAAACTCCATTTCCCACATCTCCTCTAAGTAGCAATATGAAGGCCATTTGGGTGCCAAGATAAGTCTCTAAGTGGATGTGACCTACTTTTTTCGCTAGCGCATATCCTTTCTCAAGATACTCCATTCTTCTTTCATGAAGGTACCAAGGAGTTACTACAGAGAGGCTGTTGTAGCTCCAGATAGCGGTTTCCATGTAGCCGTTATCAAGTGCTGTTTTCAAGGCTCTCTCATAGTATTCAATGGCTTTCCTCCGAGCTTGCGCGTCTCCAATTGACCTGAGAGCTAATCCCAAGGTGCGGCATGAAACTGCGACAACTTCTTGGGCGTTCAGTTTCTCAGCAAGCTCAAGCGCTTTCATGCCCAGAGAAAGCGCATTGGAGAAGTCTCCACGACTCCGAAACATAGATGCTCCGTAGTCGTAGAGGTTTGCCAGCTCGACGCTTTCAGGAGTGGCCTCCAAGATCTTCAAAGCTTCTTGGTAATGCGTTTCAGCCTTCTCTGTTTCACCCATCACACCATCAAGGATAGATGCTATTCTTCGATGTATCCTTGCAACGTTCTCCTTCTCATTTAGTTTCTTTGATAACTCTAGTGCCTTACTCCAATGCTGTACGCAGGCGCTGTATGCCCCTTGAATCCGTTTGATGTCTCCAAGCCTCTCAAGCACACGCGCCTTCTCATCCAGTTCCCCCTCCTTCTCATTGAGAAGCTGAAGCGCAGACTCAAGGTAGGAAATAGCCTCATTATTCGCGTAAATCTTCGCAGCCTTCTCCCCAGCCTTTAGGAAGTAGCCTAGCGCCCTATCCTTATCGTTACCCTCAAGGAATTGATAGGCAAGTTCTGCCAAATGATCATCAATCTTCTCAGCGTAGACAATCTCTTGGGCGCATCCTACGGCGTGGTGAAGCCGCCCATGCCTCGAACGACTTACTTCCTCATGCATAGCATCTCTGACAATAGCGTCGGCAAACGAATACGTCTCCCATCCCCGAATCACCTTCTCCTTAATCAGTCCTGTTTCAAGTACCCTATCGACAAGATCCAGCAGCCTATCTTCCTCAAAGCCAGTGACAGCTCGGAGTGCTTCAAAAGTGAAGTCATATCCAAGAAAAGACGCTGTGGTCAACAGGTTTCGACATTCGTCATCCAGTCGGCCTATCCGTGCCTTCACAACGCCCTTAACGGTCTCTGGAAACTCTATTCTTGAAACCTCTTTGATCTTCCATCTATTCCCCTCGCGGACGACGAGCTCCTGTTCCATGAGAGACCTTATGACTTCCTCAACGAAGAACGGATTGCCTCCGGTCTTCTGATAGACCAGTTCGGAGAACTCTTTTGGAACATCGTCCTGCTCCAGAATCTGCCTAATCATCTCCGAAGCATGATCAAGAGACATGCGTTTCAATGGGACGGCTTGAAGAAGGCGCTCCCTGTTCAACTCTGTAAGGATTGGGGATAGAGGATGCTTCTCATCAACCTCGTTATCTCGATAAGCTCCAACGAGAAGTAGACGCTCCCTTGACACGCCACGAGCCAAATAATGCATCAGCAGAAGCGAACTCTGATCAGTCCACTGCAAATCATCAAGCACCACAAGCAAAGGCGCCTCCTTGGAAACATTAGTGATGAATTGTGAGACGGCTTCGAAGAGCCTGTCACGTTCATGCTCTGGATCCAGTGGCAGAGACTGAGGAATTGCTCCAAGCTTCTGTCTAAGCTCAGGAACCAACTTAGAGACCTCGGAGGGATAGAAACCAATCACTCGGTATAGTTGCTCAGGCGCGGAAGCCTGCAAGTAGTCCCTTATCACCTCACTCCAGAGAATGTAAGGAGGAATACCTGTCATGGTTAGCAGGGCTGGGCATCTCCCATAAAGCACGTTCATTCCGCGTAAACGCGCGTAAGCTCCCATCTCCCTGGTCAACCGTGTCTTGCCGATTCCAGCTTCTCCGCGCAGGAAGAGAAGGCCGCCTTCGCCTCGAACCGCTCTATCAACAGCTTCCCTAAGCTGGTTCATCTCCTCAACCCTGTCGATGAGTTGAATCTCCTTTCTGGCGAGAGGACGTGGACTCGGAACAACTAGAACAGGCTTCTGAACTGGTAGAGCGACCTCTCTCAACGATTCTTCGGCCACATCGCTCAACACCCTAAGCAGGTCACCAGCAGATCGGTGCCTCTTCTCTGGGTCCTTCTCCAGAAGTCTCATCACACAATCAGACAGCGCGGATGGAAGCTTGGGATTCAATCTGTCCGGGGAGACGGGATGATCATGAATATGGCTGAAGATGACTTTGACAGGATCCTCTCCAAGGAAAGGCGGCTTTCCAGTCGCAGCTTCGTATAGAACTGCGCCTAAGGAGTATAGGTCAGATCTAGCATCGGCGCCTTTCCCCAGAGCTATCTCAGGAGCTACGTAGGCAACCGTGCCCACTATGACTCCGTCTTGGGTTTGGCGTGGTTGACCAAGCATCTTCGCTAAACCGAAGTCCATGAGCTTTGCTACGCCATCGGCGGTGATCATGATGTTCTCAGGCTTCACATCTCGATGCAGAATGCCTTGGGAATGAGCGTATTGAAGCGCGTTGCAGACGTCTATGCTGATTCTTAGCACGGTCTGTGTGTCGCATTTTCGTTCTGGAGATGATTCGATTAGGTCGCGGAGGCTGTGGCCCTCCACGAACTCCAACACGAAGAACTGTTTTCCGTCTTCCTTGCCAATGTCATAGATGTTAACGATGTTTGGGTGGTTGAGTTTAGCTACTGATTGAGCTTCGGTTATGAAGCGTGTGTATGCTTCTCCGGTGGTGACGGGGTTCTTGAGCATCTTTATGGCGACGATTCGGTTCAGAGCGGTGTCTCTGGCTTTGAATACGATCCCCTTTCCACCTTCGCCTAGCTTCTTCAGAACGGTGTATCTGCCGTTCTGCAGGTGTTCGAGAGACGACAACTGTCCCCGCCAGTTCAACCCTTAAGCTAAACTGCCTCTCCCTGTTCTTAAGAGTGCCTAATCGAGAAGAAGCCACTAGATTCCTAGGAGTCTCAGAACCGAGCGTAAGTGTTAACTATTGATCGTGACCAATCGGTAACCCAGATCACGTTCTAGAGATTGAGGTTCTGCCAATATGAGTGAGAAACCAGTCCCCATTGAAGAGAAACGTTCAG
>Ga0209725_1002309_pt1 | contig 10296 bp, 9 predicted proteins | sample I18A1metaG_FD_184145 | JGI IMG/M metagenome (GOLD analysis project Ga0209725, IMG submission 184145) | Lake sediment bacterial and archeal communities from Gulf of Boni, Indonesia to study Microbial Dark Matter (Phase II) - ​I18A1 metaG... | ecosystem: Environmental > Aquatic > Freshwater > Lake... | reverse complement strand
CCCTTATATCCGGAGGCTAGAGGATATCTGCCAAGGCTGGAGGAGGCCATCAAGAAGATTAATGCTGAAGATCATAGGTACGTAACTGGCGTAACAGTTGACTCCTACCATACTGTGTGGTACGAATTTCACTACGAGTTGCTGAAAAAACTTGGGAGAGAAGGAAAACTGTCTGAGGATGAGATGTGAGAAGAGAAGAGGTGCCTTATTCCCCCAAGACCATCTTCATATATTCTGAAGCTGTTTTCAAACTCTCTCTCTTTCTAGTCACGCTTTCCTTATCCGCAGGGATGTATTCGATCGCGCTGCTTGGACACCATTCAACGCATTTAGGGTATCCGTTGCAAAGGTCGCAGTTGATCGCTACATTGGCTATGGGGTCGATCGACGGAGCGCCGAAGGGGCATTCGAATAAGCATACTCGGCAACCTATGCACAAATCCTTGCTGATTACGACTGCGTTAGTTTTCTGGTTTCTCGTTATGGCGTCCACTGGACATGGATCTATAACGGTACACTTCAAGCATTGGTAGCAGGTTGTAGGAACGTTCAACCCCTTGTCCTCCCACTTCAAGACCTTTACCCTAGATCTAGCGGGGTTCGACTCGGCGGTGTGGTGGTAAGCGCATCTTACTTCGCATATTCTGCACCCTATGCATCTTTCGGGATAGGTTACTAGGACCTTGTTCACTTCAGCCCACCTCTTTCTTATGAACGGATTCCAGCTCGTCCGCTATCTCCTTCAACCCTAGTTTCTCAAGCCTTTCCCTCTTGGGGATCCCGGTTTTAACGTCCCAGCCGTGGGCCTCGTACCAAGAGTCGAGTAACGGTTCAAGGATGTCATGTACTTGCCCTTTCTTCGGTCCTTCTGGAAGCGGCTCTTCCAAAAACCGCTTGGGGAGAGTATCGTCTTTTCTCCTAACCCCTAGCTTAAGGTTTAGAGTTCGCTCAGTTGTAGCTGTTCTCTCCGACGCAATGAGGAGGGTTTCTCCGTCAATTTCTAAGCTGGTAGCAGCACTGTAGAGTTCAGGAACAATTTTCAGAAGCTTCTTCTTGATCACCTCTGGACCGCTTGAGAAGAAGTTCCATGGAAACTTGCATAAACCCATTAAGTCTGGAATGGCGACCATGTCCTGCCAAAACTTCAGCTCCTTAGCGGCTTCGGGAATAGGCATTTCATCTAGCGCGTAGGCCGCTGGAGTTGATATCCTTAAGTGGTCCGCACCTCTACTTGCCACTGCATACCTGAAATTGTAGACTTTCAACGCCCTCGGGTCGAGCGTCACCGCGTCCATTCCCTTGACATGGATCGCATACCTATCAGAGCCCTTTCCAAACTTTTCAGCGGCGTATCTTATTCCATTCGCAAGTACGTCCCCAATTCCTTTTCGGAAGGCGATCATATCTATTAGCTTAAGCATGGAATGATAGTTTCCCCAAGTTAAGTCGAGTCCTCCAGTTTCCTTCTCCGTGATTATTCCTTTCTCGTAGCACTCCATCGCAAACCCTATAATCCCCCCGGTCGAGGCAGAATCTAAACCGTACATGTTGGCCAATTCGTTAGCTCTAACTATTGACGCTGCGTTTGATACAGAACACTTAGACCCAAACGAAACGATGGTAAAGTATTCAGGTCCTACGCAGTGGGCTCCTTGGAACTCTCCTCCCTTGACTAAGGAATATCTGTCGCATGGGTACGGGCATGCCCAGCATGCGATGTTTCTCACAAAGAACTGGTTTCTCATCGCGTCCCCGTTTATCATCTCCGCTTTATCGAATACGCCCGTCTGCCAGTTGCGTGTCGCCATACCGCCGATAGTGTTGTGATGGTCTACTAGGTATGTAGTCCCGTATTTCGGCAAGGTGATAGAGCTTTGGGGATCGTTTTTGAGCGTATCCATCATTTCATTGACGGCTTTAAAAAAACGTTGATGCTGGTAAACTGGAACTTCCCTCGTTCCTCTGATGGCTACCGCTTTCAACTTCTTCGATCCCATAACTGCGCCCATCCCTGTCCTGCCGCATAGGTGGTCTAGGTTAGCGACGATGCCTGCGAACGCTACGAGATTTTCTCCTGCTTGGCCGATGATTGCTATCTGAATCTCTGGGTCTCCGATCTCCTTCTTTATGATCTCATCGGTTTTCCTAACGTCCTTACCCCAAACCGCGTCTCCGCTCCTCACCTCAACATCTTTATCGTCTATCCACAGGTAAACCGGCTTGCTGGATTTTCCCCGAACTATCAAAAGGTCGTATCCAGCCCTCTTCAATTCTGGGCCGAAGTGCCCCCCGCTGTTAGAGTCTCCGAGGACGCGAGTGAGGGGCGACCTAGCCGCCGTCAAATATCGGCATGAGGACGGAGCGATCGTTCCCGTGAGCGGTCCAGTAGCGAAGATCAACGGGTTTTCAGGGCTGAACGGTTCAATTTCCGGCTTGAGCTCCTCGTACAGAAGCCTAGAAGTAAACCCTCTACCTCCAATATACTTTGCGGCAATGTCTTTCCTCAGAGGCTGCTTGGCTACCCTTCCGCTTGTCAAATCAACCTCTAACGTCTGACCCATATAGCCTCCTTTAAACTCCATTGAACTCACTCTCTAAATGCAAGGCGGAAAATCATATGTAGACCAGATATAAAACTTTGGAGCAGCTAGAACGCTCTTCTTCTCAAATCATACCCGCTCGATTCAGCGGTTTTCCAATCATGTCTTAGGCTCTCAAGAACCACGATTTTAAGGCCAAGATAAGGGTTTTGAAGTGCAAAGGTACGTGCGAGAATCATCCGTTAGCAAAAATGATAAATAGGCAACTCAGTCAACAAGAGCATGGAAAATGGTGATAGATCGTGACATCAGAGGAAAAAGTTTCTAGACGCGGCTATGTGAAGTACGTCGGCGGCATTGTCGTTGTTGCAGTGGTTGCAGCTGCAGGTTACGGTATCTATGAAGCGACGAAGCCTCCTCCGACGACACCTACACCAACACCTACCCCTACGCCAACGCCTACACCAACTCCAACACCGACGCCCACTGAAATTCAAGTCGTTGGGGCTACCCCTGCGGAGAGGGCATTGAATGCAGCAGTACAGTATGTCAAGATCCATAACTTGCCTAAAGGAACGGAACTAACTATAGGGGTTCCGCCTCCTGCTCTTGGCCACTTCCAAGACAAGTACTATCAAGAATTCCTAGATGCTACTGGTTTAGTTGTTAAGCCGGTAGAAGTTCCAATGGGGGAGATGCGTACCAAGTTCACGTCCGAAGCGGTGTCCAAAACAGGTGCATACGATCTAATTCAATTGATTCCAGTCGCATGGGTTGCAGACTTTGCCGAGATGGGTTTATGTCCTAAACTTGACCAATGGGTGGAAAAATATAAGCCGGAGTGGGATAGCGGCCCATGCCCTGTTCTTCCAACCAAAATGGAATCTGAAAACAAATATGACGGACACTGGTACGGCTGCACCGTAGACTACGATGTGTGGCTATTCTTTTATAGGGTAGACGTCTTTGAGGACCCAAACGAGAAGAAAGCCTTCGAGAAAAAGTTTGGATACGAGTTGAAGCCACCTGAAACCTGGGATCAACTAGAGGATCTATGCAAGTTCTTCTATAGGCCTGACGAGGGTATGTGGTCATTCTGGTCTCTGAAGTTACCGGTGTGGCAACTAAATGAGTACAAGTTGCGGCTAGCCTCTAGGGGTGTATACTTCTTCGATGACGAGATGCATCCGCTCATAGCTACTCCGCCAGCTATAGAGGCGTTGAAGGATGAGGTGAAGATTCAGAAGTATCAAGCGCCTGAAACCTACACTGCCTCCTACGACTCTATGTACGACTTCTTCTATACGAAGAAGATTCCAATGTGTCTTTCTTGGACGTCTTTGAAGAAGCTTGGTGGACCGGAACTCGCGAAAGTGATAAACAATGCCTTACCTCCAGGTTACCCGACAAAAGATGGAAGAGTAAGGCATGCTGGCTTTCTAGCGTTGGACAACGCCATATACGTTGATGCTTACGGTAAGCATCCTGAGTTGGCGTACCTGTTCCTACAATACTACACCGATCCGGCAGTAAGCGCTAAGTGGGTAATAGACCCCGCGGGATGGTATGAACCATTTAGGAGTTGCCACTTCACTGACCCTGGGATTGTAGAGGTTTGGGGAAAGGAGTTCCTGGAGACTGACCTTGAGAATGCACACCATTGGTATGTGCCTGACATTATGATGGAGGGTTCAACGCGATACGACGATATACTCGACAAGCATCTGGGCAAAGTATTGACAGCGGGAGGCGATCCAGAGACAGAGATGAAGGCAGTCGCTGAAGAATGGGAGAGAATCACTGATGACGTCGGCAGGGAGAAACAGATAAGAGTATGGAAAGCCCTTAAAAAATCGTATGGAGACAAGCTCGCCCCATTGATGAATCCTGAGCTTTAAGATAGACCGGAGTCAAGTTGAAGCAAATGAGAGCTGAAAAAAGCGTCTCTTGGTCCAAGAAAGTTTCGAGAAAACTCAATAGTAAGGTAGGCCTAACTATAGTACTAGTTGGGCCAATCCAATTTCTCCTTTTTTTATCTTATTAACCCCGTTTCTAGTCGGAATTTTCCTGAGCGTTAGCGGTTGGACGCCTTTAAAAGGCGATTGGTGGACCGCAAAGTTCGATTTCGGATTGGGCTACCTAACCCTCATGAAAGATAGTAGATTCTTGTTGGCTTTAGGTCGTACCGCGATGCTAGTTGCGTGCGCTGTTGCCGGTGAGTTCTTAATAGGATTGTATCTAGCAAACCTACTTTCTAAGACATTCAGAGGGAAAAGACTTGTGTTTTCCCTCCTCCTATCACCCATGTTCGTCATGCCTATCGTTGTGGGTTACGCTTTTTGGATGATCTTTCAACCAGCCGGTCCTTTAGATCACTTCTTCACCGTGATCACAGGTATCAATTTAATGGCTACACCTTGGCTTTCCAGAGCTAATCTGGCATGGATAGCCTTGATACTAACCGACATATGGCATTGGACGCCCTTCATGTTTCTAGTCTTATATGCAGGTTTAATGTCTATTCCAGAGAATCCGATAAACGCGGCCAAGGTTCTAGGGGCTTCAGGTTGGCAAATATTCAAGGATATCAAGCTACCTATGATGAAAAACGTGATCATCATAGCAATCGTCATCAGATCTATGGAAGTTATGAAGTTCTTCGATGAACTCTTCATAATGACTGGCGGCGGACCAGGCTTCGATACGGAAACTATTTCCATGTTCACGTTCACTCAAGCCATAAGCAATTCCAGGATAGCATATGGCAGCACCGCCGCGATAATAATCCTGCTCATCAGTTTGATACTGGTTGTGAAAGCCGTACGGCCTGTATTGGTGGAAGAGAGGTAGAGTAGGTCATGGGAGTTAAAGGTGAACGGTTCGAAGAGAAGCTGGGAAAGTCCGGTTGGATCAGCTTAATAGTAGCAGTGATCTTGGCGATTTTCCCGATCTATTGGATAATTTGTACATCGCTAAAGCCGCAGATCGAATGGCTAGCTGTACCGCCCGTATGGATACCCAGCAAGCTTGATTTCACAAATTATTTGGCTCTATTCACGGGTAAATCTTACGCTGCTTCTCCCTACGGAGAGGAATCCTTCACTCTTCTCATAACCCCTGTCCAGCGGGCTATTTTAGGTAGCGCTGTATGTGCAACTGGCGGAACAGTCTTATCGATAGTCGTGGGCCTCCTAGCGGCTTTCGGCATTTCAAGGCATAAAATAGGCGGCGGCTTCTTTCCACTGTTTGTACTCTCAGCCAGAATGATCCCGCCGGTATGCGCGCTGATTCCCATCATAGTCCTTTACTCGACGTTACGGTTAGCTGATACATATATGGGAATAATTCTTGCTTACGGCCTATTCACCTCGCCCTACTCGGTATGGATGATAAGAAGCTTCATAGATGAAGTCCCGGTCCAACTTGAGGAGTCTGCAATGGTAGATGGACTATCGCCTTTAAGCGCCCACTTCAAGGTAACGCTACCTTTGATTAAAGGGGGGGTACTCGCGACCACGTTATTTGTTGCGGTACTTAATTGGAGCGAATTTCTTTTCGCGTATACCTTATCTCACAAGAACGTTATCACTATTCCAGTTCAAGAAATGTACTTCCAAGCTGCATATGGTATTCTATATGGACCGCAGTCAGCCCTAGGGATTATCGCTATAATACCCTTGATGATATTCGGGTACTCCATCCAGAGATACTTGGCGAGAGGGCTAACGTTTGGAGCCGTCAAGCGATAAAGAATTATCGGGTTGGCTCGGTCTGACGGAGATAGGACTGGATCAGCCGAGGAAGGAATTCGAGGGCACGATCCTGGTGGACAATTCAAAGATGCAAGGTTTGCCGAGGAGGCAAGCTTCTAAGCCTTCAAAAGAGCAACGTTGAGGAGACTAGCCTTGACTGAAATATTGTTGGAGAAGCTTAGAAAAGAATACGGCGATTTGATCGCTGTAAACGACCTCACATTGAAGGTCGAAGACAAGACTCTTGTTTCGTTACTAGGGCCCTCTGGATGTGGTAAGACAACTACATTAAAAATGGTTGCAGGGCTCTTGAGGCCCACGAGCGGCAGTATATACTTTGACGGGAGGGACGTTACAGAGTCATCGCCGAAAGATAGGAAGATAGGGCTGGTGTTTCAAGACTACGCAGTTTTCCCTCATATGACAGCCTACAAGAACATAGCCTACGGTCTAAAAATAAAGAAGTTGAGCAAAGCAGAAATCGACAAAGAAGTTAGAAGCATGGCGGAATTTCTGAACATATCCGAGATACTAGGCAAGAAACCTTATAGGATGACGCAAAGAGAGCTTCAAGCAGTCTCCTTAGCTAGAACGCTGATCACTAAACCTTCGATACTATTATTGGACGAGCCATTGAGCAACTTGGACGCAGCTTTCAGGGTTAAGATGAGGGCTGAGCTGAGGAGATTACAAATGGAGATAGAACAGACTGTCGTATACGTTACGCATGATCAAGTAGAGGCTATGGCTATGTCAGATAAAGTAGCTGTAATGAATAGAGGACTCTTAGAACAATACGGTGCACCAGACGAAATCTATAAGAAACCTGCAAGCAGGTTTGTCGCAGGCTTCATAGGGACGCCCCCCATGAACTTCATCGAATGCTCCTTCAAAGAAGAAAGGGATAAAGCATATCTCGATCAAGGAACGTTCCGAATGGACGTGACCCACTTAAAGCCGATCATAAAGGCTTGCGCAACAGGCGAGGAGATGATCCTAGGAGTGAGACCTGAAGACATGAGAATTTACGACAAACCACCATCGAGGGAAGCAGTTGAGGTTGCTATTGAGGCATATGAGCCGATGGGGTCTGAATCAATAGTTTACGCCAAGCTGGGTCACAGTTACGTTAGAATCCTAGCTCCGGCAACCTTTAAGGCCGAATCGAACGAAAGGAGGTACGTCGCTTTCAACATGGACGGCATTCATGTAATAGACAAGAAAACAGAGAAAAGCATCGTCTAGGAGAGAAGCTTTATGGCTGGAATGAGGCTCGAAGCAGTATCGAAAAGTTTCGGCAAAAAGCAAGTGCTAAAGGATATAAATTTTGAAGTAAAGGACAAAGAGTTTTTCTGCCTACTCGGCCCACCGGGAGCTGGAAAGACCACCATCTTTAGGATAATAGCTGGACTAGAGAAGCCTGACATGGGACATGTTTACATCGGAGACGAACTGGTTGACGAGACGCCGATTGCCGAGAGGGACATCTCCATGTTCTTCGAGTCGCTGGCTTTGTACCCCAATAAAACTGGTTTCGAGAACATAGCCTTCCCCCTGCGAATAAAGAAACTACCTGAAGACGAGATACAGAAAAGGGTTATGGAGATCGCGAAGCTGTTACGCATCGAGCATGTTCTGAATAGATTGCCCAGCACATACAGCGGAGGTGAAGCCCAGAGGGTTGCCTTCGCCAAGACGATAGTCAGGCCCGCTAGGGCGATACTGCTCGACGAGCCTCTCAGCAATATCGACGCTCTGCTCAGACTGGAGATGAGAATCGAGCTAAAGAGAATTCACGAACAGCTAGGCCAAACATTCCTCTATGCTACCCACGATCAAGCGGAAGCCATGGCGATGGGTGAAAGAATATGCATCATCGACAAAGGGGAAATCAAGCAAATTGGAACGACAGAGATGTACGATAAACCGAAGAACAGGTTTGTTGCAAGCTACATCGGCAGCCCCCCTATGAACTTTTTCGATTGCACTTTGAAAGAAGAAGAAGGCAGACTATTGTTGGATCAAGGTTCTTTCCGCCTCGACATCTCTAGATTTAGCAAAGCCATACCGGATAGCGTGAAGGATAAAGAAGTAACGTTGGGAGTGAGACCTGAAAACATACACCTACTAGACGGGCCGAGTAAAGACTCGATAGAAGCCAAGGTTATGGTCACTGAACGCCTAGGATCGAAGATAATCTTGGACATGAGCGTAACTGGAAAAGACATGTTCAAAGTCGTTGCGCCCCCTGATCAGTTGATCAAGCCCGGAGAAATCAGGTGGCTTCAATTCGAGCTAGACAAGATTCATGTTATAGATAAAGTCACGGACGAGGTATTAGTGTAATGGACTTCAGCACCATAGCAACCTTCGTATGGCTGGCGATTGGGATTGTATTGCTAGCCTACATTCTGAAACACAACGTCGGCAGAGTCCTCAAAGGGCTTCTGATCACATATGGAGTTCTAGGTGTAGGTTTCGCCGTATCCCTAATATCTGTTAATTATGAGATCTTGATTAGTCTGTATCATCTCTGGGTAACTGTCTTGCTCTTCATACTTATCATGCTCATACTGGCGGTTGGAGGAAGATAACAGCAACAGTCCGGTAGATATATCTGCTAAACTGAGCCGTTAAATGCTCGCAAATGGTTCTAGATGAAAAAAGGCTTGTTCGCCTTCGCACGCGCCTATGGGTTAGTCTACAGATCATAAACCTTTATCGGAAGCCTCACTTCTTAGGCTAAGTCTTAAATAACTTCAAGGCAGCTCTAAGAATACGAGGATGATTCTCGAGAGAAATTGTAGGTGAGATAAATGGTAAAAAAGAATGAAATCGTGGAGAACCCTCTTGGCAAATGGTACGAAAAACCAGATGGAAAAAGAGTAGAAGATCTGGATGAAGTATGGGGATCAAAAATCTTATACAGATTCTATGGAAACGAAGACTTTCCTATTGAATGGAAAAACGAGACAGAGAAAAGAATACACTGGATAATAAGTGATTTGCATAACCCACATCCGGCATCTCCTCTTTATGCTGAAATCTTTGGATGGTGGGATGGCGACATAGTTAAGGGATGCGAGTACATGTATAGGAGATTCTGGGCACCGATCGGAACCTTATGGCCTGCAAAGATTGCAAACGGTTACGTATATCATGGGATTGTGCCTCCCAACCCCGATACAATAGAAGCGTCAGCAAAATACTATTCGACGGTAATGCCGATATATGCAGACAAGTTCCTAGATTGGTGGAAAAACAGACTCCTCCCCGAAATCAAAAGGAACCTGGATTTCCTGGACAATTTCCCCTACGAAGAAACACCGCTTGAAGACCTATTGGTACTGTTTGAGGATGCAATTGATGTTTTCGACAGGCATTTCAAGATACACTGGATACTGAATCTGGCGCAGTTCCAAGCGTTTAACTCTTTCAAAGAGGTTTTCGCAAAAGTGTTCGGAAAACCAGACGACCTGTTGACGAATAGAATTCTGATCTCTATTGCAGATAAAAACTGGGAGGCGGTCAAGGGGCTGTGGGAACTCAAAGAATTTGTCAAAGGGTCTCCAATTCTAAAACAACTCTTCGAAAGCGGCAAAAGTAAAGATGAGATTCTTGAAGAATGTAGAAAAAGAGCAGGGAAACCGAGAGAATTTTTGAAACGATTGAATCACTATCTTGATGAATTCGGCTGGAAAGCGATGTATACACATGAGCTGATGTATCCGTCTTGGAGAGAAGATCCAACCCCTGCTATAGAGCAGATAAGGACTTACCTTTCAATGGATTACTCATATCCTAAAGATATTGAGAGATGTAGAAAGGATCAAAGCGATGCGGTTAAAGAGATGTGGAAAAGGGTGGAGAAAGAAAAGATATCTAGTGATGATAAAGAAAAGGTAAGGAAAGCTATGGACGGAGCTGTCAAGATGGCTCCCTTAACACCAAACCATCACTTCTACATAGATCAAGGGACTCATCAAAGGATGCGAAGGGCCCTT
>Ga0209725_1002308_pt1 | contig 10296 bp, 6 predicted proteins | sample I18A1metaG_FD_184145 | JGI IMG/M metagenome (GOLD analysis project Ga0209725, IMG submission 184145) | Lake sediment bacterial and archeal communities from Gulf of Boni, Indonesia to study Microbial Dark Matter (Phase II) - ​I18A1 metaG... | ecosystem: Environmental > Aquatic > Freshwater > Lake... | reverse complement strand
GAGTATGATTGGTCAGACCGAGCGTTATCATTTCGTGATCCTGATCGAGCTCGACGACCTTCTTTTCGGGATTGATAATGACCTTGGACTCGTTGAGCGCTTTGTCGACTTCCCATCTGTCATCGTTTCCAGGTGAGATGAAACACTTGATACCCGAGTCACGTGTGCGCTCCTCAGCCATCTGAACCCATCTTTCCACTGTGTCTACCATCAGTCTTGTGAAAAGCTCACTCACCTTGTTCTTGTCGGCTTCAAGCGATGCCATCTCGTTAGGATCTGTTCGATAGGGGTAGAAGCCCGAGTCTCGTATCGATTTCTCCAGATCTTGTACCTCAGCCTCTGACTTGCATCGGAGTTCTGATCCCGCATATGAGGACTGGTACGTGCCGTCCGACTGTTTAACAATGGGAACGATCATCTTTCCGGTAATGTCCCCGGCGAGCATCACCACGTTCGCTTTGTAGAACTTCCCGGCGTTCAGGAATTTCTTGAAGCATCTCTCCGAACCGTGGACATCCGTCACGAAGAACACTCGGGTGTTCATTGTTTTCCGCTCGGGGTAGACTTCGTGGTTCAGGAATTCAGGGAAGGTTCCTAGTCTTTGCGTATTTAACGTTGGTCGAAGCACAGCTAGTCTGCGGGAGCCGATGACATACCGGACAGTTAGTTGAGGTATACTTGGCTTTGCAATTCGCCCTCCTTGATGGCAATATTTGCTCGATACGAAGGATTGCTACTGCCGTCGATTATTTGGCCGCTCTTAATGGCGAGATCGCACCTCAAGCTACATTGCCTCGGCCTCCTTCTGTTTCGATTCAGGGTCAAGGGTTGCGAGGCGGTAGCGATTAAGAGGCGCGAACGGTCGTATGAATTCACTGACCGTCATGGATTCTATGTTAGATGAATCGGTTGGGCCACTAGATGTTGAGCGACTACGCTATCGTTAACCGTTATACCTAGACCGGGCCCCTCTGGAACTGCAATCACAGGAATGCCATCGCTGAGAAGACTCTGGATAGGCGTACCGATGCTTACGGTCGCTCCCCAGTATATTTCCGTAGGAGAATAGGCGTCCCATAGCTTGATGCCGGGTAAAGCCTTGATCAGGCTTAGGTTTGCGGCCCACCCAACCTCGGTCTCCCACGAGGTCCCCATGTGACAGGGCATCCCATGCGCAGAACAAAGTTCGACTAGTTCTTTTGTCCGCATGAGACCGCCGGCCTTCATAACCTTCACACTGATTGCGTCGCAAGCCTCAAGGCGTATCGCAGATAGCGCATCTGTCACGCTATGGACGCTTTCATCAAGCAATACGGGCACGTTGGTAGCCTTTCTCAACCTGGCGCTTCCCTCCAGATCATGCGCCGGTAGAGGCTGCTCGATCAATGAAATGTCGTATTTTTCTACGTCCTTGATTATCTTAAGCGCCATCCAATAGTTGCGCCAGCCCTGATTAGTGTCTAACCTTATCTCCGTGTCACGCCCGACCGCTTCTCGAATCCGTTTGACCTTCTCGACGTCTTCACTATGGCCCTCGCCGACCTTAACCTTCAGACACGTCACGCCTCTTGCAACAACTTCTTCACAGTGCTTCATGACTTCAGCTGGGGGACCAAACACTATTTCAGGGACTTCAAAAATTTCTGATCTAAAATCTCCACCGAGAAGGTTGTAAGCTGTCTCTCCAACCGCCCTTCCGACAATATCTAGGCAAGCCATATCAATCGCGGCTTTAGCAGCCGCGTTCTTTACTAAGACTCCATCCATTTTGTAGTGGATCTCCCTCAACGAAAATGGATTTGACCCTAGGACGGCTCGTCCCAAGTAGTTCTTGATGGCACCAAGTATGCTCTCCATTGTTTCGCCTGTGAAAGCCGGATCACTCAGAGCTTCGCCGTAGCCCACGAAGTCGCCTGCCTTGATTTTGACCAGTATGCTCTCGCAGCACTGATATACCGAAGAAGCTATGCGAGCCGATTTCCTGTAGGGAATTCTCAGAGGAAACGCATGAATTTCCTCTATCTTTAACACTTCTTCTCAGCACGAACTGCTTGTGTCACCGTTCTGATATGTCTTTTCTGCGAACTCGTTCGACTGCTCACAATCAACGCTATCCTCGATTCAGCTCGTCGAGATCCGCCCTTTCGCTGAATACGACGAAGAACCTGACGATCCGTCGCAACGAAAGATCGAGTTCCAACTACAGTTAAATATGCAAGGATCTAGACACCTTGCCCGACTTCCTGAAACATGACTTTCACAAGTGGAAGTAGTGGAAATGGCAAAGCTGTCATTCTCAAATCAGCCTAGGCTTGAGCTGCTGTCTAGGGAACAGATAGAAACGATCCATTTGGCCTCGCTAAAGATCCTGGAAGAAGTTGGTGTGATTATTCAAAGCGATAATGCTCTGAAGCTGGTCGGTGAGGCTGGTGCGAGTGTCGACAAGACCAAGAAGATTGCACATATCCCACAACATCTCGCGAAGGAATCCTTGGTCAAGGTGCCGTCAACAATTAGACTGTACAGTCGCGATGGGAGACACGACCTATTGCTTGAAGGCAACCGGGTCAACTATAATCCGGGCTCAGCAGCCCTCTATCTACTAGATTCCCGAACCAATGAGATTAGGCGACCCGTATCCCAGGACCTCGCAGATTTCGTGCGACTGACCGATGGACTAGAGCATATAAGAGCCCAAAGCACGGCACTCGTAGTCTCGGATGCCCCGGATGTGATCGTCGACCGATATCGGCTTTACATAGTTCTGAAGAACTCGCCAAAGACAATAATCACCGGGACGTTCAGCGTAGACGGCCTATACGATATGAAGGACATGCTGGCCGCGGTCGTCGGAAGCGAAAAGGAATTAGCTCGAAAACCCATGGCGATTTTCGATCTCTGCCCATCAGCTCCATTGAAGTGGGGAGAATTTATCGCTCAAAATCTAATGGATTGCGCCAAGTACGGGATTCCAGCGGAGATTCTTCCGATGCCGCAGCTTGGCGCAACGGGGCCTGTAACGCTTGCTGGCTCGCTAGTTCAGTTAAATGCGGAATTCCTCAGCGGTCTAGTCATTTCGCAACTCGCGAATCCTGGCGCGCCAGTGATCTACGGAGGCTCACCCACAACTTTCGACATGCGCTACTGCACATCGCGCTTAGGCGCCATAGAAACCATCATGATGGGTTGTGCCTACGCCCAGATGGGGAAGTACTACGGGCTGCCAACCCACATGTACTTGGGCTTAAGCGATACGAAGGTCGTTGATGCTCAATCCGGGTTCGAGTCTGGAATCGGCATAACCCTGGGTGCGCTTGCGGGAATAAACGTGATATCAGGCCCGGGAATGCTGGACTTTGAGAATTGCCAAAGCTTCGAAAAGCTCGTCATAGATGACACCATCTGCGGCATGGCTATGAGGTTGATCAATGGCATAGACGTCAATGATGAAACTCTGGCTGTTGATGTTATCAGAAGAGTTGGCGCCGGAGGGCACTACTTGGCCCAGAAGCATACACTGGAATGGCTGAGCAAGGAAATCTTCATTCCCTCAGATCTCGTTGACAGACAGAATTCCAATCTTTGGAAGAAGCTCGGGTCAAGGGACAGCGTTCAAAGAGCGAGAGAAATAGCTCAAAGAATACTCAGGGATCATGAACCAGAAGCACTGCCGACAGATCTCGAGAAGAATCTGGACGACGTAGCGAGGAAGATCATGAAGAAGCATCGCATAGACAAACTGCCTCTCGGTCCGGTTTAAGCAGAGACTGCTCTTACTACTCAGCCTCTTGTGAACTGTCTAATTCGTCGCCACGGACGAACGGTTCCCAATCGACCGGTCCATTCTGTCCACGCTGTACGGGTAAGACGCCTTTCGTGAACGCGAGGCTCAGTGTCTAGGCTAGTTGCTCTGCTACTTCTTTCACGACACCTTCGAAGACATCGAAACCGGCGTCTATCAGTTCGCGCGTAATGATTAGTGGCGGAGCGAATCGCATCGCGGATTTGCCTGACGTTATGATCGCAAGCCCACGTTTGAAGCATTTGTTCATGATGTCTTGTACTTCTTGAGTGGCAGGCTCTTTTGTTTCGGGATCCTTCACAATCTCTGCGCCGACCATGAGGCCTTTGCCGCGGACGTCGCCTATGATTGGATACTTTTCCTGCAAATCCTTGAGGCGTTTCATTAGATATGTTCCTTGCTTGTTTGCGTTTTCCAGCAGTCTTTCCTGCTTTATGATGTCGATTACCTGTAGAGCGACGGCGCACGCTACCGGATTGCCTCCAAATGTGTTGGCGTGCGAACCCCCTTCCCAGTCCATGATTTCTTCTTTGGCCACGGTTGCGCCTATTGGAAGACCTGATCCCAGCGCTTTCGCCATCGTAATGATGTCTGGCGTGAGTCCCCAGTGTTCAATTGCGAACCACTTCCCCGTTCGTCCCATTCCCGCTTGGATCTCGTCATCTACGAACAGGATACCATACTTGTCGAGCACTTTCTTTAGGCGATGGAAGTAGTCTTCAGGTGGAATCACATAGCCCCCCTCGCCTTGAACGGACTCGACGAACATTGCGGCCGTGTTCTCTGCTGGGTGGTACTTGTTCAGGACTTCCTCGTCGATGAAGTCGACGCACCAGAGCTTGCATTCGGGATACTCCAGGTGGAAGGGGCATCGATAACAATAGGGGTAGGGGACATGAGTCACTTCAGGAACTAATGGAAAGAAGTGCCGTCTCTGAACAGGCTTGCTGCCTGTTAGCCCCATCGCTCCAAAGGTTCTCCCATGGAACGCACCGGTGTACGCTATGAAAAGCGGCCTGCGTGTGTGCCACCTAGCAGCTTTCATGGCAGCCTCAACTGCTTCGGCACCGCTGTTGGAGAAGAAGACCTTCTTGCGGAAGGCCCCAGGCGTTATTTCAGTCAACTGCTCGGCCAAGTCGACAAGTGGCTTGTAGTAGAAATCGGTCCATGAATAGTGCAGAAGCTTCTCAGCCTGGTCTTTCATCGCTTGGACCACACGTGGATGCGAGTGGCCCACGTTTAGCACCGCTATGCCCGAGTTGAAATCAATGTACTCGTTTCCGTCAACATCCTTGACGATACATCCAGACCCCGACTCCGCAACTAGGGGATACCACCTGACAGCGGACTTTGTAATGTAGGTTTCATCCTTCTTGAGGAGCTCACGTGCCTTTGGGCCCGGTGGGCTCACAACGATCTTAGGCTGCGCAACCTTCGATCCCAACATTATTGCCTCAAACATCCACGGACATTCCACGTGAAGTTAAAACACTTACGATTACGATTCGCCAGTCTAAGACCTGATATCCGCTCGTGAGTTGCCGTCTAAAACCAGAGCGGGCAACATTGTTAGACGATCGGGATTTTGCTTTCATGAACCCTTAGGATTTGCCAATTTCATCGAGCCCCTTCAGTAAAAGAGCAACTTCTTCTGGAGTGTTGTAGTGTACCAGACTGACCCGAATCATCGTCGAGACATCGTAGACTCTCGGAACTCTCGAATAGTAGTCCTCGGCGCGCAGGGCGATCCCATACTTAGTCCAAAGGCGTTCGACAACCTCTTGATCCGGAATGTCCTGCATCTTGAACGCGAACGTCGGATGCCTCTCCTCCAATCGGTTAAGATCCTTGAGTCCGTAGAGCTTCACGCGACCCATTTGAAGTAGGCCGGGTAGCTTATCTTGTCCATCAAGGATGATTCTGGACAAGTCTCGGCCATATTCCTCAATTCCTCGCATCGCGACTTTCAGAGATCGTGGTCGGCCAGAGTATTCTTTGAGTGCCGTCTCATACTTGTTGTCAATCTGATCAGCCAGCCAGACCAAGTGGTCTACAACGCCTCTTATCGCAGCAAACATCGACTGATCTCGGGTTCCCCACTCCCAGTCGTGGGGTGGGCAGTCCGGTGAGGGACCGACCTTGTATGGTCTGAGCGTTCTCAGAAGGTCTTCTTTCCCATAGAGGAAGCTTCCATGCGAGCTGAAGAACTTGTACCCAGAGAAAACTAGAAAGTCACAATCGATGGCTCGGACGTCTATTGGGCCATGAGCGGCGTGATGAACCGCATCCACAACAAAATAGGCGTTAACATCTCTGGCAAGCTTTCGAATCTCATGTAAGGGGCTCTTTGTGCCAAGTACGTTCGAGGCAGCAGCGACAGCGACGACCTTTGTTTTGTCGTCCACCAGGGTCTTGAGATGATCGAGGTCGAGTGTTCCCTCATCCATATTCAGACCGACAAACTTGACCTTGCGGATCGCCTTTCTTCTTTCCAACTCGAGCCATGGGCTGACATTGGCGTAGTGCTCATAGTCAGTCGTCACAACGTTCTCCTTTCCGGTAAGCTCGTTTCCTATCGCGTAGCTTAGGCTGAATAGCAGGCTCGTGGCCGACTCTCCAGAGACGATCGTCTCGGGTGAGGGAGCATTCAGCAGGTCGGCGACGGCCTTCCTACCCTCAAGTATGGTGGCGTCGGCGCCCCTAGATTCATGAAAGACCGCACCCACGTTGGCGCTGCAATCAACACGTGTCTGGGCCTCAGCCCTAGCAGCTCTTCCTACGACAAGTGAACCCGCGCCGTTATCAAAAAAGGCCCTCTGCCGACCGCTCGCGTCGGATGCAGCTGTCGGAAATTCAGCCCTGATTCCTCTCAGTAGGGGTTTGTCAAATATCATGTCTTCTTCGACATCATACTTTCGGTACTTTCTGGGCATTTATCGCTGACGGCGGGACGAGCGATTACGTGATGAACTTTCGGCCATTATGCCCATTATCTCCTTGATGAGAATCGCGGAGGTGAAGGCCGTTGTCCGTTCCAAATCGAACCTAGGAGAGTATTCCACTATGTCGGCAGCGACAATTTCGAGACCTTCAATGCCTTGCAATATGTCGAACATCTGTCTCGTACTCAAACCGCCAGGCTGGGGATTTCCTACACCCGGCGCAAACGCCGGATCTACGCAATCTAGGTCAAGTGAAAGATAGATCGGTTTGCCCCTGAGCCTAGAGCTTATTGAAGAAGCAATGGCACCACAGCCGCTCGTACAAACGTCACGCGTTGTGTAGGCAGTTAGTCCTAGAGCCCTAATCCTTTCATCCTGCTCCCTGGTAGAGGCTCTAATGCCTACATAGCAAACAGTTCTCGAACCGGAGTCGTTTCCGTCGAGAATTCGTGAAACAACCGTAGCGTGAGAATAAGGCGAGCCTTCGTAACTTTCATACAGATCGGGATGCGCATCGAAGTACAGCAGATGCAAGCGACGCTTTTCCATTTCCTCCATCAGGCTCAAGCAAGGATAGGTGACAAAATGATCACCACCGAGAAAAAGCATTGAGGCACTGTGGTGGCTATGCAACCTCACGACGGAGGCTAGGGCTTCTTTGACCTTGGATGTGTCGCTCACTTCTTTGATGTTACCGTGGTCGCATACTTTCCAATGGGCCGCAAGATCCAGACCCTGCTCCGTGAACCGATTGTAGAGCCGACCACTCGTTGCCTCTCGAATAGCGTCGGGGCCCGCTGCGGCGCCGCGTCGATAGGATGATGTAGCGTCCCAAGGCAACCCGACCACAATTAAATCTCTGGGACCGGTCGAGCAGCATAGCCCAAAGAAATTCTCTTTATTTTGGGTTGCGAGTCTCTTGGGCAATTTCTTCCCAACGGCGGAGATTATTTTGCCTTGGAGAGGCGTTTCTCTATTTCCGTTTTCTTGGCTTCCAGTTGTTTCTCGATATCCTTCGGTAGAGGATCTGGCTGGTGAGTTGTGAGGATTTCCTTTACGCGCTCTCTTGCCACTTGAGCCAAGTCTTTTGATCCGTACTTCTCCCATTGTCCGCGAGTTCGCTTGTCGGAGAGCTTGGGCAGATACCTCTCGGTGGCAATGTGTTCGAGTGTATGTTTCTCTGCCATGAAATGTCCGCGAAGAGGCGCTATCTTCTTGATCAGTGGTGTCGCAAGAGTGTCTTCGTCGACTTCTATTCCGCGGGCGATTCTCATCGCCATCCCGAACATCTCGTCGTGAATTGCCAGCATCTCGAATGACGCCGTGAAGTGATACTCAAGAGCTCCTGCAACCACACGAGTCCAGTTCGCTCCAGCTAGGACAGTCGTTAGCATCGTCAAAGCGCTTTCGTAGCCTGCTTGGATATCCGGGATTTTCGAGTCAGTTACGCCGCCGGACATGGCTGATGGTAGACGATAGTACTTGGCCATTTGGGCCCCTCCAGCACATCGTAGCGCCGTCTCTGGACAGCCCGCAGATGGTATCACGGTACGCATATCGAGGTTGACCGGGATGCTGCCGTAGACAACTGAGTTTCCAGGATTGATGAGTTGAACGAGCACCAGCCCAGCAAGCACCGTCGCGTTCGTCTGAAGGAGGGATCCAGCAAGCGTGTTGGGAGAGGTTGCTCCTGCGTTGTCCATGGGCTCAATCAGGATTGGAACTCCATGTCTTGCGAACTCGATTGTGTCATCGGTTAGACCCCTGTCATAGATCAGGGGGCTTGAGGGGCATATGCTCGCAGTTCCGATGGGTTTCTTCGAGAGGTCCTCCATTCCTCCCGCTACTATCGCAGCCAGTTCCAAGTTGTGGTTGGCACCTAACTCTCCGCTACTGCCGATGTATCCTTCCGTATCCCAGTGGGTGGTCTTGGATGTGTACTTGTAGTGCAAGACGCCTCTTTCGATGTGGCGATACGCTTCCGAAATATCGCTCGGAGCTATGATGTAGCTGCCGCCGACGCTTATATTGTCCAACGCATCGGTGACCTTGATGAGCTGCACCAGGTCGCTGGACAAGGCAAGCCGCCGTGCCCCAGATTCCAAGTCGAGGATGTACGGATACTCCCCGCCGCAGGTCATGTACTGAATGTTTCCACCTATCTGCAGATTGTGTCTTGGATTTCGCGCATACAAATTGAACATGGCGGGGCATTTCCGGAGCATCTCCCCAACCAAGCTCGCAGGGATTCTGACGTTTCCGTTCTTAGCATTGACGCTCGCTCCGGCGTCCGCTAAGATTCTCTGAGCCCGCTCCGAGAGAAAAGTAGCACCTGCGTTCTCCAGGATGTCTAGGCTCGCCAAGTGAATCATTTGGATTTGACCGCGGTCTAGAAATTCAAACCTCATTTTCTCACACTCGCTCGAAACATAGACAACCGAACGTCGACAGGACATTCGGCCAGCGCAAGATACTTCCATGGTATATCTCTTTCCAAGAAGGGGGCTCGGTGCTAGCTTCTCGCCTCAGTTTCTCCCGTGGGATCCATCGGAGGTTGTGATCGTCCAGTTGCATCCATACGAGCCAGGCTTGATATTCGAGGTTTTTCGGAAACGAAAGGCTGGCCTGTCTTCTAAGGAGTGACCGTCTTCACAGATGTTCTGAAGAAACCTTATGTCTACCTGACTCGGACGAGCATTCGGGACGGCCGTTGGCTGATCTCGAAGGCCTGAAAGATATCGTAATCAAGGAGATTGATTCCCTCAAGGCAAGAGTCGTTGAGGTAAGCAAAACCATTCACGCAAACCCGGAGCTAGGTTTGAAGGAGTACAAAGCGTCTGAGCTTCTGTCCTCAGAACTGGAGCAATACGGGTTCGAAGTTGAGCGAGGGATTGCAGATATGCCAACGGCCTTCAGAGCGACCTTGACAACAGGCCGCGCTGGACCGGACCTGGCATACTTGGCAGAGTATGATGCCCTTCCTCAGATTGGTCACGGCTGTGGCCACAACATCATCGGAACCTCAGCAGTTTTTTCCGCGATCGCTCTAAGCAGAGTTGCAGACCGGTTGAATGGCAGAATAACGGTTCTTGGGACTCCAGATGAGGAGGGGAGCGGGGGCAAGATACGGATGATCAAGGCCGGCTTTTTTGAGGGTGTTGACGCGACAATAACAAACCACCCCGGAAACTACACGTCGCCTTGGGTGCCCACGGTTGGCGTGGACTGCCTAACAATCGAGTTTACCGGAAAGGCAGCGCACTACTCAGCTCCACACAAGGGAGTGAACGCACTCGACGGTGTTGTATTGACTCTGGCAACGCTGAATGGCCTTCGACACGGCTTCAGAAACGATGTTATCTATGGCTACACGATCGATCAGGGCGGAGTCAGTCCCGGCATAATCCCCGAGAAGGCTGTTGCACGGTTGTGGATCAAGTCGACCGATCAACGAAATCTGGCCCAAGTTGTCAGCAGGTTCAAAGCTTGCGCTGAAGGCATTGCAAGGTCCATTGGTGCTCAGGTCAGGATCGAACATCCCTATCCCCTGTT
>Ga0209725_1002307_pt1 | contig 10297 bp, 10 predicted proteins | sample I18A1metaG_FD_184145 | JGI IMG/M metagenome (GOLD analysis project Ga0209725, IMG submission 184145) | Lake sediment bacterial and archeal communities from Gulf of Boni, Indonesia to study Microbial Dark Matter (Phase II) - ​I18A1 metaG... | ecosystem: Environmental > Aquatic > Freshwater > Lake... | reverse complement strand
AAAAACCTGGGGTAGTTTTAGGCCTATCGCCCTATCATGCCCATGATGCCGCCGACGATTCCTAGCACGAAGCCCGCGATGAAGCCGCCGCCGATGATGAGGCTGAAGATAGCCATTGGGAATATGACAATGCTGCCGATCGTCCCGTATCCGAGAATCATCAGTATCGACCCGATAATGATGACGAGGCCTATGACCGCTCCAATGACGAACGAGATCGAGCCGGTCGCCGTCGAACCGCTGGGCAGTGGACATACTGACTGGGCGTCGATTCTGCATATCCAGAAGAATATGTTCGCCCACAGGAATGACCCGCCGTAGAACTGCCATGCGAGGAGCAGACCTGCGTTGAGCAGTACTAGGATTCCCGAACATAGAGCGATGATGAATCCCCAGAGCGACCTTACAGGTGCGGCCGGCATCATCGGGGCCGCCACCGGGCCGAACATCGGGCCGGGAACCGGGGCGAACGCAGGCGCCGCCGCAGGAGCGTATGCTGGTGCAGCCGGGGCTGGCGGTACCATGGCCATCGGTGGAACAATTCCTGCGTAGCATTGTGGGCAGAGTACCAGATCCATGTACGCTTTCGAGTCGTCACGACAGATCGCTCGACCGCACCGGTTGCATATGTAGACGGCAGGCAGGCTGGGGTGGTAGAAGCACATTCCTGGCGGTGGGACTCTCATAGGGACCCCTGGCGTCACTGGAGTTACAACACGAACGGACGGCACTGGTTTCATCACTGGCGCTCCTGGGGCAGCCAACGAACCGCCGCAGCTCGAGCAGAAAACGGCATCATCTCTGTTGTTGTATCCGCATGATGGGCATCGCTTGACCAATATTCATTCCTCCTCCTTAGGATTCGTTGAGTGGCTGTCTGATGACGAAATGGTCTTAAACGTTTCCTAAAAATACTGAACGAACGGCGAATATACAAAGCTCCACTTGAGTAATCGGACAGCCACCCCTCTCGACACCCTCACGTTCTTGTCATTCTTGGATTCTTAGGTCCCAGAGAAATGTCGCTGAAATGCGCTGTTTGTCATGATCGAAACATTATTAGAAGACAATTTTGGACCTGAACCAATGCAGCCCCGGTGGCTCAGCCTGGTAGATGCCTACGCAACCAAAAGCATTGCCTTGGTAACAACGCCTGAAGAGGCAAGGGTCCCGAGTTCAAACCTCGGCCGGGGCTCCACACTCTAGAGAGCTTGATTGGCATCCATGTGCATGAGGAATCGAACCTTTCTAGTTAGCGCTGACTTTGCAGTGTTCCCGCCGATGTCATCCACTTCTCAAGCTCGTTTCTAGTCGGGCTACCTCTGGTTTCAGGTTTAGTTGCTTTCAACGCACCGGCCCAGTTAGCCCAGAGTAGTGCTTCCTCGTCAACGAGGCTGAGCGCCTTTGCAGCCGAGAATGCTCCAAGGAAGGCGTCACCGCAACCCACAGTGTTGACGACTCTTAGCCCATGCTTTGCCAGATCTATCCCGGGAATTCGAGTCTCCGTTTGTTCCATGAACATTGTGCAACCCTCTTTGCCCGACTTCATGATCACTTTCAGTTCCGGATTCATCGCCAGCAAGCGTCTCACAGCCTCTGGTGGGTCTTTGACTCCTGTCATATACTCAACCTCAACCTCGTTTAGAAACAAATAGCTCACGCGCAGAAGCATGCCTCGAAGTCGTCCCATACCGGCTCTCGCTCTGATGCCTGGATCCCACGCGATTGGCCTATCAGCCTCTTGCGCAACCCTGGTGATTGTTTCGACGGTCTCAGGCGGTGGGTCTGTGATTGCTGTGATTCTTGAAAATCGTATCATCTCTGCGCAAGTTTTGCCCAAGACATCCGTGGGCGCCAACATAGCGTTGGCTCCGAAGTAGGTGTGAATCACATTTTCTCCCGACTCATCTGTGACAATGTAGGCTTGGCCGGATTCTGTTTCGTCTTTGAGACTGATCGCGGAAGTGTCGACTCCTTCGCTCTGGAGTAGCCTTATCTGCGTGTCTGCTATGTCATCTCGCCCGAGCGCGCCAAGGATACCAACTCTGTCGGGTCCTAGAAGCTTAGCTGCAGCCACTGCGACGTTGCCAGCCTTTCCACCCGGCAACCTCGTGATGTTGTGAACCGCTGTCTCTTCGCCCGGTCGAGGAAACTTGCCGACGAAAAGATTGATGTCCCAGTTTATCGCGCCGGCCACAACAACGTCCACCAACCCTATCACCTCATGACCTCAAAGTGAGATGCCCAACAAAGCCCAGAGGCAAGGTATTGCGATGACGCTGCAGGAATATAGATCAGCTGCATATTCCTATACGAGAGAGTGACAGGATCTCTGCGCATGCCTGATCCTCTGGCAGAATGTCCAGTAGCGCCGGTTTGAGGGTTGTGATAGTTGAGTTCTAGGGCCTTGGTACTAGATGCGATGGAGGGGAGGGCGACTAGGATACCCCTGTACTTCTGGCTAGCCGACCCTCAGCTTGAGGCAAGCGTAGGGGACATTGTTGGCGTCCGATGCTGGTTTGAACAACTCAATTTCCTAGACAGAGGCGGACCTTTCAGGAGAGGCGCGGAGACTCGCCGGGAATGGTGCGACAGACTTCAACCTGCCGCCTACGACTGGCCCACAGTCGACGGCCTTGTCACAGAGATGGAAAGTATCATGGGCGATACTACGAAAGTGAGCGGAAGCAAGTCGTTTCAGCTTGAGATCTTGGGACCAACCGAATACTCCGAGTACTCATGCAGCCCCGGCATGAGTTCCAAGGAGAGGAGGATGGATCAAGTCTCACACCAGTTCGATTTCTCCGTCTTGACTGTGCTCGACTCTCGGAAAGCGGATATGATTCACAGGCGATTCTTCGATCTCCTTCTTGATGTGACTAGACGAGCGACTGAATACGAGTCAATAGACTCTATCCGTATTGCAGATGACTTCTGCAGCTACACAGGGTCAACATACCGGCCGGACTTTACTGAGACAATCGTACGCCGACAGGTCGAACTTGGCCGTGCAATAGTCGACGGTGGAAAATACTCCGTTCTTCATGCTGACGGAGACATCAGAAGGCATCTCACGGCGCTTGCCCAAGGATACTCTGGTTTTCATCCTCTAGACACAAGGCCGAAGTCGACTGTCGCAAACGCGCACGACTGGGCAGCGGAGTTGGCGCTAGTAAGAAGATCTCTGCCGGAGGCCGTCTTCTTCACAGGAATTCCAGTTGACCTGTTGTGTAACTCGGGTGTATCGCCTGAAGAGTTGGTCAACGTCGTCAGACACGTTATTGAGAGTGTCGGTCGAGAGCGTCTGGTCCTGACTACAACGCATAGGCCCTATCCGGGTTGGTCTTTTCGAGACTTCGAAGAGAAGGCGTACGCAATCAAGCGGTTCTTGCAGTCCGCCTCAAGCTCTTAGGTGCGAGTCTGTCATCAGCTGCTCGTGCTTCGGTGCGTGATGCGTAGCTCAGCGACGGGTACCAGTTCTTCTTTCCCCTGACCTGTCTGTCCCGGTCCCATCTCTCCAGGATCTTCACAGCTTCGACGGCACACCGACATGATCTCATGATGTACTCGGGTTTTGGTTGAAACGCTTCTTCTACTGATACTTCTTGTCGGGGCGTTTGGATTGAATCTGTCATGACGAGGTCAATGATCGAGCAGACTGACCCCGCTCGCAACCGAAATAGGTTTGCTAGCGTGAATATGGTTGAGGCTTCCATTTCTGCGCTTACGACGTTTGCTCTTATGAAGTCGGCTTCGATATTCTTCATCCAGCTCTGCTGGTATCCTCCGAATGACATGCCCGCATAGAGGCTGTCACCGGATTTGGTAATGCCGACGTGATAGTCTACACCTATCCGCTCGGCAGCCTCAACCAGCGCCATCATGACTTCCGGCGTGCTGACCGCTGGGTATTCGATGGGGACGTACTGGCGGGTGGTTCCTTCCCATCTGACCGCGCCCGTGGCTATTGCGATGTCGCCGATTTTCTGCTCCTTCTGGTATCCGCCGCATGTTCCTACCCGTATGAAGGTGTCAGCCCCGCATCTCGCGAGCTCCTCCACCGCAATCGCAGCGGATGGGCTGCCGATCCCTGTCGATGTCGTCGTAATCTCCACTCCTGAGACCTTGCCCGTGTACGTGACGTATTGCCGGTTCTCGGCGACCTTGTGCGACTCATCCCAGAGGGAAGCTATTGTCTTCACGCGGGCAGGATCTCCGGGTAGAAGGACGTATCGAGCGACATCTCCTTTCCTGCACTTGATGTGATACTGCAGAGTGTCAGCCATCGTCAGATCATTCCCTAGCCGCCCGGTCTCACGTACTCGATGCCGGTCATAAAAGGAACGAGACCCCGTGTCCATATGATGTAGATGAAAACGCAGGTCATCACAGCCATGATTATCATGATTGCATAGTCTGAGGCTTTCAGCCTGGGGTCACGTAGCATCACTTTCTTCACTGGAGCGCTGAAGCCGCGCGACTCCAGTGCTATCGCTCTTATCTGAGTCTGGTTGATTGCCCCAAGAGTCAAAGGAATCATGAGGACTACGATGCTTTTGAATCGATCAATGAGCTTCGCCTGAACATTGAGCCCCCTGGATACCTGAGCTTGGTAGATTGTCGTTATCTCATTCGTCAAGATCGGAATAAGCTGAATCGTAGCTAAGAATGCGTACGCGAACTTGTACGGCAATCGGCTCTTGAGCATAATTGCCGCTAGGTCGGACGGATGCGTCGTTACATACGCGAGAAGCGCCGCAGTAATCGTAACAGCCAAACGGGATGTCCAAACGGACACATAGACAGTTCCTTCCAGATAGAATCCAATCGTGTACCCGAAAAGTTGCACGGCCGCGATGGCGGTCCTATTGTGCGCGAAGCCGAATGGGCCGCCGATTATTCCAATTCCTAGCAAGACTATGGGCAGCACTATTATCACTAGAACGGTCACGACGAATCTTTGAATACGAGCGACAAAGGCGAGCAGCATCACCGCCACGAAGGATACGACGGTCACGTAAAGGTCGTAGAAGATGTAGTTGAAGATCGATATCCAGAGAAAAAAGAGGAACTTGGTCCGTCCATCGAGTCGATGCACGAACGTGTTGCGGGCCACGTAGCCGGACCGAAGTATTCCGAACGCGGTACTCGACATATTGGATTATGCCTTCGGCGGGCGAAGTGTAAACCTAGCTGGCATGCGTGAGGCGACGACAGCTGCTAGGATGAGGCTGATGAGTTTGTCTGGGATCTCCGAGGCGATGCTACTGACTACAGAAGCCGACAGCGTGTCATTCGTGCTAGCAAGCACTGCAGCGTAGATCCATGCTGTGCCAGCGTAGGTAGGCATTAAACCGAAGACGCCCCAGCTAATCAGTGTGACAGGAACAACGTTTGTGACTCCGACGAGAATGCCAGCGGCGACGAGCTTCGCCGGCTTACTGATCGACACCCATCCAATTCTCCACAGGGCCCACGTTATGATAGCGATGTAGACGTTAATGAATCCCCAGACCCAAGCTGGCAGCCCCCAGAGTGTGAACGCCATTATGATGTTGTAGAGGAACCCTCCTGCCGCGCCTACCCAGACGCCTGCCACCATGGCTCCGAACGATGTTGCCCATGTGTCCATGAAGAGCGGAAGCTTGAGGATATTGATGATCACACCGGTCACGTAGTTGAGCGCCGCGATGACTGGAATCAGGACGATCTGCAGGATCGCGAAACCTGCAGGCTTCTCGACAGTAGTTGGTCCAGCACTTTTCGTTCCGGTTGTCATGATCTGGAATCGAACTCTACAAATATTTAAGCCGTTTCGCATTTCTACGCGGGCACACAGGATCAAGGGACAATGCCAAGCGATGACATCACCGTCGAAGTTGACGGCTTGACCTACTCATACCCCGGTCATGCTCCTGTTATCCACGACATTGAGTTCAGAGTTCTGAAAGGTGAGATGTTCGGCATCATAGGACCGAATGGGGCGGGAAAGTCCACACTGTGCAAGGCGCTCAACGGTCTCGTTCCACAATTCTACGGCGGGACATACGGGGGAACGGTCACCGTTGCAGGAATGAACACGATGAAGCATACCGTGGCTGACCTTTCCCTCAAGGTGGGTCTCGTTTTCCAAGAGCCTACAAACCAGTTCTCAGGTGTATCGACGCGCGTCGACGAGGAGGTCGCGTTCGGCATGTCAATGATGGGATTCCAGCGAGAAGAGATGCTCAGACGCATCAGCGATGCCCTCAAACAGGTAGGTTTGGAAGGTCTAGAGGAGCGGTCGCCTTTCGAGCTGTCAGGAGGACAACAGCAACGCCTCGCAATTGCAACCGTCCTGGCCGTGAGGCCCGAAGTCATTGTCATGGATGAGCCAACGGCGCAGCTGGACCCTGTTGGAAAGACTGAGGTTCTGGAGACGATGCGGGCTTTGAACAAAGAGGGCTACACCATCATCGTAGCAGAACATGAGATAGAGGAACTAGCGACGTTTGCGGACAGGATCATCGTTCTCAACGAGGGACGCATCCTGTTTGAGGGGTCAACGCGGGTTGTCTTGACTCGGATTGAGGAGCTCAAGAAGATCGGTGTAGATCCGCCAAGTGTGACTGAGCTCTCACACGTACTGGCCCAAAGGGCGAACTTGAAACCGGAACCGTACCCGATCACGCTTGATGAAGCCATCGCTTTCTATCGAGCCTTGCTAGGAGGCCATGCCACGTGAGCTTGATCGATGTCAATGATGTGTGGTACAGCTATGGCGGCGGAGTCATGGCCCTCAAAGGTGTGAGCCTTCAGATCGGCGCCAAAGAGACTATAGCCCTCATCGGCCAGAATGGCGGAGGAAAGACCACTCTTGCAAAGCAGTTTAACGGCCTGCTCAAACCTACTAGGGGACAGGTGCTTGTCAAAGGTGTCGACACTCGCAACGTTCCACCGAACAAACTTGCGCTGACTGTTGGATACGTCTTCCAGAATCCGTCTCATCAGATATTCTCGAGCAAAGTTTGGGACGAAGTGGCTTTCGGACCCAAGAACGCGGGACTGAAAGCTGGCCAAGTCGAGGAACGCACGCGGTGGGCTATCGATGCCGTTGGGCTATCAGGATTCGAGATGACGCATCCTTACGACCTTGACTACGGGAAGATGAAGCTGCTTACCATCGCGTCCATCATGTCCATGAAGCCCGAGGTATACTGCTTGGACGAGCCGACAACCGGCCAAGATCATCAAGGAAGACGACGCGTGGCGGAGCTGATTCGGAGTCTCAACGAGAGTGGGGGTACGGTCATCGCGATTACTCACGATATGAGGTTCGTGGCCGAGGTCGCAAAGAGAATAGTCCTCGTGGCAGGCGGGAAGATAATCGCAGACGGCCAGACAAGAGAGATCTTCGAGAAGACAGAGATTCTTGCAGAAGCGCAGATTAGGCCTCCGCAGATAACTCAGCTTGCGCGTGCCTTGGCGGATCACGGCATCGCTCCGAACCTCATGACCGTCAAGGAATTGGCGGATTCTATCGCAGGCATGATCTGAAACCATAAGTGAGGAAGCGGGACCGCAAGCTTGCCAAAGAACGTGGTCATCGATTGCGATGTGGGGATAGATGACGCTCTCGCGATCATGCTTGCATTAGGGTCCGGCGAGCTAAGGGTAAGCGCCATCACAACCGTGTGCGGAAACGCCGAGGTCGACAAAACCAGTAAGAACGCGCTCAAGGTGCTTGAGGCGTTCGGTGTCACGAACATCCCAGTGGCGCGCGGCCACGCTCAACCTCTAACGCGGGAACTCTACACCGCAGGATACGTCCACGGATCCGACGGTCTAGGAGACTCGAATATTCCTGAACCGACTCTGAAGCTCGACCTCCGCCACGCGGTCGACGTAATCCTTGACGAGGCTCGACAAGGGGGCATGCATCTCGTATGCTTGGGGCCCCTGACGAACTTGGCGTCTGCCCTAGTCAAGCATCCGCAGCTTGCGAAGGAGCTGGAAGATGTAACGATCATGGCAGGAGCGTTTGGTCTGACTCCCTACGGCTTCGGAAACGTAACTCCAGTCTCAGAATTCAACGTGTACGTCGATCCTGAAGCTGCGAAGATAGTGTTCAACTCCGGTTTGAAACTGACAGTGGTCAGTTTGGATGTGACTACCGACCCATCGGCTACGTTGACCAGGGATCGCTATCAGAAGATCGTCTCGTCTCCAGGCCGTGGAGCAAGATTCCTGAAAAGGATCAGCGGAAATCTGATAGAATCGTGGGGGGGCTTCTCTCTGCATGATCCGATGGCGGTCGCGTATCTTGTTGACCCGACTCTGCTGACCGTCCAGGAATTCCCGGTCGACGTAGAAACCGAGGGAGTCATCAGCCGCGGACAGACTATCGCTGACAGAAGACCTTGGCGGGAAGTCGTGGAGTTCAAAGGAAGAGCCAACATCGCCATCGCGGTTGACGGCCCAAGGTTCCTGACGACTTTCGAAGAACGCGCGATCAGAAACCTCTGATCAGCTGTCAGCTTGCACAGGGCTGGCTGACATAGCCTCAGCTCTAGTCGAGCTTCGGTACGGTTTCGAGAACTCTTTTAATGTTCGGGGCACTCAGACTATTCGAGGCATGGCTATTGCCCAACAAGATAGATGATACGGACTTTCACATTCTTTCGGCGCTCGCAGAGGACGGTAGGCGCTCGCTTAGGGATATCGCCCGCACGGCAGGCGTCAGCACCCCAACGGTGGAAAGCCGCTTGCGAAAGATGTTCGATATGGGCCTGATCAAGAAGATCTCGCCCATAATTGACGCCTCTAAGATAACGAACGGTCTCTTCGCCATCGCATCGGCCAAGGTCGAGCCCGCGAAGATTGACGAGGTTCTAGGCGCGCTCGCGAAAGTCCCCGAGATTCGCAATGTGTACGGAACGTCCGGCGAGCACAATGTCCTTTTCACAGTCTTCACAGGTGGCCTAGATGAACTTGAGACTCTGATGTCCTCGACGATATCGTCCATACCGAACATGTCTTCTCTAACTTACAATGTGGTTTCCCGAGTCGTCAAGGATGAACCGAACGTTGCAATTCGCCCGGGCCAATTCGTGAGGCTGACCTGCGACACGTGCGGGCAAGAGATCAAAGGCGAGCCGGTCACACTTCTCGTGGGTGACCGCAATCGCTACTTCTGCTGCAAGCCCTGTCTCACGGAGTACAAGGAGAGGTATGGCGGTAAACTGACGAAGCTCATGCTGGAGCGCAAGGAATAGCTCTCGGAGAAAGACGTCTCCCACTCATAGCCGTGTTGTTATCCTACTTGGTCATCATAGGATTGAACCTTGAAAGGAGAAGGGAGTTACCGACAACAGTCACTGAACTGAATGCCATCGCTCCAGCTGCGAGAAATGGCAGATAGTCGTAGACCCCGGGCCCAAGGATCGGGACCAACGCTCCTGCCGCGATAGGGATCAGAAGAGTGTTGTATGCGAAAGCCCAAAACAGATTTTGCTTGATCTTGCGCAACGTGCGTTTGCTGAGCCTTATCGCTGAAGGGACATCTCTCAGATCATCCCGGATCAGAACTATCCCGCCAGTTTCAACTGCAACATCGGTTCCACTTCCAATGGCGATCCCGACGTCTGCCGCGGCCAGCGCGGGGGCATCGTTTATGCCGTCGCCCACCATCGCAACATGTTTTCCCTCACGCCGGATCTGTGTGACAATCTGCTCTTTCTGGTCAGGTAGTACTTGCGACAACACACGCTCAATTCCAACTTTGTCAGCGATGGCTCTAGCAGTTCTGTCATTGTCGCCGGTCAACATCACGACTTCAATGTTCATGTCTTTGAGCTGCCTGATCGCTTCTGGAGAGTGTTCTTTGAGGGTGTCTGCGACTCCAATCAACCCGATAATCGTGCCGTCGAGCGAGAGTATCATCGCTGTCTTGCCCTCGTTCTCGAGAATCGAGATCTGCCTCTCGACATCCGCGGACATGCCCCCGGCCAGTCCAGACGTAAGCGCTCTATTTCCAAGGGCAATCTCCTGACCATCGCGCCGACACTTGACGCCCATCCCGGGGATTGCCACAAAAGATTCTGGGTCAGGAATTTGCGGCTTTAGGGAACTGGCTTTGCGCTGGATCGCCTCAGCCAGCGGGTGCTCCGATCTTTTCTCCACAATCGCCGCGTAGCGCAGCACGTCTCTATTCGTGAAGGCTTGGAAAGAAATGATATCGGTCACGGACGGTTCCCCTTTTGTCAAGGTTCCCGTCTTGTCGAATACAATAGTGTCCACCTTCTGTATCGTCTCAAGA
>Ga0209725_1002306_pt1 | contig 10298 bp, 9 predicted proteins | sample I18A1metaG_FD_184145 | JGI IMG/M metagenome (GOLD analysis project Ga0209725, IMG submission 184145) | Lake sediment bacterial and archeal communities from Gulf of Boni, Indonesia to study Microbial Dark Matter (Phase II) - ​I18A1 metaG... | ecosystem: Environmental > Aquatic > Freshwater > Lake... | reverse complement strand
TGGATCTCCTGAGCTATTTGTTGGCCTCGCTTGACTTTACATTACGAACCGATCATGTCAGATGGAAGCCAATCTCAACCGCAAAGTGGTAGTAGCCGTCACCAGTGGGGCCTCCCTGAGAGACACAATGTCCAGCTAAAACCTTCGCGGAACTCTTATGTAGAATGCCCAGCGGTGACATCTGTCAGCTGAAGATTGGTGGAGTCTTCTGTCGACGCTGGCGATCGAATCTCTGGGCTTGATCCAGCAGGTCGTGCTGATTCTTTCAGCCTTTGTGTCAGGACTCCTTGGGGTCTATGCTATCCACTTGTTGATGCTGGTCTGGTTTGCCATCCGAAGACGACCGCCTCCCAGGGTATCGTCTCCTAGTGTCTGGCCCTCTGTTTCGGTACATGTACCAATCTACAACGAGAAGTCCGTCGTATCACGTTTGCTCGATTCAATCCTCGCATTTGACTACCCTCAGGATAAGCTTGAGATCATCGCCATTGATGACTCCAATGACGGGACGACGCAGGTGCTTCAATCCTATGAGCAAATGTATCCGGGGCTCGTCAAGGTCATACATCGGGAGTACCGGGAAGGGTTCAAGGCGGGTGCTCTACAGACAGCTTTGATCAGGAGCAACAGCGAGGTTCTCGCGCTCTTCGACGCTGACCACGTGCCGCCCCGTGATTTTCTTCGGCAGATGGTTCCGTACCTCTGCTGTGATAGCAGGATAGCATTCGCTCAGGGCCGTCCGAGTTACTTGTGTGACGGGAACTCATGGGTAGCCCGCGCCCTTTCTCTCGGGATGGACTCCTTCGCCTTCGTTGATCAGGAGGCCCGGTTCTCAGGCAACCTTCTCACGCACTTCAGCGGTGGCGGCAGCGTATTCAGAAGAACAGCTATCCTTTCCGTCGGAGGATGGACCTCCCAAACGCTTGCCGAAGATCTGGACCTATCGATCCGTCTCCGATTGAACGGTTGGCAGTATGTTTACAACGAGTCCGTCCCATGCCCGGGAGAGGCCCCAATTTCATTCCAGATACTCCAGCGTCAGCAGTTCAGATGGGCCAGTGGGTTCGCGGGCTGCCTGAAGAAGCACCTGCGTAGTCTGCTGACGACAAAGGAGATGTCTCCAATTCAGAAGACCGAGGCTGTCATATACCTGACAGGGTACGCCGCCTCACCGCTCATTGCGATTGGGGTTCTTCTGGCAGTCCTGTACTGTCTTGTCTTCCCGCTGGACTTCATACTGAACGGGTTCCGCTACAATGTGCTCGCGGCTTTCACAGTTCTGATGTCAGCATTGATCTACACAGCTCCAGTTGCGTTGTTCACCCTCGCGACCGTGAGGTCCACCAATCAGTGGTTCGAGAGAGCCAAGCGCTTCCTGGACCTGATCTACCTTGGCGTGCTCTCTGTAGGAATCTTCTTGACAACCGCAAGGGCTGTGATCGATGGTCTTCTCGATAAAGCCACATACTTCTACAGAACACCGAAGCGAGGAGGCGCTGTGCAACCGGGGACGATCGCTTCAGGAGGATCCGATTGACGAGGGTCTGTGTAGCTGTTCCGACCTACAACGAACGCGAGAATCTGCCCAAATTGGTCACTTCGCTGCTTCATGTCTTTGAGGACCACGATATCGACGGGTGGCTGCTCATCATTGACGACTCCAGCCCAGACGGCACTGGCGAGATCGCGGATGCGCTAACCGTAGAATACTCGAACGTCCGCGTAATTCATAGACAGGGAAAACTCGGAATCGGGAGCGCCTACAAGGACGCATTTGACACGGCACTTATGGATCAGGAGACTCGGATCGTCGTTGAGATGGACGCGGACCTTTCGCATGACCCGGTCTACCTTCCCTCGATTGTGCGAGCCGCTGAAGATTCAGGCGGAATCGGGCTCGGGTCACGTTACGTGAGAGGAGGCCGGATCGTTGGCTGGTCGAGAAGAAGAAGAATCGTGAGCTGGGGCGCAAATCTCCTAGCTCGCGCGGTCCTGGGCCTACGCGTCAAGGATGCTACAAGCGGATACAGAGCCTACACGAGGGAAGCTCTCACAAAAGTCGGTTACTTGGACGCCGGGACCAAAGCTTATGCGTTTCAGGTCGAGATGCTTCACAGATGTGCGAGGAACAAACTCTCCGTCGAAGAGGTGCCTATTACTTTCTACGAACGTCAGCTGGGAAAGTCTAAGCTTGCGAAGGGAGACATGCTTGACTTCCTCGGGACAATTCTTCGGCTTCGGTTCGGGCTTTGATTCCATCCTACTTGAGCTGACTCCGTCTGTCTAACACTAAGAGAACCGAGAGGGTCAGACCTACTATGTACAGTATGAGTGAGGCGTTGAACGCGGCTACTGCCTCGTTCGTGTACCATCCCGAGAGTGTTATCGAGTATGAGAGGGTGGACAGTGCCTGAACGACGCCAAGAGGGAAGAGTACCAAAGCAAGCCATAACGTAAACCGGCGTCCGAGGAGCGCTCCCAGTCCGGCCGCGATCGAGGCTAGGCTCAGGGCTATCAGAGGAATGAGTCCCAGGTCGTAGAGCGCGGAGAACACCAACCCATAGACGCCCAAGGCAATGAATATCGCAGAGGCGACGAGCAAACCCGTCGCGTGAGTACGTTCGAGGCTTGTTATCTGAGCCAACCCTGTCAACTCACGGCGTGACGGCTAACTTGGGACCACGTATATCATTCTTTGGCTTCTTGCTACTCCGCCCAGCTTTCACGACCAACCTAGTGGCCCTATTCGCCAGGCGGTAACCCGGCTGAACGCGACTACGCGTGAAGCTGCGCCGGGGCGGCTGGCAAGGAGAAGAGTGTATGCTCTCGCCTAGCAAGCGCGAGAAATGAAAAAAAGTGAGGAGAGAAGTCCCTTCTACCACAGCGGGATCCTTGTGAATTTCCTGTGTAGGACTGCGTCGACCCCTAGAATCCTGCCACCTGGTGCCGCGATCATGCCTAGTTGCGCGCCAATCATCACCACGTTGATGCCCATGGTCGACGGTGAGGTATGGCCGGCGGCCAGGATGAAGATCGCGTTCATGACTATCCCGCCGAAGGCGCCGAGACGGCTTAGGAGTCCGAGGAGCAAGCTGAGCCCCACAAGGACTTCCGTGATTGCTATTGCTGTGACAGCTGTTGAGGCATTAGGAGCTGCCCAGTTCGTCAGGAAATCCGTCATGAACGGGTAGGGGTTCCCCTTTGTCCATACCGAAGCGAATACTTTGGATAGCCCGCCAAAGTACGCGCTGGGGTTCGTTAGGATGGTCTGGATCTTTCCTGTTCCCGAGTTTAGCCACTCGAATGCCAGGAACAATCTGATCACGAGAAGTGATACCGCCGCGTTAGTGAGGGATACCGGAGCTTTGTTCAGTCTTTCAGTTATGGTCATTACGCCAACCTTGGGCGCTTTCTCCTAATATTATAATATTTAACTTTTCGGAGATAATATGACTATCATCATCTTATTCCTGCTCTATATGTCCGTATGTACCATGTACTCGCAGAACGCATCCCCGTGGGCCACACACTTGAGCTGCCTCGTGTTGGCGGCCTGTATTGTGCCGCTTATCACGCCTTGGACGAGGCCGTCGTCGAAGCCCCCGCAAACAAGGTCAGGGTGTTCCCTCGCCATCTCGGATAGGACACAGTTGTGCATCCTGAACCTTACAGAGCGGTCCGTTGCCTCGACAATTTCAGGAACCGCCCCGATCTCGTCCAAGTGTAGTTCTACAAAGTATCTCTTCAGAGCATACATGTTCCACTTCTCAACACCATGTTTCGTAGCGAGTTCTCTTGCCAAGTTCGCCCCGAACTCGCGTCCCATCGCTCCTAGAATTGCCTTGGTCCTTTCGCGGCCGATAGTACGGATGAGGCTCTGTAGCAGTACGTTTGAGAGAATCTCGTAGTGGCGCCTCGGGAATTCCACAGACATAGGTTTCTGTGCTACACGATATCTGACGACCGGCCTGCCCACCTTTCTCCGCTCCTCCCCCGCCTCCTTTATCATGCCAAGAAGGCTGAGCATGTTGAGATGGTGGCGCACACTGATGGTCTTCAGGGAGAGCTTCCGGCCTATCTCCTCTGCAGTCATGTCCTTTGTCGCAAGCAACCTTAGAATGTCCACCCTAGATCGGCTTGACATCGCCTTGCTGAACTCGATCGCGCTCATGTTGGCGTCGGATCTTCATATCATAATTATCACACTTTTAACGCCTTTGCCCATATCCGTGCACCGACCCTTCATGGCGCGCATTCCCGTCTCCGGATAATCCTGCTTCCTTCCCCTCTTGGAGCAAGCACGTCCGAACTGCAACGGAGTCTATTCCGTTGGCTCACTCAGCTCTCCGGGCTGATCATACGAAGCCTCAAGGCACGCTCAATGCATTTGGCTAGCCTCCCTTGAGCCGTATGCTAGCGGTCGGGTAGTCATTTGACCGCCAGTCGTCCATAGCCGAGAGACACAGGGTGCGTGAAAAGATTCTAGAAGGTAGCCGGGGTGCGAGGGTGCAACTGAATCCGGTTATGCTGATGGAGAGGGGCTACCACAGTCCGACCGACCCCGTGGTAGGAAACGCCCTCCTTCAGCCATACCCCTGCCCATGGTTAGGAAGCTCACCTGAACATGGCAACTGACAACGTAGGCGTTATGTTTGATGCACCAAGGCAAGAGTGGCTCGAAATTCAAGTTGGTACAGACTAATTTGACTGATTCGAGTGCCTGATGCGACTCCAGCTCTTAGAATTGTACTCGTCTGAATCTCCCGCCGCCTTGCCAGTAGATCATTCTCATCGGCTTTACTGAGACCAACACCTCGGAGAATCTCCTTATGAGACTCATAGAGGAGCTGAAGCTTGGTTCAGTCTGCCTTAGGACGTCATATTTCTTCTTGAGCATCTGAAAGGCGCTTAGCGCCGGCTGCGGAAAAATCATATTTGATGGCGAGTCATCAGGCGTGATTTCAAATTCTAAGCGCGCCTCTCCCTGTGTCACAACGCCTACGTTGTTGAAGGGATCGACTGGATCCCTGGCGTCAACCGTCACAGAGACCCTCCGGTTCACTCGCATATTACTTATCTTCCTTGATTTGAGCGAGCTCACAAAGTAGTTCATGTTGAGGAGTTCGTCGTACACGAAGAATATTGGCGTTACGTGAGGCATGTTCTCTTCGTCGGCTGTGCACAAGTACGCAAAGTAGGATCCCTTCAGCAGTTTGATGATTTCTTCGGGGATCTTCTTAATCGCGGTTTGTTTTTCAGGTGGGGACATATATGGCGCTAACTCTCCGCCAATATTGGAATTCCTCCGCGTCAATCCTGATGAGTAATCTGCTGATGAATAGGGTTGTGCGCCAAGCCAGTGGGAGTTTGTGTCCCTTCTCCGCGTAGTGTCTCATGTATTGTGGGTACTTCCGGTGGAACATTTCTCTCAACTTGATCAATCTGGGGAGACTGGCGACTGCGTCGATCAGACTGAATATCTTGACTCTTCCCTTTACAAGTATTGCGCGGTTGTTTAGGAAATCAGCGGGATCCCTGACATCTATCAGTAGGGCGATTCGGTCATTCTCTCTCAGGTTCTTGAGCTTGGCGGAAACTTTGGAGATGAGCGCGTACACCGCTTTTCCGTCGAAAACGAATATCACTGGAGAAACATGAGGTTGGCCATCCTTGCTAGCCGTTCCCATGTAGGCATACAATCCCTCATTGAGTAGCCACAAAACCTCTACAGGATATATGGGAACGCTATCCACGATTATCCATGATGAGAGGGAGGTAACAAAGACCAATAGCGCGTAGGTTGCCGTGGCATATAGAAGGACTCCATCCTCAACGCAGACCGGAACAATAGGAACTACACCTAACAGGAATGCCATGCTTGTGAGATCAAGACGCTTCAGCGTATGCAATTCTCTGTAGGGAGTGTATCCAAGCCGAAACCTGGCCATAGAAGCCTCTCGAAGCTTCAGTGAACGCCTGAGCGACATCAAGGAAGCCCAAAGGCCTAAGCCGATTCTGTACGCAACGTCCCATAGTAGCACTAGCACAAGGACCGTTGGAACGATCTCAAGCCTGCTGCCAAGCCATCGACTTATGGGCATATCATGGGTGAAGACTAGATAGTACAACAAGAGGCTGAAGATGAGCAGACCTAGCAGTGCCTCAAACCTTCGTCTGCTGAACAGAACTTGCTTGTACTGCTCTATGATCCTCATTTCCCGTAGGGAGGATGGATTCCTCAAGCTTCTAATGTGGGGACCTATGTAGACGGCTACCTGGCTCCATATCACTACAGCAAGAATCATGAGGCTGCCATCGATCGCGGACTTGATTGGGAGCGATCCGGAAAAGGCTATCGCAAGCCCGACAGCTTCCATTAACGCGAGCTGTAGAAGGACCCTGCTTTCTCTTGGAAAGATGGAGAAGGGGGGCATCCTATCAAGGAGTTCCTCGTATAGCCACTCCCGCTCCGCCCGTCCCGACACGACCCTTGGCCTCGGCTCTCATATAGTGAGAGTTTGGGATCATTATTCTTATCTGTGTCATAATAATCGTGATCTGACACTCCGGCTCTCCTTGAGACACGCCGGCGACATCCCTTAGACCATGATAAAGCAGATAATCAATCGCAAGTCATCTACAAAGCAGTACTCTAGTGGACGGGCGTCCATTGTCGACTCCGGATCAGATCCGATTGCATGTCTCTCCCTCCCAGATCTTTTCGGGATTCGGGAAACCTTTCAACGAAGCAAGATTTGCTGTTGTCGGTGTACCATTTGACAAGACTAGTACCTACCGCGCCGGTTCGAAGTTTGGTCCCTCAGCTATACGAGAAGCCTCGCTGAACATCGAGACCTACAGTGTCCGTTCGAGGTTCGATCTGGAGGACGCTCAGATCTGCGACATCGGTGATCTGCATGTCGTGGACGATGTCGAAGAGAGCCTGCATCGCCTATCCGCGGTCGAGAGTGAGATCGTTGGAGCTTCTAGGGTTCCAGTGACCCTTGGAGGCGAGCATACGATCTCATTTGGAATAGTCCGCTCGTTTCCTAAGGATATCGGCGTCCTGTGTTTGGACGCTCACGCAGACATGAGGGACGAATACATGGGCCAGAAGGTAATGCACGCCACATGCATGAGGAGGATAATCGATCACCTCGGCCCTGAAAAGGTCGTGCACGTTGGGCTGAGAGCGCTCTGCAAGGAAGAGCTTCGCTTCCTGAAAGACAACCACGTCAAGAGCTTCTCGATGTACGATCTCAGGCGTCAAAGTGTAAGAGAGGCCGCGCGTCTTATTCGCGGAGCGGTTTCTGATTTCCAGAAACTGTACATCACGATAGACATAGACGTACTCGATCCTGGGTTCGCACCCGGGGTCGGGAACCCCGAGCCTGATGGGATGTCGCCTGATCTCTGCTTGACCATTCTGACGCGAGTCTGCGATGAAAGGTTGATGGGTATAGATTTGGTTGAGGTATCGCCACACTATGACACCGGGATCACCGCAGCTCTTGCGGCCAAGATACTCTTTGAGGCAATCTGCGCGGCAGAGTCCGAAAGAACGAAGAGGGAGACGAAGTAGACTCAGCCAGTCCTCCTCATCTTTGAGAGGAAGTGACCGTTGCAATCGTGCACGTGTGGGTACAGCCGCTGGCTGGTATCCGATCCGTAGAGACCGGGCATGCCTATTTTCGGCACCGAGTCGACGGCCTGGAAGTCCGGGTTGAGACGGAGGAACCGTGTGACGACTTGTTCATTCTCTTCCGGAAGGATAGTACAGGTGCTATAGAGGAGCGTCCCCCCTACGCGAACAAGGCGGGACGCATTTTCCAGCATTGCCGATTGAGTGGCTGCAAGTCGAGCTGTCCGTTCCGGCGTCACCCTCCACTTCACAGACGGTGTCTTCCAAAACGTCCCGGTGTTGCTGCACGGAGGGTCGACAACGGCAACGTCAGCGTCCATTTTCATGGCAAGGGGTTTGCTAGCGTCCGCCAGCAGAGGGTGGACGATCTCCACACCGAGCCGCGGCATCTCCCGCCTCAGGAGAGACATCCTAAGGGCAGACCGGTCGATCGAACAGATCGCGCCTTTATTCTGCATCAGTTCAGCCAAGTGCGCGGTCTTCGCGCCGGGAGCAGCACAGACATCGAGCACCAAATCTCCAGGACGCGGCGCCGCCACCACGCTCGCAAGGATACTCGCCTTGTCCTGAATCGTCACTCTTCCGCGTCTGTAGGCTTCTGTTCGTGGAATCGGACGCTTTGAGGATATGACTTGGAACGTAAACGGAAGATGCTCGACAGGCTTGACTTCTATTCCCTCTCTCTCGATTTCGCGGAGACATTTCTCTTCATTTCCGCGCAGCGTGTTGATCCGAATGTAAGAGAGAGCCGGACGTAGATTTCGCCTCATCAGCTTCACGGCCCCAGATCGGCCGAGCAAAACGCCAGCGCTAGACGCGAACCAGGCCGGGTGAAAAAGAGTTAGGGCTAGGGTTCTATCAGATGTGAGCTCTGCCACGGCTTCGGCCGGGTCTATGGCAAGGATTCGCCCGAAAACCAGCTCAATTGGATGGAGATCCATCCAGCCGAGCGCCGAGCGTGCTGCCCGCAGAATACGAACGATATCGCCACGCCTCATTTCGCGAAACTTCGTCCAATAGCAGAACATCCTGAGAAAGCTCATCAAGCCATGCGGCATGGAACTTAGGTTAGAGTGGCCACCGGCGACTCTTTCGATGAGATAGTCTATGAAGTTTCTGCGACGTGTAGTCTCGAGTACAAGCATCTGAGCAATTCTCAACTGATCAGTTCCAGTGATTTGGAGTTGTTTTGCCGCTCTTGCGAACGCAGCCCGTTCGCTAAGCCCTTCGTGCTCCATCCAGCTTAGAGCTTCGATCGCCAAAGCGACAGCGTCTCGCACTACTCTCATCACCTTGTAAGTGGAACCAGGCTACCAGTCCTGGACTGGTTTCGTCACGAGTGTTATTTCTGTGTGTGGTTGCGAACGCAATGAGACATTGTACGGGGAGTGCGTGTTCTGTGGCAAACCTATGACCGATTCCCACATACGATGCCAACTTTCTGGAGTGAGAACCCGGACATGAGTCAAGTGAGAGAATCCGGCGCTCGTAAGAACCGAAACTCCGAGGCAACAATAGACACAAAAATCCTTTCTACCTGAGTCGAATCCCAAGTAGCTGGAGCTCTTCACCGGATGCAGACGCTCGATCGGTATATCCCTCCCGTGCACGCGGCCCAACCGGAGAGGCGATCTATCGAGAGGGCGGCTCAGTTGGGGATTCCAGCTGCTCCGCCGGAGATTCCCCCGTCTTACTTCGTCTCGATCGGCTATGACGGTGAGAAACGAGCCTGCTATCTCCGCCTCTATGAGCCGAAGAGTCATCGAATCTATGAATGGTACGACACCACCGGCCACAAGCCCTACTGTTTCTCCGACAAGCCTACGGAGGAACTCTCGAAGAACGACGCTATCACCAAGAATCCAGGATTCGATAAGTTCCAAAGAGTCAAGAAGTACGACGCGCTACGTTGCGAGTCAACCACACGAACCGAAATCGTTGCCAAAGACCCGCTGACGATAGGAGGAAAACCGGTCGGCTCGATAAGAGATACCGTTCGCGCGTGGGAGGCCGATATAAAGTACGTAGAGAACTACATCTACGATAACAACCTTGAGCCCGGAATGCTGTATGAAGTGAAATCGGGACAACTCAAACCAATAACGTTCTCACTTCCCCGCGAAGCGACGGTTCAAGTTGAGCGACTGCTTCAAGGGGAAACAGATGAATATCGCAGACTTGCGCTTGAGTGGATGCGTCTTCTCGAGTGCCCAGTGCCAACATATCTGCGAGCAGCCGTTGACACTGAGGTGTTCTCACCGGTAGCTACGAGGATACCTGACCCGGAAGCTGCTGACCAGGAAGTGATCTGCGCCAGCCTCGCAGGGTCAGACGGTCACAGGCGCGTCTTCATCTTAGAGAAAAAGAGCAAGAAGCAGGGGGATATCCCACTGCCCCAGAACGCATCAGTGGAGTTCTACGAAACCGAGAAAGAGCTTCTTGCCGAATTGTTCACGGGCTTGGTTACGTACCCCGTCATCCTTACCTTCAATGGTGATGACTTCGACCTGACGTATTTGTATCATCGTGCGCAGAATCTAGGTCTCACAAAGGATGAGATCCCGATTGAGATGGGGCGTGATGTCGCATACCTGCGGCACGGCGTTCACATAGATCTCTACAAGTTCTTCTTCAATAGGTCAATACAGGTCTACGC
>Ga0209725_1002305_pt1 | contig 10298 bp, 11 predicted proteins | sample I18A1metaG_FD_184145 | JGI IMG/M metagenome (GOLD analysis project Ga0209725, IMG submission 184145) | Lake sediment bacterial and archeal communities from Gulf of Boni, Indonesia to study Microbial Dark Matter (Phase II) - ​I18A1 metaG... | ecosystem: Environmental > Aquatic > Freshwater > Lake... | reverse complement strand
TCTGCAAAGAGATGCCAATGGCTTGCCCTCAACGATAACCAAGTAAGGTCCGTTTTCTTGGGACTGGACGACTATTCTGTTCATGTGACACTGTGACCTCAATCTTTGGCAGTGAGATTTACCATTTACCATTTGAGGGTGAGGACGTGCGTGTGGGTCGGTGTGAAAGAGACCTGGCTTCTCTGCACTCTCCTGACGGCAACAGCAGCCGCGCGGATGCAGTCGATTGTACGCATGTGTTTCATTTCGCTTGTAGGAATGGACCGCAGCAGGTTGATTCAATGACTCAACATAGGTGAGGGTGCGAACGAAGACTACGGCGCTCTTATGCCAGTTGCATAGCTATGCCTGGGAATACTGCGTGACTGTGTGCTCGCAACGTCTCGATCAGAAACTCGCCCTCCTTTGTGTCGGCCAGTGTGTCTTCGTAGCAGCAGATCACGGTTAATGGCAGTTCGAGGTGTCTACCAAGAGCTCGCTCCCTCTTGAGTACTTCATCAACCATTCCACGTTTGGCAACCAAAGTCGGATCCGCTACCACTCTGACGGGCCCTCCTCGTTTGATGAGTCGCTCTATCAGGTTATTCAGTAGTTTGCTCGTCTTAAGGTCGCTCAGCCGCTCTTCTGCTGCCACGAGCGTTTGAAAGTCAGTGATTGTCAGCGAACGCTCATACTCGTACCTATCCACGTAGATTCCCCAGTGTCTCATGGCTTCTCTCAACTCGTCGAGCGGCTCATGTTCAGTCACGTAGACTGCGGCTCCTTGTTTCTGGAGCGCTTCTTGAAGGAAGGGAAAAACCAGTTCACGTTTTGCTTCAATATTCGAGTAGAATAAGACGGCGTGATCGTTCGGAGCTAGGGTTCGCACTGTCTTGATAATGTCAGAGCTTTCCAAGCGAGCTCTCACAGCATGTCCGCTCCAAGATGTATTTGGTAGTTGTGAGAGATGTTTTAGAAATTCGGACGAGAGTGTCGAATCAGGTGAAAATAAGAGATGAGAAATGTTTTCGCAGAACTCTGAGAGGCTTTTATCTAGAAGAGCGGGGCCCTTCTTCTATCCATCGTCGCTGCAACGTTGATTCTGACAACAACAAAATCCTCACCTACCGCCAGGCGGTTTGCTAATTCGTGTCATGTCACTGTTTCAGTCCAGAACCACTTATTTCGACCTTCGACGCGGGGCATGTGGCGACAGACTTCCGGAGCTCGATCCTGTCGTATAACTCAGGAGGGGCGTGCGAGCAGACGAGTCGTCATAGTCATAGTCATAGTGTAACGAGTGAACGCGAGTTTGACAGACTACTTGTCGAGTCTCTGGACGAAAGTGCGGCTATGGTTTTGGGCGAGATTGCTAGGAAGGCAGTCTACGAGGTTTTGGAGAAGAAGTACGGCATAGAAAGGAACCGCATACCTGAGAGACTCAACGAGCTCACGTCAGCCTTTGACACAATCTTCGGCGCAACCGCCGGCAAGACAATGGTAAGAGCCATTGTTAAGAGACTGTACTCCAAACTGGGACTGACCTTTGTCGAGATACCCGACTGGAGACTCCCGGATTACGTAAGAGAGGCAAGAGCAAGGATGACCCTGTATAGGGAATCGACTCAACGACCTTTGACGTGGGAAAGGCTTGCCAGAAGGTAGCTTATTGATGATCCGCCATTCCCGAACGTGTAGGCTAACCGCTTAGTCCTCTCAAGTCGAATCTCTTCCTTCATGCCAGACTTAGCATGACGCTTGCCGCAACGTGTGTCATGGTAACTTGGCGAAGTCTGATCAGCTTATTGATGCCTGTTGCAGTCAGAGAAGGCCATGGGAACTGCCTCTGCAAGTCTGGCGAAACATACCCTATGCCGCTAGTTTCTTATCTCTATGCAAACCACGCATTGTTCGTTGGAGACGCTCAGGGTGGAATGTCCTAACTGCGGTGATCCTTTGCGTGAGGGGGCTCGATATTGCTCGAAATGTGGCACACGAGTCCAGCGGTATCGCATATCTGACGAACCAGCGCCGCCACCTACCCAGGCACAAGCGTCCACCCAACCGGTGCCGACCGTACGACCTCGGGAAGAGCGATTAGAGAATGCTAGAGTTGGCTACCAAGCGGCTCTGGACCTCTGGAATACGCAAGCGCAGCTGGCCTCGTCTAGGTTCAACGTGATGGTTGTCGCCAATACCATCATCTTGGCTACGATTGCGCTGGCCATTGCGTACAGTCGATCATTCCCGCTCTTTTTCACACAAGCCCTGTCCCTTGTAGGAATCGTACTGTGCCTAGTTTGGCTACATGCCCATTGGCGTGCGTCCCAATACAACAACTACCTGCTGTGGTCGGCTCGTGAACTGGAGAGCTACTTGACTGACTCGGTCGTCACAGTTTCACGTGGGGCATTGTTTTCTGAAGGTACCGAAGTTACACTCACGATTGACAATGAAAGGAAGAAACTTCGGCTGAGTTGGTTACCGGGCTTGGCTAGGACCGAGTCATTCTCATACTTCAGCATCGCGAGCTTCCTGCTACTGTACGTCTTCCTCTTGCTTCGGGCCTAGTGTCTGCCATCCTTTGCGCGCGACGAGGACGAGGTTTGAACTCTTGACTTAAACAGAATCAACCTAGGGCATAGTTGGCTGTCGGAATTCGGACGGAGACCAGAACAGCGTCTCGCCTTGATTCAGGCTCTGCCTGCGCGCGTCTGGGCAGGATAGAGCCCTAGTTCTTTGAGCCGACCTGTAGCCAAACCGTAGATGTCCTTGCTCACTTTCTCGATCGGCTGAGTCGAGTCCACGAGCTCAAGTTCTCCCGCTTGGACAAGTCTCAGGTACTCCTCCCGGACTCGGCGAAGAAGTCCCAACTTCTCCAGGACGGTCTTCTTTCTTCTTATCCTGCTCAGCCCCGTCTCAGCTGGAACATCCAAGTATACCGCGAGATCCGGCTTCTCGGCGAACTGGTTGATCCCACGAATCCAGTTTAAGTCCACTCCCTGGGCGCCTTGGTACGCGAAGGAGGCGTACATGTAACGGTCGCATACAACGATCCTGCCGGCGGCGAGCGCAGGCCGTATCTCAGACTTGAGGTGCAGGAACCTGTCGGCGGCGAAAAGAAGCGCCTCTACCTCGGGGAATACTTTTTCTCCCTCAAGGAAACTTCGCCGAATCAACCTGCCTACGGCGCTTCGGCTTGGCTCGGCCGTGGCGTGAATCTTGTAGCCCGCCTGTTTGAGGGCTGAGCAGAGAGCTCTTGCTTGAACGGTCTTCCCCGCGCCGTCCCCGCCTTCTAAGGCTATGAAAACGCTTCCGTGATGTCCCTGCACAAGTCAGCGCCCCTATCGCTTTGATGTGTCCACTCAAGCAGATAGAAAATTGTGTCGGTGCAATCTGGATTTCTAACCAACGCGGGGTGGAGTCCGCATCTTTCGGCACTTGCCGTACGCGGCTTAATCAGCATCGTCGTTCAAGCTCCTTCACCAACGAGACCTCTCCTAACTCGTCAAGGCGCTTCAGTAGACCTCTGGAGCCTACTCTCCAAGCGCCTGAGCCTGCTCGCAGCGCAGAGCCGCATCCACGTGTCTCAAGAGCAAGGCCGAAAGCAAAGCTATTCTTAACGGACCTGGGAAGCTCAAGGAAGTGCGAATGATTCTTTGAACCTCACCTCGAAATTCTTGGGATTGGTGTGAAAGAATGAGTAGGAGAGACAGAAAGCCCCATGGATACTGGGGGTTTGTCAAGGACCCGATTCACGGCTACATTAGGCTCACAGAAACAGAGAGGAAAGTACTCGATACCGGACCAGTTCAGCGGTTGAGGAGGATCAAGCAGCTTTCGGCAGCCGAATATGTGTATCCCGCCGCAACGCACACCCGCTTTGAGCATGCGCTCGGAACAATGTACTTGGCGGGAGTCATCGCTGAGAATCTCCCTGCCGATCTCGACGAAAACGAAAAGACGTCCCTGAAGGTGGCAGCGCTGCTGCATGACGTAGGTCACGCTCCTTTCTCGCACCTCTTCGAGCCGCTTCTGGTGAAGTATCTTGACAAGACGCATGAGGACATGTCCACACGAATCATCCTCGAATCAGAACTCTCCGACGCCCTCGTGAGTGAGGGCTTGGATCCGAAAACGGTCAGCAGGCTATGTGTAGGGAAACTAGAGAACCCGAAACGTGCGTTCCTCGATCAAATCATTCAGAGTTCAGTTGATGTGGACAAGATGGACTTCGTTCTTCGCGACTCATACCACACCGGCGCCGGGTACGGCGACGTTGACATCTTCCGTCTGATCTACACAATGGATGTTCTCAACGGCAACTTGGCGGTCGACGTGACCGCGCTCTCCACCCTCGAGAGTTTTATCCTAGCGAGGCTGGAGTCCTTCAGGACGATATACTTTCACAGAACTTCTCGCGGAGCGCAGATAATGCTTCTGAAGGCGCTGGAGTACGCGAAGGATGATCTGGGCATCTCTGCACTGGAATCGGTTGAGAAGTACTTGGCGCTTGACGACGACGCGGTTTGGGCCGTGCTCCGCAGGAACGAAAAGTCCAGAGGCATTGTTGATGATCTCAATCGGCGAAAGTTGCTGAAATGCGCGTACGAGAGGACGTTCTTTGTGAAGGACGAATTCCTTTCAAGCCTCTTCACCAAGGACACGGTTCGGGTCAGAATGGAAGAAGAGATCGCGCACAAGGCGAAGGTTGACGTTGCAGACGTCAGCATCGATCTGCCGTCGCTTCCGTCGGTTCCCTACCACTCAGCGGTGGAGCTCGAACCTATGGACATCCCAATCTTCTATAGGGGGCCGAAGGGCGAGAAGATCCCGCAGAAGATCGCGGAGGTTTCAAAGGTGGTTGACGTGTTGACGGCTTACATGAATATCATCAGAGTCTACACGGTTGAGGAGAACAGGGACGCAGTGCGAAGAGCCGCCGTCAGCGTGCTTGGAGAATCACCGCTGTCGAGCCTCGTCTCGTACTAGCGCGCTGACGCGGACTTCCTCAGGTCATCCAGAAGTTTAGCGTATATACGCAGCGCCTCAGGCTCCTCGATCGCTGTGTTCATAGAAACTACAGCGATCTTTCCGAAAGACCCAGCCGCCCTCTCCGCGAGCGCTCTGCTAGCCATCAGATACTTCCCGCCGAACAGGACGGATGATCGACCTGCTTTCTCCTCCCCAATTCCCGGCATAGCCAGCGCCACTGTGCCGAGCTTGCTAGCTCCTTCATAGAAGAAAATCAGGATGGCGTTCTCAAGCTTGACTAAGTTGGCATGGAAGGTGATATTGTTGCGCTCAAACTTCGCGTCTACGGATTCCAAGGCAGGCATGCCGTATCCCCTCGTGCCTCGCCATCCTATTAGCCCCGCGGCTCTCCCATCCGCCAGAAGCGTCGGCTTGCAGTCAAGACACAATTGAACTGAACATCACTTGTTCTTGGTCCCTTCTAAGCCTTACAGCATTCTCGATAGTAAGTTTGCAGGACACTATTCGGTCAGTTCCTAGAACAGTTTGACCAACTTGATCAACCAAGAAGAGATACAACCAATCGCCACGAGACGACCAAGGCTGAGCGAATCTACGAGGATTCCAACCCGCTGCGATTCCGAAACCGGTTCTAGCTGCAAAAACGCTTCGGACCTCGCCCGGTCCAACACAAAAGTACAGCTAGAAATTGGTACACAACTTATAACAGCGGTTCCCCATTCATTCAAGTCCATTCAAATGGTGGATGAGAAAAGAGTGCCAGACAGTTCGAAATCAGGAGAGAAAAGTTCCAGTAGAAGAAAGTTCATAGCAGCTGTAGTTATTGGAGTCGGAGCCGTAATCTCAGCGGTGGCAGCGTTCAGTCAGCTTAGGAGAGAACGGCAGCAACCATCCACAATTTCTGCAGCCACAACTGGTCTATCCAGTACTTCATCAGGAGCTCAGCCCCCAAGAACCACCTCAGAGACCTTCCATGCAGCTGATCTAGTTTTAATCAATGGGAAAGTCATTACTGTTGATCCGCAAGACTCCATTGTAGAAGCAGTTGCGATCAGTGAAGGAAAGATCATAAGGGTTGGAACAGACAGCGAAGTTCAAGTCCTCATTGACCAGGACACCGAGGTCGTGGACCTGAAAGGCAAGACCGTCACACCCGGTCTGATAGATTCGCATTGTCACATAGGAGGAGGCTATCCCGAGAAGTATTATTTGGATCTGCGCCCGGGGAAAGTCGATTCGATCGACGACATCGTCAGGCTGGTCGCCAAGAAAGTGGAAGAGACACCAAAAGGAGAGTGGGTGCTGGGCTTTGGATGGTTCCCTGCCTACTGGAGCGATAGCAGGTTGCCTAGTCGTTTTGACCTTGATCCCGTCTCTCCTGACAATCCTGTTTTCCTCACGGACATGAGCGGCTGGTACGGGTGGGTCAACAGTTACGCGCTGAAACTCTCCGGCGTAGATGAGAACACGCCAAACCCTCTAGGAGGCATCATCGACAGAGACAAGACATCAAATATGCCCACTGGGCTTCTAGTCAACCACTCTGCGATGTGGCTCGTGAAGAAACCGCCTCCCTCCAAGGAGCAGATGGAAGAAGGCATCGTATACGCATCAAACCTGTTCCTGGCTGAAGGAGTCACGGACATTCAGGATAACTGGGTGAAAGGCAAGGACCTTCTCGGGGCCTATCAGGCGTTGAACGACCGCGGCGAACCACCAACTCCAACTGATATCTATTACCATATCAACTCGGAGGCTGAAGCTGAGACGGCTCTGACAGCTCTGCCGTCCGTCAAACAGGGATTTGGAGGCACAGTGAGTCTGAAGGGATGGAAGTTACAGGTTGACGGCGGAGCTGCAACAGCTTTCACATATGAGCCGCACAACGGTTACGCGTATTCCGTTCCCAGCTTGAATCCAGACACGCTAAAGAAGATCGTAAGCATGCTTCACAAGTCAGGTCTGCAGATCTGCGTACATGTCATAGGAGATAGGGCATTAGACGCAACGTTAGACGCAATTGAAGCTGCGCTGAACGAGAATCCGCGACCGGACCACCGTCACAGGCTCGAGCATGTGGTTGTCTCGCCCAGCAAGGCAGCTCTCGAACGTATAAAGAAGCTTGGCGTCGTGATCTCAACGCAACCGTTGTTCATGTATTTTAGCGGAGACACCTGGTACAGACTATTCGGAGAAGACAGACTTCAGATGTCCCTCCCCGTGAAGACAGCCTCAGACATGGGCATACCGGTAGCGCTCGGGTCTGACTATCCTTGCTCGCCCGACACTAGACCCCAGTTGACGCTTTGGTCCGCCGTCATGAGACAGACGATGACTGGACGCGTGATCGGCCCCCAAGAGCGCGTTGACATTAGGCAGGCTTTGCGGCTCCATACAATGGGTTCCGCATATGCTGCCCATGAAGAAAACCTGAGAGGATCCATCGAAGTGGGAAAGCGTGGAGATCTTGTCGTCTGGTCAGAAGATATGTATACAATACCCACGGACAAGATCAGGGACCTGAAAGTGGAACTCGCGATTGTAGCAGGAAAGATCGTCTATAGGCGCCTCTAGGTGCTGGAACATCCTCTAGTTCCGCGCCTGCAACAGTCAATTTGATTAGCGCGCTTACGTTTCCACAGCACCTTTCAGTATGCACGTTCGCTCATATCCAACATACTGCTAGGTAAACGAGAGTGCTGGGCCGGTGCGAATCGCGGTAATCTCAGATATACACTCAAACTACGACGCCCTACAAGCGGTTCTGTCGGCAATGGGCGCCTACGACGCCCTCCTCTGCCTCGGAGATCTCGTTGGGTACGGCGCGCAGCCCAACGAGGTCGTTTCGGAAGTCAGATCGTTGAGACCAGACGCGATAATCATGGGAAACCACGACTACGCCGTCTCAACCGGCGACACCTCAGGCTTTGTGCATCACGCGGTCAAGGCGGTCGAATGGACGCGCAAAGAAATCTCCGCCGAGAACCTAGGCTACATCGCAGGTTTACGGTCGAAGGCTACTCTTACGGCAGATGGAGTCAAGATCGCTCTAGTCCACGGCAGCCCAAGAGACGCACTCAACGAGTACATCTACCCAGGCACCCCTGAGTTCATGCTGAGAAGCATGCTCGATGAATCCGGAGGGAGTGTGCTACTGCTCGGGCATACTCACGTCCCCTTCAGCCATAGGCTCGGCCCAAAGCTGATCGGAAACCCCGGCAGCATTGGCCAACCTAGGGACGGAGACCCCCAAGCAAGCTACGCCATCCTTGAGCCATCCACCGAAACCGAGTTTCAGATACACCGAGTCGGCTATGATATAGACGCGGCGGCGAGCAAGATAGCCGCAAGAGGCCTTCCAAGGCTTCTAGCCGATCGGCTCTACATTGGGTTCTGAAGACTCCAACGGACGATACTCGGTTGCGCGGGGTAACGAGCAGACCAAACGATCTTCATGAATCATGGCAGATGCTGTTTAGTGTTATGATAGCTACGATCATGTGCGGAAAGGAGCGTGTCGTCGTCCGGTCTAATGGTGCGCAGAGAACGAGTCAAGGTACCACGCCCGCGCAAAGAGATCCGCACACCACCAGCATCGTAGGTTAGTTCGCACAGGTAATTCAGAAGTCAGTAACGAACTCCTTCATTATCGCCGATGTATTTTGTTCGATCGGTGGTCCGTGGCCGGGCAAGAGAACAGAATATTCCAGCCGTGATATCTTCCTGAGGGAGCCCTTTGCTAGGTCCACATCTACGCTCATGTACTTCCGGGGAAGACTTGGAATTCGTTCATTATTAGTCACAAGAGCGTCGCCGACGAACAGAGCCCGGGGGGAAGGTAAAGGCAGATGCTCCCCTCTATGTGCCCGGGAGTATGGATTACAGTCAGCCCGTTAATGATGTCTGAATCTTTGAGAAGCACATCAGCCTGCAGCCGGTTGAACCTTATGACAGCACCCGCTGCACGAAGCAATAAGCCCAATACTCCGTTCACTTTCTTCCACTGCTTTTCCCCTGACAGTCTCGGCGCATCGGCTTCGTGGATCGCCACCTTCGCGTCGGTCTCTTCTTTCAGCCGAGCAGCACTTCCCGCATGGTCCATGTCGGAATGAGTCAACACAATCGTTTTGACATCAGAGCGACGGCAGCCTAGGCTTTGGACGTAGTCTATTATCCTGCACCTCTGACCCTCGGGATAAGGTGGATCCCGTTTACTATCCCCAACTTCCTTGCCGAACCCGTTTCTCAAAGTTCCTTCTCTAAAATCTTCGCAACGGAAAAGTGCCGTCAGGCTTGATTTGAGCCCGTGATTCTTTGTGCGGCGTCTTGGTTCAGTGACCGGTTTTTCAGGTGATTAGGTGACGATAGGTGACGCACCTAGTGATCGCCTAGGCTATCTGGTCAGCGTTAGGATGTCTCCGTCGGCCTCAGCTCTTTCTCGATGCAGAACAAGAGGCACGCGACGGCTAGCGCTCCTCCGACAAGTTGAATCACCGCTCCCACGAGCGCTATGGGCGATCCTATCCAAGGAACGTGCGTCAGGGTCCAGCTAGACAGGCTCTGTGAGGGATTCAGTGTTAGAAAGTGCCCATACTCATAGACAGAGAAGCCTACAATAATTCCGAATGCGCTGGCGACGAAACGTAATCTTCCCGTAACAAACCCTCTAGACGAAAGGATGGAACAGTTGCTACCAAGCTACGCGCATGGAGCCAGCCTAGGCGTGAAGCCGCTCTACATCGTCGTGTATCTCGTCCAGCTTTCGATCTATGTCTTTGAGCATGCTCAATATTCTATCCAACTTCTTTTCGACATCCATCTGTATTTCACTCCGCACGCGGAGTTGAGGTAGTAATACTGCCAAATCATAACCTTGACTGTGTCGGCCAATCGTACGGACTCTGATATCCATGTTCGACGGAGCGTTCTTCCCTCATTACCCCTTCAGAATAACGGGTGGTGGCTGCCAGACCGGTCAAAAGACTATGCCCGGTTCTCTGACGGATGGTAAGCTCGTGAAGATTACCTTAGCCGAAGAACTCCTTCAGCGTCACATCAAGTTCGAGGCCAGAAGGCTACTTGAGCCCCATCTTTCTCGCGTACTTGGCGATCAGAAAAACTACTGCGGCGACGATGAGGAAGTCAACTATCACGCCCACGAAGTCACCGACCGCGAAGTTCATTCCGTTTCCTACAGGTATGCTGACGACGGCTTTCCTCCAGTCGCCTCCGGGTACGAAGGCTCCTGGAATGGGCATTATGATGTCAGTGACAAGAGCGGAGACAACCTTGCCGATGTACAAGCCCATGATGAAGCCAACCGC
>Ga0209725_1002303_pt1 | contig 10299 bp, 2 predicted proteins | sample I18A1metaG_FD_184145 | JGI IMG/M metagenome (GOLD analysis project Ga0209725, IMG submission 184145) | Lake sediment bacterial and archeal communities from Gulf of Boni, Indonesia to study Microbial Dark Matter (Phase II) - ​I18A1 metaG... | ecosystem: Environmental > Aquatic > Freshwater > Lake... | reverse complement strand
GGATACTTCACATTCTCTGATGGCAAGACATCTTTGATTACTGAGTTCATTGTTAAGCAACCGTACGAGGGTCCAATGACTGATGCACATGCTATCTGTGTCGCAAGAACAAGCCGCTGGATGCTTGATACCCTTGAATTGTATCACATGGCGGGCGTTGACAAGGTCATCTTCATGGACGGTGATGAAACTTTGACAGCTCATAATCGAATGCCAAACGAGATTGTTCCATCGCTCCATGTCTACTATATGAATCAGATTGGCAGCCTGAAGGATGTTGAGAGGGCTCTCAAATCAGGCTTTCCTTGGATTGGGGAAGCTCTTCTTCGACATTCGGGCTCCACCAACACGCCGGCCGATGACCCTATTGCACTACAGATCTACGACCTATGCACCAAATATCAAGCCCCGATAACGATTCACCAAGATTCAGGGGAATACGCAGGGGCCTACGATGAGCTTGAGAAAGTATTTGTCCAACGTCCTGACTGCATCTTTGTCTTCCATGGCTGGTGGTTAGGCAAAGGGCATTTGAGTTTCGAGAAGATGGAAGAAATCATAGTAAAGTATCCGAACGTCTATGTTGAGCTTGCCGGTAGGCTGGAAGGTTACGGGCCGGCCGGCCGTAATTCACAACGATTTTTGGGGGGTACATCGCAAGACACGCTAGCATATCCTGATGGTAAGATAAGAGGTGATTGGCGAAGGCTGTTTGAGAAGTATCCAGAACGGTTCATCAACGGATTCGATCTTTTCACCGAACCCGCTTTCACCTTTGAAGAAATCAAGATACGCGTTGACTACTTCAGGAACCTGTTTGGCCAGATAGACCAGAAAGCTGCTGAGATGATCAACTACAAGAATGTCGAAGACCTTCTCGCAAAGAGAATCTGTTTGATGAATGTCTCCCTCTCCTCAGAATCTGTCAAGGTTGGAGATACATTAACCGTTACTGCACGACTCTGGAGCATGGGGGCAAACCCGATCAGCAATGAAACCATTGCCTTCTTCCTTGAGGGTTCCGATGGCAGAACAGTGTCCTTAGGTGAAGCTAGGACCGACAGGGCGGGGTTGGCCGTGCTCAACTCTGTCGTGAATGTAGGAGGCGGTAGTTATTGGGTTGTGGCTTCTCATCCAGAGTCAGGTTCTTACGCTTACAGAAGTGCACGAACTAAGCTGACAGTGAACCAACCGGTCACCACTACATCCATCTCAACCATCTCAACCACCTCAACCACGACAACGGAACCTCAGAAGAAATGCGTCATAGCAACAGCTGCCTACGGCTCCGAATTGGCACCTGAGGTCCAGTTTCTCAGAACATATCGAGACCGGTTCGTGGCGTCAACATTCGCAGGAAGCAGTTTCATGAAAGCGTTCAACGCGTTCTACTACTCATTCAGCCCTCAAATAGCCAATGTCATCTCTGAGAACCAGCTCCTTAGAGATGCGGTGAAGACCTCATTATATCCATTGATTGAAGTGCTATCCACCTCAACCAGTGTCCAGTCAGCTCTCGCATTCAACCCAGAGCTTGCAACAGTCATGGCCGGGTTGGTTGCGACCGCGCTCGTAGGGTTGATCTATCTCTTCCCACCTATGCTCTTGATCTCCACCCTACCGCCTTGGCGTTTGCGAAGCAGGCGAAAGAAGCAGTTTGGGAAAAGCAAGAACTCGAGAGGCTGCAATCTCTTAGGAAACTACAGTGACGCTGCAAACCGAGTGATCACGACAGCAACGTTACAGCATCCAAGTAGTACAGCTGAAAGCTGACTCCTAGAACCCCATTGGGTCTCTGGCGTTCCCCTTGGACGCTAGACTCCTGCAGGGCCGTCAGAATGCAGAAACTACTAGGGGCAAACATTGTAGGCGCCTAACGTTTTCAAAGATTAGGCACCTAAGAGTATACAAGAAGATCTGAATTTCCCGCCAGCCTAAGGCAGCAATGGTGGACCGGGCGTGAACTGAACTATAAGTACAGATCACCAACTTTGCGTCAATATTGGCGAGTTCCTGCGAGCCCGCCTAATCTTTTATCCGGGTCCTTTCCTGCCCACTAGAACACTACCCAGATCACCAGTCCAAACTCAGTCTCTGAGAGACGACGCTTGGTTATGCGGGGGGTGGGATTCGCGCACCAGTTTACCAGTAGACTCCTACATAACCTTGCTCCGAGCGCGCTACTATGGCCAACGCTGGATGGCTGAAAAAGCCTTCTTCAGATTCAAGCGCCTCTTCGGCGGATACGCATCAAGCATCAAGTTCCGCCACATGGTGAAAGAGATGATGATCAAAGCGTCACTGTACAACCTCTTCACGGCGATCTCACCAACGATCCAACAATGCCTAGAACTGAAAAGATAAGAGAAGAACCATGGATCTACAAGTTGTTCAACAAAGCAGCCAGAACGCAAAGCTTAAGATGTGGCGCAGTGGTTGGCTTTCTCGCACTCTCCGCTTGGCTGTTTGGAGTTCCAGCTTTCTACGGGTGAAGCAGCCCCAAAGAGTCGCAGGAATTGAAAAAGTAATGTTGCCAGTTTCTAAAAAGCCAGAACCAGTCGCTCAAGGCGGGCCTGTGTTCTACGTTCCTTTTGATGATGGTACACTTCGGGATGTCGTAAACGGACAGTGCCCTGATTTTGAGGATCCGGGGAGTAACATTCCGGAGACGGATCGGCAATGTGACTCCTATGTTGATGACGGAATTAGAGGGAAAGCACTCCATCTGAAGAAAAGCGTGCAAGGGCAATATGAATCTACCTATGCCTGCTATACTGCGCGTGAAAAGGAGGGAAAGGACGTGAAAAGGCGATACTGGAATTTCGATAGAGAAAAGGGCGCCACTGAATTCTGGGTAAGACCATGTTGGAACATTGAAAAACCCATTTTTGATCCTAACGACAGCACAGGGCGGACCATCTTAGAAGGACTTAGACCTTACTTTCGTGTGTTGGTCGGTAAAGCACCATACTGGAACGCTTTCCGTTTTGTAGAGGAACTGTCACAGCACAGTCAGTTGCTCGAAGGACAAAGCGTACAGTATTGGAACGAAGATGAGTGGCACCAGATTGACCTGACGTGGAAGGTTACAAAGGCTGACAAAAAGAACGTGATTGTTCAAAAGAAGCTATACATTGATGGGAAATTCTTTTGGGCGAAAGAAGAGTTGGTCGAAAAATCCACTTTCGATCAAACTCCTTGCTTGATCCTTGTAGGCGGAGGGCTTTGCACTGTAGACGCGGAAGCAGACATTGATGAAGTGAAGATATATGACCGAGTGCTCAGTGATGACGAGGTAAAAGCCAACTACCTCGCCCTTTTTCCCGTTGAATATCACATTAAGGATACTGTTTTCTTCGCTTCACTCTCAGGCCAGCAACTGCAGGTGGAAGTGAGGAATGCAGGCTCTCAGACAATAGACGGAGATTTCAATTGCTCACTTAGAAAATATCACCTTGCAAAGACGGTTGCAAGGCTACCATTTAGGGTAAGTCCTCCCACGCTCTGGTCAGGAACGTCCCACTTAAGCATTCCGCCCGGACAGAGCAGATTCATAACCGTTCCAATACCGAGTATCAGCGCAACTGGTGAATATTATCTAGACTGCGTCTACGTGGGGGAGGGAACTCCGAAATGGAAGAGAACTATTAGGCTATTCGCAATCTCCAACCAGGAGCTACCATCAAAACCTGAAACTGAAAAGTTGGACTTGGATGATGGAATCTGCATAGATTGTTACACTGGAAAACGCTGCGAAGAGCCACAGTCTCCCGAGTACAGTTATTTTCAAACCGCAGGTACTGAAACATGTAAGTTTCCTTCTGGGCAAGAGTATGAGTTTAGGAGGACGGGAACAAAGAATGGAGACAGGTTTGGTTACCTATTCCATGTAGATACAAAGTACTTGGGCCAGCCCCATCTGGTTGTTATCGACTACCCTGCCTTAGACCTAGATTCGCACCAGCACGTGACGGACCCAAGAACGATGGAAATAGACATACTGGAACCTCAGGGCCCGGTCGTTCAGACCGGAGTCTTCACTGGAAAAGAGTATCCTTGCAGTGATATTGAGAACAGATTGAAGCAGCATAGAATAATCTTTTGGCCACAACATGAGGAAAATCTCATCACTATCGTGAACCGCTGGGAAGGTCACAGAGCTGCCGCATTACGCATATACGTAAATCGAATCAAGGGAGACGAAACTAAAGGGTGGTTCCCAGAAACCAATGTGATCACACCAAGTGATGGAGGGAGATTACTCGGACTGTGGTCAGAAGAGCCGACCCTCCCAGGCAACTTTGGCCTTCCAAGACATTTCTACACTTACGGCGCACCGTATGTCGGGCCCCCCTCCATTGCAGAGTTTTACGAAGCCCTGAAACACATGATAAGCTACCTCCATTATACTGGGCAAAACCTTGTAGTCTACCCCATCTACTTCTACCGCAAGCAAGACGATGTCAAACTCGGTTCTTCTCGTTACACTGGTTGTCCTGTCTATCCATCAAGGATAGAAGGTTGGCCACTATGGGGGGAAAAAGGGGTGATGCATCCAGATGACTGGCTTGAACTGATGCTCAGGATGTGCGAGGTAAACCACATTTCTGTAATCGTCTCATTCACAATGCTAGGCATACCCTCTCTGGAATCCAAGGACGGCGTGGAACCAGATAGATACGATGATCCTAGCGAGGTATGGACACATGATGGCAGTGGATCTCTGTTGGAAGAGAGAGCGCATGAAATATTCAAGGAAGTATTGAAGGAGTATGGGGATTACCCTGCACTGAAGGGTCTATCCTTCAATGTTTTCAGTCTTTGGTTTGAGGGTGCACCCACCATAAATCTGCGTCTAAGGCAAAGCAAGAAACGCACCCATCGGTACTTTGATGAAATGCTATGGTTGGGTTACATAGGTGGAAACATAGTTGGATCAATTGCAACCTGTCGCCCTGATTTGAAATTGGTCATCTCTGAGTGGCTTCCAACTGGAGCCCTTGGTGATGCCTTCAAACCTTGGCGTATTACAGATTTGAAAGCCGAGGTGAACAACCCGCAGCTCATCAGAAAAATGTATGACATGGTTGGAGTGCGTCTAGCCAACCATAAACTCTTGGATAATGAATTATACCCAAGAATCAGAATCGAGAGGGTGTTATGTCTCTCTGGGTACAGACTCGACAATTGTACTCATCCCGTGCTAAGAGGGTTCTTTATCCTACGAGATGTCTATTACGATGAAGCCGGCCGCAAACACGAACCAAAGTACCGTGAATGCTGCTACGGGCTTTTCCGTAAACGAGACAATACAGCCGCCGCAATATACAATAGCTACTTCGAAGGTGGTGGATTAGATTCATACGGCCGGCCCCTATGGCCAAACTATGACTCTTCATTGATAAACCCGTCCGTTGAGCAAGACGGGAATGGCAATTGGATCGGAACATGGGCACCTTGGAAAGATGAGCTGACGAAGGGGGGATTCTGGAGATTTGCAGCGCCCACTCCTGGACACAGATACTTCATGGAAAACTACATGCTTGCCATGGCATATCTCGATCCCGTGCAGATTGGTATTGGTGGGTCAACTGTTGGAACAGTTGGACACGATGTTAGAATAGAACCGGAACCGGACTGGCCATTAGCTGACATTGATAGATACGGACTGCCGATACAGAATTTCGCCAAAGCCTATCGCGCTCTACCAGCAAAAACATTCGACGATGTACCACTGACTGGTCGGTCGTCGGGGCCAGATCCCCATACGCTTGGCGTGGCTAGGCAGAAGGATGGATATTTCTACATCTTGAACAAGACCAGCAACACTCTATGGGCGAGGCTGAACTTTCTGCCAGACAACGCAACCTCTATCCGTATAACCGATCTGATCACTGGGAAATCCGTGGCGGGAGATGGTGTCGGTCAAGGTTGGCAAGCCGAACTTCGCCCTTACGAACTAAGATCATTCCACTTTGATGAAGCTGGCTATTCACTGAAACTCGTTTGGCTATCATCGTGGATCTGATGGAAGATGTGGTTCGATAGCACGCTAGAATAGATGAAAGAGCTGTCTGGTCGTATTCTTTTGTGGTCGGCCGGGTTCGGTACCATACTGACCATTGACGGTAAGGAAGTACATCCCCAAACAGAGGGAGCCTACACCGAGGAGAAAACATCCTGATAACCCGCGTGGATTTTCCACAACGGCGGGGGGTGGGATTCGCGCACCAGTTTACCAGTAAAAACGGGCCTACAGTGGTGGACCGGGCGTACACTGAACTATAAGCACTTATCAGTGGTAGCGCGTGCCAGCTTAGGCTGTGAGTAGTTTCTTTTTCGCTATGACTTTTTCTGTGTCCTTTTTGGCGCCCATCTTCTCGAAGATCTCCAAGGCTTGGTTGAGGAGGCTGTGCGCCTTCTCCCTGTCTCCTTCCTGGTCTCTTTCAAGATAGACACGAGCGTATTCGAAAAGAACAAACCTAGCCAAAGTGTATGCATCCCACTTTCGCACCTCCAGAGCCTCCCACTCCTGAAGGCTCTTCTCGAAAAGCTTGATGGATTCATCCAATTTCTTCTGGGCGCGAAGCGCCATTGCTCTCAACGTATCTATTGTAGCGACAAGCTGTTTGTCCTCTGTTTCGAGGGCCAACTTCTCGTGGATGTTGATCTGCTTCTCTGCTTTACCGATTTCTCCCAGCTCTATGTACGCCGAAGTCAGCCATGAAGCATCTCGCTGCGTCCCACGGTGTCTTTCTGCTCCGGCCTTCTCTAGGTGCGCAGATAGTTTCTCAAACCATTCTACAGCCTTGACGTATTCTTCTCTGCTGAGACATAGCCGTCCGAAGGCCCACATACTATTCGACATTTGTTCAAAATCCTTTGACTTCTCGGCAATGGTCCACGATTCCTCAAGGTATTGCTCGCTCTTATCCCAGTCTCCAAGGATGAGATGCGCCAATCCGATCCCGCGCAGTTGAGCGGAAATGTTGCTCAAATGGCCAGCCTTCTTAGCCAGTGCAAGCAGTTCCTCCCTAAGTGAGAGTGCCTTGTCAATGTTTCCGGCGGAGGTCATTCTCCAGGCCAGATTGCCGCCGATCCTGGATTGGATCCAGATATGACCTATCTTTCTTGCCAGCTCGTATCCTTTCTCAAGGCATTCTAGGCTTCTCCTCCAATCTCTTGGAAAAAGCGACAATGCAAGATTGTTGTATACTCCTGCTGCCTCTTGCATGTAGTTGTTGTCGAGTGCTATTTTCAACGCTTTCTCTTGACATTCAATGGCTTTCTTCTCATCTCCGCTGTACTGGAGGACTACGCTTAGTCTGTTGTATGAATATGCGACAATGTCTTGGGCGTTCAGTCTTTCAGCTAGCTCAATGGCTTTCTCAGCGGAAGACCGAGCCTTATCAAGGTCTCCGACATACCATTGCATCCGTGACCAAACGGAGTAGAGCCTTGCCAGTTCAACGCTTTCAGGCATGGCTTCCAGGAGGTTCAAAGCTTCTCGGCAATGTTCCTCTGCCTTCTCCTTGTCATCCATCGCATAGAAGAGAACCCTTGCCATATTCCGATGAATCCTTGAAGCCTTCTCTTTCTCATCGAGCTTCTTCCACAGTAGCAGCGCCTCGTTCCAATGCTTCATTGAGGCGTCGTGATCTCCTAGAGCCTCTTTGGCGTCTCCCAGCTTCTCCAGAACGTAGCCTCTTTTCTGGGGATCACCTTCTGTCTCTTCGAGTAGGCTTAGTGCAGACTGGAAGTAGGTAGAAGCCTCGCTATGAGCGTAGACCTTCACAGCCTTCTCCCCAGCCTTCAAGAAGTAGTCAAGCGCCTTGGCTCTTTCTCCGGCCTCTAAGAATTGATAGGCAAGCTCAGCTAGATGTTCATCAATCTTGTTGGCGTAAACCTTCTCCAGTGCGTTTCCCACAACGTCGTGGAGCCGCCTGTGCATCAAGGAGCTAACTTCCTCATGCACAACATCCCTCACGATAGCGTCAGCAAAAGAACACGAGTCTTCTCCACGAACCACTCTTGCCTTAATCTGGCCCGTCTTTAGCATCTTTTCCAGCAACTCGACTAACTTATTCTCTTCAAAGCCGGTGGCTCCACGCAACGCCTCAAAACTGAAATCGTATCCAACAAAAGAAGCCATGGTCAACAGGTTACGGCACTCGTCATCCAGCCGACCTATCCGGGCCTTCACAACACCCTTAACAGTCTCTGGAAACTCGATCTTTGAAACTTCTATGATCTTCCATCGGTTTCCCTCGCGGAAGATGAGTTGTTCTTCTTTGAGAGACTTCATCACTTCTTCAACAAAGAATGGGTTGCCCCCTGTCTTCTGGTAGACTAGCTGGCAGAGCTCCTTTGGAACGTCGTCTTGCTCCAGAATTTGCTTGATCATCTCCGTAACGTCGTTGAGAAGCATGCGTTTCAATGGAACCGATTGAAGCAGGCGTTCCCTGTTCAACTCTGTTAGAATGGGCGATAATGGATGTTTTTCATCTACCTCATTGTCTCGATAGGCGCCAACAAGGAGCAGCCGCTCTCTTGAGACGCCGCGGGCCAAGTAATGCATCAGCAGAAGCGAACTCTGATCAGTCCACTGCAAATCATCAAGAACCACCAGCAACGGCGTTTCCTTAGCGATGTTAGTGACAAATTGTGACACTGCTTCGAAGAGTCTGTCACGTTCACGTTCTGGGTCCATTGGCACAGATTGGGGGATTGCCGGAAGCGTCTGCCTGAGTTCGGGAACCAGCTTTAAGACTTCGCCCGGGTAGAAACCGATCACTCGATAAAGCTGCTCAGAAGTGGAAGCCTCCAAGTAATCTCTAATCGTTTCACTCCAGAGAATGTAAGGAGGGATGCCCCCGGTCGTTAGCAGGGCGGGGCATCTTCCGTAGAGAACATTCATTCCGCGGAGACGTGCGTAGGCTCCCAGTTCTCTAGTCAGTCTTGTCTTGCCGATTCCAGCCTCTCCGCGTAGGAACAGAAGACCACCTTCGCCTCGAACCCCCCTGTCAACGGCTTCCTTGAGCTGGTTCATCTCCTCAACCCTGTCTATGAGTTGGATCTCCCTTCTAGAGGCAGGCCGAAGGCTTGGAACAACCAGAATGGGCTTTTGAGTTGGCAAAAGAGCTTCCTTCAACGACTCTTCTGCAATATCTCTCAACATTTTGACTAGATGAGCTGCGGACTGATATCTCTTCGTCGGGTCTTTCTCGAGAAGCTTCATGATGCATTCGGCTAGAGCGGGTGGAACTTTGGGATTCAACCTGTCCGGGGGGACCGGGTAGTCGTGGATGTGGCTGAAGATGATTTTGACAGGGTCTTCTCCGGGGAAAGGAGGCTTTCCAGTCACAGCCTCGTATAGAACTGCGCCCAAAGAGTATAGGTCGGATCGGGCGTCAGCACCTTTTCCTAACGCTATTTCAGGAGCCACGTAGGCGACTGTGCCCACTATCACTCCTTCCTGCGTCTGGCGTGGTTGGCCAAGCATTTTTGCGAGGCCGAAGTCCATCAGTTTCGCAATACCGTCCTCAGTGATCATGATGTTTTCTGGTTTCACGTCGCGATGCAAGATGCCCTGAGAGTGTGCGTATTGAAGAGCATTACAGACGTCGATGCCGATTCTTAGGACGGTTGGTATGTCGCATCTGCCTTCCGGAGATGTTTCAATGAGATCGCGGAGGCTCTGTCCTTCAACGAACTCTAGCACGAAGAACTGTTTCCCGTCTTCCTTTCCAATATCGTGGATTGAGATGATGTTTGGATGGTTGAGTTTTGCTACTGACTGTGCCTCAGTCATGAAGCGTGTGTATGCTTCTCCAGTCGTGACGGGGTTCTTGAGCATCTTGATGGCTACGACGCGGTTCAGAGCGGTGTCTCTGGCTTTGAATACGGTCCCCTTCCCACCTTCACCAAGCTTCTTCAGAACGGCGTATCTACCGTTCTGTAGGTGTTCAAGAGACGACAACTAACCCCGCCAGTTCAACCCCTAAGCTAGTTGTTTTCTATCAGTCCCTCGGTTCTTAAAGAATATTCACCTACAACCTGCTTGAGTATGTCTTCCTCCACTCACACATCACTAATCGGCTAGGCGAAGCAGGAGTCAAGCCGGGAGTATTCTACGAACCAGACAAAGAGTTAGTCTGTGCAGCTAGCGGCATATTGCAGCATTTTGCTGATCGCTTTCCATCGCTCTAAAATGGTGCGGGGGGTGGGATTCGAACCCACGAAGGGCTACCACACAGGATAGCGCCCCCAGTAGTGATGCTTAGACAAGTAGAGCTAGCC
>Ga0209725_1002302_pt1 | contig 10300 bp, 10 predicted proteins | sample I18A1metaG_FD_184145 | JGI IMG/M metagenome (GOLD analysis project Ga0209725, IMG submission 184145) | Lake sediment bacterial and archeal communities from Gulf of Boni, Indonesia to study Microbial Dark Matter (Phase II) - ​I18A1 metaG... | ecosystem: Environmental > Aquatic > Freshwater > Lake... | reverse complement strand
CCGGGGTGCTGATCCTGGCAGTCATGATCGTGCCGATCATCACCGCCATCAGCCGGGAGGTACTCCTGGCGGTCCCCCGCAGCCAGAGGGAAGCGGCGGTAGCCCTGGGAGCCACCCGCTGGGAAGCAATCCGCATGGCGGTGCTCCCTTACGGCAAGTCAGGGATCCTCGGCGCAGTGATCCTCGGTCTGGGGAGGGCGATCGGGGAAACCATGGCAGTAACCATGGTCATCGGCAACACCCCCCAGATCTCCTGGTCGCTGCTCTCTCCGGCCTACACCATGCCGAGCGTCATTGCCAACGAATTCGCCGAGGCGACGGGCAAACTCCACACGGCCGCCCTTATGGAAATAGGTCTGATCCTCCTCTGCGTCACCCTGATGATCAACATCCTCGCACGGCTGCTCATCTGGAGCGTCACCAAGGGGCAGAAACAGGGGGCTGCATAAATGAAATCATTGACATTCCGACATCTGACAAACAGCGCAGTCACCCTCCTGATGGTGCTGGCAACCCTGACGGTGCTGACCCCGCTGGCCCTCATCTTCATCCACATCATCAAGATGGGACTTTCCTCCCTCTCCCTCGACTTCTTCACCCAGATCCCGAAACCGACCGGCGAGAGCGGCGGGGGGATGGCTAACGGGCTCTTCGGCTCGGGGTTGCTGATCCTGATGGCCTCGGTCATCGGCCTGCCGATGGGGGTCCTCGGCGCCGTCTACCTGACCGAATTCGGTGGCGGCAAGTTGGCGTCTGCCATCCGGTTCAGCGCCGACGTCCTTGCGGGTGTCCCCTCCATCATCACCGGCATGGTCGCCTACGCCCTGATCGTCGTGCCGATGAAGGGCTTTTCGGCCCTGGCCGGCTCCGTGGCCCTCGCCCTGATCATGATCCCCATCATCCTGCGCACCACGGAGGAGCAGCTGAAGATGGTGCCGGGCACCCTGCGGGAGGCATCTCTCGCCCTCGGCGTTCCCCTCTGGCGCACCAGTCTCAAGGTGATGCTCCCCTCGGCCGCCAAGGGGGTCGTGACCGGCATTCTCCTCGCCATCGCCCGCATCGCCGGTGAGACCGCCCCCCTCCTCTTCACCGCCCTGGGGAACCAGTTCTGGAGCCGGAAATTGACCGAACCGATCGCCGCCCTGCCCCTGCAGATCTTCTCCTTCGCCATCGCCCCCTACGAGGACTGGCATAAACTGGCCTGGGCCGGTGCGCTGGTGCTGGTCTGCATCATGTTCGCCCTCAACCTTGGGGCGAGGGTGATGGGACGGCAGAAGAGATATTCGTAGGGGCAAACCTTGTATTTGCCCACAAGACGGGCGATGAGACGAATCGCCCCCACAGGAAAAAGCCAATGAACTCGAAAGTACATCTTGACAACATGAACGTCCACTTCGGCTCCACCCACGCCGTCAAGTCGGTCAGCCTGGACTTCCCCGCCAACAGCGTCACCGCCATCATCGGACCGTCCGGCTGCGGCAAGTCGACCCTGCTCCGCTCCATCAACCGGATGCACGACCTGGTGCCGACCGCCCGGGTCAGCGGCAGGATTCTGCTCGACGGTACCGACGTGTATGCCCGGGGGGTCGACCCGGTGGCAATCCGGCGCAAGATCGGCATGGTGTTCCAGAAGCCGAACCCCTTTCCAGCCATGTCCATTCATGATAATGTGGTCGCCGGCTACAAGCTGAACAACAGCCTGAAACGGGGAGAGACGGAGGAGATCGTCGAAACCTCCCTGCGGCGGGTGGCCCTCTGGGACGAGGTCAAGGACCGGCTGAAGTCCAGCGCCATGGACCTCTCCGGCGGCCAGCAGCAGCGGCTCTGCATCGCCCGGACCATCGCCGTTCAGCCGGAGGTGATCCTCATGGATGAACCCTGCTCGGCCCTCGACCCCATCGCCACCCTGAAGATCGAGGAACTGGTAGAGGAGCTGAAGGAGCGCTACACCATCATCATCGTCACCCACAACATGCAGCAGGCGGCACGGGTCTCCGACGCCACCGCCTTCATGTACATGGGGGAGATGGTGGAGAGCGGCCCGACGAAGAAGATCTTCACCACGCCGGAGATGAAGCAGACCGAGGACTACATCACGGGGCGATTCGGGTAACCGGGAAACATAAACCGCCCGCTCCCTGCGGTCGCTCAAGACGCAAAGGACGCCAAGGTTACGCAAAGGGAATCCATGGTTTTCCCTCTGCATTTTCTTTGCGGCAGTTCTTCGCGATCTTTGCGGCTTTGCGGTGAGAGTTTTTCAGTTTTTTTTACATATTGGAGATTTTATGGAACGGGAACATTTCAGCAGACAATACGACGAAGAGCTCAACACCATCAGGGAGCGGCTCCTGGAGATGGGGGGGAAGGTCGAAGTGATGATCAACGACGCCCTCAAGTCCCTGGTGGAGCGGGACTCGGCCATGGCCGACCGGGTCATCGCCTTCGACCACGAGATCAACCGCCTGGAGATGGAGATCGACGAGCGCTGCCTGCAGGTGCTGGCCCTGCGCCAGCCGGCAGCCCGGGACCTGCGCTTCATCACCCTGGCGCTGAAGATCGTCACCGACCTGGAGCGGATCGGTGACCAGTGCCGCAACATCGGCAAGCGGGCCAAGGAGCTGAACGAGGAGCCCCCCCTGAAACCGTACATCGACCTGCCACGGATGGCGCTGCACGCCGGGACCATGGTGAAGGAGGCGCTGGACGCCTTCGTCCGGGGAGATGCGGAACTGGCCCTGAAGGTATGCCGCGACGACAACTTCGTCGACAACCTGAACGAGCAGATCCAGCGGGAACTCCTCACCTACATGACCGGTGATGCCACCACCATCAGCCGGGCCCTGAAGATCAACCACATCTCCAAGTGCCTGGAACGGATCGCCGACCACGCCACCAACGTGGCGGAAATGGTCATCTTCATGGTCAAGGGGAAGGACATCCGCCACACCACCATTTGACGGCGTAACAACTGAACAAACAGAAGTTATTTCACAATGTTTCCCAAATCACCAGAGGGGGATGGAGTTTCCATCCCCCTGTTTTTTTGTATCACGATTGTAACAATTCCTGCTATATTGCCTTGGTTTGATCGTCACACTACGGTTGCAGTACCGCCAAGGGGCTGAACAACCACGCGGTACGAACGTCCAATTAAAGGAGAAAATGAATCACATGTTCGGACTTATTCCCAAGGAAGAGAAATTTTTCAAGATGTTCCAGGAGATGGGGGAGATCATCATCGAAGGGGCAAAGCTCCTCAAGGGGATGCTCGACGACTACATCGACCCGGTCGCCAGCCAGAAGGCGATCAAGGAGATCGAACACCGGGGGGACATGAAGACCCACGAAATCATCAAGAAGCTGAACTCCAGCTTCATCACCCCCTTTGACCGGGAGGACATCTACTCACTGGCGTCCGCCCTGGACGACATCCTCGATCTGATAGACGCCTCGGCCCAGCGGTTCGTCATGTACAACGTGGAAGCCACCACCCCGGAAGCGCGGGAACTGGCCTTCCTCATCCTCCAGGGGGCAGAGACCATCAATCGCGCCCTGCACATCATCGGGGGGAAACTGGAACCGATCGCCGAGCACTGCGTTCAGGTGAACGCCCTGGAGAACGAGGCAGACCGGGTCTGCCGCGAGGCGATCAGCCGTCTGTTCGACGAGGAGAAGGACCCGATCCAGCTGATCAAGTGGAAAGAGATCTACGAGACCCTGGAGAAGGCGACGGACAAGTGCGAGGATGCGGCCAACATACTGGAAAGCGTGGTAGTAAAAAATGCTTGATACGACCTTGATCATGCTGGTGCTGGTGGTTCTCGCCGCGCTGGCCTTCGACTACATCAACGGCTTCCACGACACCGCCAACGCCATCGCCACCTGCGTCTCCACCCGGGCCCTCTCGGTCAAGTCAGCCATATTCATGGCCGCTTTCCTCAACTTTGCCGGCGCCATGGTCTCCACCAAGGTCGCGGCCACCATCGGCAAGGGGATCGTGGACAAGGACAACGTCACCCAGATGGTGGTGCTGGCCGGCATCCTCGGGGCGATCATCTGGGATGTCATCACCTGGTACTACGGCCTGCCGTCGTCCTCGTCCCACGCCATCATCGGCGGCATCATGGGGGCGGTCATGGCCCACGCCGGCATGGCGGCCCTCCACTGGGCAGGACTGAAGAAGATCATCCTCGCCCTGATCATCTCGCCGATTATCGGTACCATCTTCGGCTTCTGCTTCATGGTGGTCGTCTTCTGGGTCTTCCGCCATAGCGCCCCCAGCGGCCTGAACAGGAACTTTCGCCGCCTGCAGGTGCTCTCCGCCGCCTTCATGGCCTTCTCCCACGGCACCGCCGACGCCCAGAAGTCCATGGGGGTCATCACCATGGCCCTCCTCTCCTACGGCGTCATCCCGGTCTTCGACGTCCCCCTCTGGGTCAAGATCGCCTGCGCCGTGGCCATGGGTATCGGCACCGCCGCCGGCGGCTGGCGGATCATCAAAACCGTCGGCCACGACTTCGTCAAGCTCCAGCCGGTTCACGGCTTCTGCGTTGAGACCGCCTCCGCCGGGGTCATCCTCGGGGCATCCTCCATCGGCATGCCGGTCTCCACCACCCACGTCATCACCTCCACCATCCTGGGGGTCGGCCTCTCCAAGCGGATCTCGGCGGTCAACTGGACCGTGGCCCAGCGCATCCTGGTCGCCTGGGTGCTGACCATCCCCGCCTCGGCCGTGGTCGCCTTTGCCGCCTACCTGCTCATGTCGCCGTTTTTGGGGAAATAGGATCTACTGTCCCACTGACAACAAAAAGGCCGTGCAATCCCGGATTGCACGGCCTTTTTTCGTTCACTGAACCAGCATGCTCCCTACCCCCTGCGCAGCCACTCTGACAGCCGCTCCAGCCCCTCGTCGAGGGAAACCTCCGGATCGTAACCGAAATCCCGCCGGGCGGCGGAGATGTCGAACCAGTGGGCGGTTGCCAGCTCGTGGGCGACGAAGCGGGTCATGGGAGGCTCGCCGGCAAGGCGTAGCGTCCCCCACAGCGCCTCGCAGACCACCCCGAGAGCGTAGGCTAGCCGCGGGGAAATGGAGCGCATCACCGGCGGCAGGCCAGCTGCGGCAAGGATCCGGTTCACCATCTCCCAGAGGGGAATCGGCTCGCCGTTGGCAATGAAGTAGGCCCTGCCTCCAACCGGGCTCCCCGGGGCGAGCCGGGCAGCGGCTTGCAAGTGGGCTCGGGCGGCATTGTCCACGTAGACCGTGTCCACGAGGCAGGGACGGTCCCCGATGCGGCGGAGCCTCCCCGCCCTGGCCCGGGCGATGATGCGCGGGACCAGGTGGTTGTCGCCGGGCCCCCAGATCAGGTGGGGGCGGAGGGCCACGGTGGCCAGCCCCGGCCCGTTGGCCGCCAGGACGATCTGCTCCGCCAGGGCCTTGGTGTGGGGGTAGTGGGCTTCGTAGCGCTCCGGGTAGGGGAGCGACTCGTCCCCCCCCTCCACATCCCTGCCGTCGAAGACCACGCTGGGAGAGCTGGTATGGACCAGCCGGCGGATGCCGTTGGCCCGGCAGGCGGCGATGACGTTCTCCGTGCCGGTCACGTTGGCCCGGTGATACTCGTCGTACGGACCCCAGACGCCGGCCTTGGCCGCCACGTGGAACACGATGTCGCACCCCTCCGTGGCCCGGGCCAGGGCCTCCCGGTCACCCAGGTCGCCACTGCGCTGCTCCGCCCCGAGCCGCGCCAGCTCGGGGTAGCTCCCCCGGGAGTAGCTGACGACGCTGTCCCCCTGCTCCCGCAGCATTCGGACGATGACGCCGCCGAGGAAACCGCCGCCACCGGTGACGAGTGCCCTCATGACACCCTCCGTCCGGCCCAGAGCGCCAGCTTTTCCCGGAAGATCTTCGCGTTGTGACGGATATCAACGGGGAACGCGGGATGGAAGAGGATCGTGCCGATGTCGGCGGTGTGGGGATAGCGGCTCCCCAGCTCCAGGAGCTCCCGCCGGATCCGCTCCTCCTGGTCCCGCCGTACCTGTTTTTCCAGCTCCACGCAGAGGACCGGCAGCTGCTCCCCCCGCGGTCCGACTCCCACCAGGGCGGTGCGGAAGACGTCGGGATGGGCGTTGAACACCCCCTCCACCGGGATGGTGAACAGTCTCCCCCGTGCCGTCTCCACCCGGTGTGCCTTGCGGCCGCAGAACCAGACCCGCCCCCCCTCGTCCAGGTAGCCGGCGTCCCCCATCCGGTGCCAGACGGAACCGTCGGGGTCTGTTATCTTGGCCAGGAGCGTCGCCTCGGGACGGGCGAAGTAGGAGGTCGTCACCTGGGGCCCGCGGACCGTGATCTCGCCGATCTCTCCGGGGGGGAGCCGGAGACCGTCGTGCCACGCCGCCACCGGCCCGTCGCTGATGGGGATGATCGCCAGGTCCAGTCCGGTGACCGGCCGACCGACACAGATCCCCCGCCCCTCGGCGGTGGCGTGGCGGGTCTCCCCCAGGATCTCCCGGCTGCCGATGGAACTGACCGGCAGCGACTCGGTGGCGCCGTAGGGGGTGAAGATCTCCCCGCCGGGGGGGAGCATGCGGCTGAACCGCTCCAGGACCGCGGCAGGCACGGGCGCACCGGCGGAGATGACCCGCTTCAGGGTCGGCACCGTGATGTCGTGCTCGGCGGCGTAGCGCCCCACCCGGTTCAGGAGGGCCGGGGAACCGAACATGGTGGTGGCGCCGTACTCCCGGGCCGGGCCCAGGATCGCCTCCGGGTCCACGCTCCCCGGCCGGGTGAAGTCCATGGTGGGGATGAGGGCGGTCATCCCCAGGGCCGGTGCGAAGAGGGCGAACAGGGGGAAGGTGGGGAGATCGATCTCCCCGGGACGGATGTCGTACAGGAGCCGCAGCGCCTCCACCTGGGCGGCGAAGGTGCCGTGGCTGTAGACGGCCCCCTTGGGGGGACCGGTGCTGCCGCTGGTGAAGAGGATGGCCGCGGTTTCGTCCCGCCCCGTGGCTGCCGCCGGGAACTCTCCGGCGGGTACGGACGCTTCGATCTCCTCCAGGGGGATCCCCCCCCAGAGCCGGCCACCGTTAACGGTCACCAGGATCCGCAGGCTCCCCCTCCCCCAGCGCAGAAGCCGCCGGGCCAGGTGCGCCCTCGGTACCCCGATGAACGCCTCGGGCCGGGCCTCGGCCAGGCACCCCTTCATGTTGCGGGCACCGATCCCCGGGTCGATGAACACCGGCACCGCCCCTGCCTTGAAGAGGGCGAAGGTGAGGGCGAAGAGCTCGGGCCCCGGCGGGACCAGGAGGGCGGTGCGGGTGCCGCGGACAATGCCGATCTTCCCCAGGCCGGCGGCCAGGCGGTCGCTCCGCTCGTCCAGCTGGCGGAAGGTCAGGGTGCGCCCCTCCCGGGGGAAGATGATCGCCGGCCGGTCGGGCTGCAGCCGGGCCATGGCGGTCAGGGGGCGGGATATGTTGACGATGTCGGGTTCCATCTTGTTTCGTTCCACAACGTATTGATGTTATTGCGGCATTCTGGCATAACGGCACTGCCGCCTGGCAGAAGGGGGCTTCCCCGGAGAAAAATGTCCGGCGAAAAACAGTCATGCCTCGATCCGGACGCCGTTCACCACGACGAGCCGTGTGCCGAAGCCGGGCCGGCGACCGCATTGGAGATTTTTCGGAGGGGAGGTCCCCTTCCGCCAGCCGTTGTCGGGCATCAACTGAAAAGCCGCCCGGCTAGGGCGGCTTTTCAATCCGCACGGGCCAATGGCCCGGCTCACTCCACGATTTCGCCGATCAGGTCGTAGTCGGAGCTGTCGGTGATCTTCAGCCTGACGATATCCCCCACATTGGCGTTGCCGGCGGTGATGTAGACCATGCCGTCGATGTCCGGCGCCTGGCGCGACGAGCGCCCTTTCAGGAGGAGGTCGGTCTCGTCGCTCACCCCCTCGACGATCACCTCCTCCACCGCATCCATCAGGCGGCGGTTGCGCTTGAAGGAGAGCCGGGCCTGGAGCTGCATCAGCTTCTTGTAGCGCTCCCGCTTGACCCGCTCGGTGATCTGGTCCGGCATCTCCGCCGCCGGGGTCCCCTCCTCCCTCGAGTAGCAGAACACCCCGAGGCGGTCGAACTGGACCTCCTCGACGAACTGGCAGAGCTTTTTGAAATCCGCGTCCGTCTCGCCGGGAAACCCGACGATGAACGAGGTGCGGAGGGCGATCTCGGGGATCTCCGTGCGGAGCTTCTTCACCAAGTCGCGAATCTGGGCCTCGCTGCTGCGCCGGTTCATCCGCTGCAGTACCGGGTCGCTGATGTGCTGCAGGGGGATGTCCAGGTACTTGCAGATCTTCTCCTCGTTCTTGATCATGGCGATGAGGCCGTAGGTGATGCCGTCGGGGTAGGAGTAGAGGAGGCGGATCCAGCGCAGGCCGGCGATCTTCACCAACTCCCCCAGGAGCGTTTCCAGGTTCACGTTCCCCGGCAGGTCCGAGCCGTAGACCGTGATGTCCTGGGCGATGAGGTTCAGCTCCTTCACCCCGCTCCCCACCAGGCGCCGCGCCTCTTCTAGGACCAGGTCCAGGGGGCGGGAGCGGAAGGCTCCCCTAAGGCTCGGGATCACGCAGTAGGAGCAGCAGTTGGAACACCCCTCGGCGATCTTCAGGTAGGAGTAGTAGCGGGGGGAGGACTGCATGCGCGGCATCTCCGCGTCGTACAGGTAGTTGGGGTCGCTGATGTAGCGGATCTGGCCGCTCACCCCGCTCTTCTCAGCGATGATCTCGGCGATGCGGGGGTAGTCAGCGGTGCCGATGAAGATGTCCACCTCGGGGAGTTCGGCCGCCAGCTCCTCCTGGTAGCGCTGGGGGAGGCAGCCGGTGACGATCAGGAGCCGGCAGCAGCCGTCGTGCTTCCGGTCAGCCAGGTCGAGGATGGTATCGATGCTCTCCTGCTTCGCCTCCTTGATGAAGGAGCAGGTGTTGACGATGATGATGTCCGCCGTATGCTCGTCGGTGGTGATCTCGTAGCCGTCCTTTCCCAGGTAGCCGAGCATCACCTCGGCATCGACGAGGTTCTTCGGGCAGCCGAGGCTGACCATGCTGACTTTTGCTTTGCTCACTCGTATGTACCTTTCAATCTGAAAAATCAGACAACCACGAAGAACACGAAGGGGCTTCAAGAGAAATCACATAATCGGGAATCTGGCCTGACCAGCCCGGGTATTAACCCTGTTGCCGGCTCCCCATTCATTCGCGAAACTTCATGTCCTTCGTGGTCACGGATGTTTTAAGTTGTTGAAGTGATACCCGAAACGGGGGCAAACGGCAAGAAGATTGTGGAGGGGAAATTCCTACAGGTCGCCGGTGAGTTTCTGCAGCTCGTACAGCTTCGGGTTCACCCCCCTGACGCACTCGACGACCTCCCGCAGCTGCTCCTCGTCCAGGCCGGTCTCCTCGTCGACCCCCTGGAAGAAGGGGTACCCCTTGGGGAGGGGGGAGTAGGACCCCTCTCGCAGCAGCGACGCGTCCACCAAGTCGTTGACCCGGCCGGACGCTTCCCACGGGTCGCGGTAGGTAAACTGGCGGGCAACGACGTGGAGGGACAACCCGTTGGGAAAGACTCCGCGCACCTCGAAGGAGAACTCCCGGGGAGCGCTGTAGTGTTCGCTCCTCCCGGAGCGGGCCATCACCTCGGCGCCGGCAGCTTCAAGCAGCTCCCGGACCGAGTCGACGGTCATCGGTGCATGTTCGGACATGGTGACAGTTCCTTCATGGGTGCCGGTGCCACGTGCCGGCACGGTGGGGGGGTGTCGGTCAGTGGCCGGCGGGGTAAGGGCCGAGATTGAGCGCAAGCCAGTACATGCCGAGCTGCATGACCGCCTTGCTGAATTCCGCGAATTCCACCGGCTTGGCAACATAGCTGTTGGCACCGAGCCGGTAGCTTTCGATCCGGTCCTTCTCTTCGTCCGACGTGGTGAGCACAACCACCGGGAGGAGCCGCGTCCTGTCGTTGGCCCGGATCTGCTCCAGCACCTCCAGACCGCTGATCTTCGGCATATTGAGGTCCAGGAGCACCAGCTCCGGCAGCGCCATCGGCGGGGTGGTTTCGGTGCCGACGAGCATCGCCAGCGCTTCGGAGCCGTCACGGGCAACGACGATACTGTTGAGGAGATTGTTCTTTTTCAGCGCACGGATGGTGAGGGCCACATCATCCGGATTATCCTCGACGAGAAGGATTGTCTTTTCTTTCATAGCATACTGTCTCCAAGAGTAAAATAGAAAGTCGCCCCCTGCCCCTCGGCCCCTTCGGC
>Ga0209725_1002300_pt1 | contig 10307 bp, 6 predicted proteins | sample I18A1metaG_FD_184145 | JGI IMG/M metagenome (GOLD analysis project Ga0209725, IMG submission 184145) | Lake sediment bacterial and archeal communities from Gulf of Boni, Indonesia to study Microbial Dark Matter (Phase II) - ​I18A1 metaG... | ecosystem: Environmental > Aquatic > Freshwater > Lake... | reverse complement strand
TGGGGGTTGGGTACTCTGTTTGTGACAACGGGTAGACATCGTCGATCTCTAGTGGAATCACTCCGTATGGGGAGCCGTACATACATGTGTGTATCCTTCTGTCCCGGAGGATTGGGTGTAGGGTAGCGATTTGAGGACTCGTGTGATATGGCTTCGTGTGAACGTTTGGTAGTAGCAGCAGAATACGGCTTCGTTTAGGCGGAGAGTAGGACTTGGACAGCTTCGCTCTGTGCCGTATGACCTCAGGCCTTGATAGCCCGTAGGATCCTAGGTACAGTAGACCTTTCTTCTTTGTTGATGGGCTGTGGTTTTCGATGAATCGGGCGTATTTCCTGAGGGCTCCCAAGGCCTGAAGGAGTGAGGGATGAGACTTTGCTCGAACTTCGACTAGTTCCCACAGTCTTCCCTCGGAAATGGCCTGCTTTATCCGCCTGATTTCTTCGAGGCAAACGAAGAGGTTGTGCTCAGCCAACTTCTTCTCCGTATCAGGCCTTCCTAGTTCTTTCAGCTCGTTAGGTGTATGTCGCTGACATGTCGGGCATGAGCAGGGAAAGTACTCAATCTCTCTCAACCTGAGCGTTCCGGTTTCTGTGAGGTATCGGCCTTGCTTGGCGAATATTGCGTAGGATGCTGAGTCGAAGAGATCGCAGCCCATGGCGGACACTAAGGCGAGCATAAATGGATGGCCGGCACCGAAGAGGTGTAGAGGTTTCGCCAGCGGAATGTTCATCTTAGCTGTCATGATCATATCGACAAGTTTGTCGAACATGTACCGCTCCATTATTGGTGTGGGACTGCCAAGACAGTAAATGGCAAATGGGCGCCGACTCATCTCCTTGGCCGATATGGTCACCAGATCAAGGAAGGTTCCGCCTTGGATCGGGCCCTCCCAGAGCGTATCGGATCTGGTTATGGTCTTTAGGGTGAGGTCGGCTCTTCTGATAGTTTCGTTGACCGTCCATTCTGCTCTTGCTCTATTTACTCCCCAGCCTGTCGGAACATCAAGTATGATCGCAATGTCAGTGCCGATTGCTTCCTGGAATAGGGCTATTTGCTCTGGTTGGAGTTCTACGTTGCCGTATTCTAAGATCTGGTAGGCTCCTGAATCAGTGACTACAACGCCGTCGTAGTCGAGAAGTCTATGTATCCCCTTTGCCACAGCTTCATGTCCCAGATTCCTGTTGACTAAGTAAGCATTCGTGATTATGGCGTTGCATCTGAAGGTTTTGAGCATATTTCTAGGGCTTATCGGTTGGATTAGAGGGTTCACGACCGGCAGAAGGTGTGGTGTCTCTATCTGCCCACCTTTGGTATTTATGGTTCCGATCCTTCCCAGGAGATCCTTGTGGGTAATCTCGAAGTTCAATGGTTCCACGATCTGGAGAACTTGAAACGCTTATTTTGCCCTATCACCATAGAACGCTGGAGAGCGAGATAAGTGTTCAGCAATGTGGTCTTCCTCGAAGAGGGGCCTCGCCTTAGAAAGCCGGTTCTAATCGAGGGTCTTCCAGGGATAGGATTCGTAGCGAATGTCGTTGCGTTGCACTTGATCAGTGAGCTGAAGGCTAAGAAGTTTTATCAGTTTCGTTCTCCTTCCTTCCAAGCTTTCTCGCTGACGTCTCGCGGAGGGGGTTTTCGCCATCCAACCAATGAGCTATACTATTGTTTGGTTGATTCGATGAATAGAGATCTCATAATCCTGTTCGGCAACTCTCAAGCAGGTGATCCTAGGGGACAGTACGATCTCTGCAAGCGAATCTTAGATATTTCCCAAAGTCTGGGATCGGAGTTTGTCCTGACTATGGGGGGGCTGAGAAGGGATTTCAACCCCTCTGAGCCGAAGGTGTTCTGTGCTGCATCTGATAAGGAAACCCTTGATGCGGCAAAGGGGCTTGGGGCAGGGGTCATGCGCGGTCAAATCTATGGGGTTGCAGGGCTTCTCATAGGACTAGCAAGACTAAGAAAAATGAAGGGACTCTGCGTTCTGGCTGAGACTTCCGGACTTTTCGCCGATGTGGCTGCCGCAAGATCGGCGCTGAAATTCACTTGCGAGTTCTTGGGCTTGCGTGTGGACTATTCCCGTCTTGATCAGGCGGTTGAGAGTAACAAGCGATTGTTGGATTCGTTTGCTCAATGGAGGCCTCCGGCAAGGCCTAGCGTCCGCTTTCCAAGCCCTGTCTAGTTACTTTATTTCCTTCATGAACTCGTCGAAAACCTTCCTGACTCTCTCCGCCGCGGGGCCCGAGCCCTCTATCAAACCTTTCTCTGTTAACCTTATCTTGTCCATTACAACTATGACTCCGGCTTCCTGAACAACTCGAACTAGATTCGGAAAGACGCGCTCCAAACGTTCGGCCAATGCCTGAAGATTGAAAGGCTTCTCGATACTCTGTATCTGTTGCACTGACTGCCCACCAAGAAAGAGCCTGTGGATGAGCGTGCCTGTCTCGTCTTTGGCGTCGGCGAGGCAGATGCTAAGTGTGTCCGTATCTATTCCGACCAATATTCCAGAGAAGCTCTTGCCTTGCGTCGTCATAACTGTCACAGGCCTCTGGAGGAGAGAAGCGAGTTCTTCCATGAACCTCCTGTCGGCCACCGAAGACAACTAGCCCACCCCAGCCACAAGTTCCCCCTTTGCATATTAAAGCTGAATCGTCCGTTTGAGATATTCTTGAGAGAAAAGGACTGCGGCTTTTGAAACGCTTAAATTAGTCAAACGTTCTTGGAAGAGAAGTGGCCGCCGTAACGTAGAGAACACAAGGTTCACGGAACTTGGTAGCGTATAGGCCTGAGAGACCTATGGTCTCGGTCAATGGAGCCTAGAAGGCACGAAGGAATTGTCCGCCTGGGCAAAGGCCGGGTTCAAATCCCGGCGGCGGCCCTCATAACAGGCTTCAAAACCTTTCGATTTTTCATTTAAAGATATGATGAAACGCGGTTCGTACAGAATCGACATATGCAATCGTAAACGTAGGTTCGAACTGTCTCTAGGCAACCACTCGCAAGATCCTTTAGTTTGCCAAGAGAATCGGACTCATATTCGCAGGTTCCAGACATTCTGTTGAGCCAAGAATCCATACTGACAAACAGCCAATGTACTTATACAAACTCAGAACATTGGCAAGACGTAGTCTCATCAAAATGCCTAGTGCGGTTGAGACTCGGCCGCCTAAGCCTAGTGCTAACGCGCCTCCCCTATCTTCTCCTTGAGAGGACTCTCATATTCTTTGAAAACTATGTTGATTGCATCGTGAGCGGCGGCCCGGACCCCATTGACAAACAGGTGGTCAAGGACCCTCAAGTCCTTGGCCTATTCCACATACCATAGTCCTATCATTCTTGGCACTATTCGACGCCTCAAATTGTCCAGATTCACATCATTAGGGAGAAAAAAGCTAACTATCCATGGCCATAGAGGCAGCCAAGAACCTCGAAGCATACGATAGTTGTGCCAGAGAATGATCAATGAGAAGCGCTACAACAAGATTACTATTGGAGCTGTTGACTACGCCCTACTAGGTTTTGGTGAAGAACTCAAGCATGCCTTCTATTGTCATTTTAGTAGTAGCTATCAGCTCAAGCGTGAGGATATCCCTCATAGACTTAAGGACTTCCAAGAAGCGTTAAAGGACTCATTGGGCACAGGGGCAAAGATTGTCGAAAGGCTAGTCGCGCAGAACATCTACAGTAGAATTGGATTACCGTTCACAGATCATGACGATTGGAGACTGGTCGACTACGCCAAGAATGCTATTAAGAAAGGTGTAGTTCAAATTGCACCTAGTGCGCGACACACGCGCTTGCCCGGTCATATCGGTCTAATCCTGTGTCTGGAACAGCGATATGCGGTGTGTTACCGACAGCTCTTGGTCATATGCATACTCATTATGACCTCGTATAGTGCCATATTCATGGGCCAGGTCCAAGCAGACGCACCAACGTACTATCCTTCCAGCTCGAATATCCTGACGGGCTCACTTGTTAGCGGCGATATGACCAGTCTCGTCAACGTCGATACAAACTACTACATCGTGAGGAGCGCAAGCTCAGGAACAACCACTGAACCCTACAACCCCAGCGCCTACAACCTTCTGGGAAGCACATCTTTAGTCTCTGGGGCCGTATCCAACTTGGCGAGCAACGACAGCGTCTACATGACCTTTCGCAGCTACGCGAGCCAAATCTCAACAACTTCCACTAGCAAAGCCACTATAGGCTACAGAAGCAACACAGGAACTTACACGCTGAGTTCACCGAAGGCAATGGGCTGGAGTGGCTCAGCATGGGATGGCTCGGAGACCGAATTGGCGACGTCGGGCAGCGCGGTCCGATGGGTTCGCGCTGCCTACTGTCCTCTCATGGCTAGGTATTATGAGAAGATCATGGTCACACTCAGCGGCGACGGTTATTTGGACGCCTACGTGTGGACTGGTAGCAGCTGGTCCGTAACCAACAACATCGGCTTCGTCGGAACAACCGCCAACGCCTACCGCCCCTACGACATAACCTACGAAAAGACAAGCGGAAGAGCCATGCTCGTGTACGGCGTCTCTTCAACGGACCCAGACAAAGACCTGGCGTATCAGGTCTGGAATGGAAGCTCATGGTCCGCAGAGAGCTACATCAACGATACCGGACACACCAGCGACGTTCAGTATTACTGGGTCGACTTGGCCTCTAAGCCGACTAGTGGTGCGAATGAGATTGCTCTCATCGCCATTGAAGGAACCACTTCCACAGCGTCTGTCCGAGCTTGGATCTGGGACGGCAGCAGCTGGATTAACCAATATGGCCTTGAAGACGACACTGTAGAAATACTAGAAGCCATTGGCGTGGCCTATGAGAGCCTGAGCGGCAACGCGATGTTCGTTTGGGCCGACGATTACGTAGGACAGTACCTATCTCGACGTTGGCTCGGCTCAAGCTGGGAAGGCACTGAACGCCTAGTAACGGACCAGATTAGTGGAAGACCGGGCTGGATCAGCCTCAAAGCTGACCCCACTTCAAACAAGATGATGTTTCTTACTGTTGATGATTGGCCCGCTCTTTGGACGGTAGACTGGAATCCGACCACGTGGACTACACATTCCGTACATGACACCAGTGTGGATTATGCAACTACGCGTTGTGCGGACGGGGATTGGGAGCCAACCGGAAGTAAGTACCTTATGGTTCGAGGCACGGATTCAGGCTATGTGAGATGGAAGACTTGGACTCCAGCATCAGGCTGGTCAAGCTCGACCAACACGGCTGCGACTGGCAACCATTATTGGATTCAGCTTAGACGGAATCCGAGAGATGTTACGGGAGATGCAAAGATTCTAGGCGCCATGCTCAACAGCAACAACGACCTGGGTGCGCTAAAGTGGGATGGCACAACATTCACGGTCATTGGAGATTCCACTTTCACAACGGATACAACTGTGACCACGTATGAATGCTTCGACCTCAGATTTCAGGTATTAGGTGATCCCAGCGAGTTCACCAGTGAAGTGGAGTTTACCGGTTCAAGCAATATCCAGAGCTGGACACAGCTTGTTTGGTCGGTTGACAGCGCTTGGACGACGGCAAGTGTCACTGTCACCATTCAACTCTACAACTACACTGGCGCCTCCTACCCATCCTCCGGTGACGGCTGCATCAGCTACACCTCAAGCGCGACACCTGACAGAGATGAGACCAAGACGCAGACGATAGCCACTAACCCTCAGAAGTTCAAGGACACTAGTGGTAACTGGAAGATCAAGATTAAGGGAGTGAAGGCAACCAGCACCCAGTTCAACTTCAAAGCCAACTGGATCGAATACAAACCGACCTATTGCAGTCAATATACAGCCTCGGCTGAATTCCTCTTCACTGGCATAACGGGCTCCGCGCCAACCCTGCTGGTCTTTACAGTTGTCAGCCAATACGACACAGGTTCCGTCAGCGCGACGATCCAAGCTTGGAATTACAACATCGGCCAATATCCCACGAGTGGAGAAGGATATTTGGCTTACATCTCGTCAGCTGAGCCGTCAACCGATGATACGATTACCTTGGCTATTGCCACCAACCCATCCAACTTTCTAAGTTCCGGAAACGCTAAGATCAAAGTCACCGGAGTAAAAGCAACTACCACGCAATTCCAGCAGAAAACAAATCAAGTCAAACTCGGCAAATATTCGCCGGAAACAACGACTCTGACGACTACTGCTACTACGACTAGCAATCAGACAACTACGGTTACGACTACTTTACCGACTACGACTACCCTCCAGATCACTACGACTAGGACTAGCAATCAGACAACTACAGTTCCTACTACAGTTACGACTACTTTGCCGGTAACAACAACTACCACCCTTCCAGTCACTACTACTACGACTGGGAACCAGACAACCACGATTATCTCAACTGCGACTAATAGTCAGACGATAAGCATCACAGTCATAGTAGTCGTTACACTTCCAACAAGCATCACTGTCCCAACTACGGCTACTACCACTGCAACGACTACTCAAACAAGAAATGCCACTATTGCCAAGGAGACAACCACTCAGACAACAAGCATCACTATTCCAACTACGACTACCGTAACCACTCATAACCCAGCGGCCACCGTTACTACGACAACTACTCAATTGACGGCTATCCCAATCACCACTACGGCCACTACCACAAGAACTGCCACTCCTCAAACAACGATTGTTGGAACGATCACTGTGCCGACGACTCTTACCGTAATGGGGCTTGAACACATAACTCACACAGTGATATTGATCTCATCAACAACGACTACGACTAGTACAACGCTCACTTCTTTGGCGATTACCACTGCAACTGTGACAACTTCGGCGACCACGACGAGTTCAAGAACTTCAACAACAACTGCTACCAAGACAACAACATCGGTCATCACCACTACGGAGACTTTTCCAAGCTTTCTGGCGGGTCGGTGTGTAATTGCATCGGCAGCTTACGGATCAGAGTTGGCTCCACAAGTACAGTTCCTCAGGATATTCAGAGACCAATTCATAGAATCAACATTCGCCGGAGGCGCTTTCATGAAGGCGTTCAACGCCTTCTACTACTCATTCAGCCCAGCGGTAGCGTCAGCAGTGGCGCGGAGCCCCCTTCTGTTACAGATGGTTAGGCTGCTCCTCTACCCACTGATGGCGGCTCTTCACATAGCCTCAGCCATCTTCCATGCACTCATCTCTACACCAGAGCTCGCAACAATCGTCTCTGGAACAGTCGCCTCAGCGCTAGTCGGGGTAGCTTACCTGAGCCCATTACCAGCAGTCATGAAGATATCTGCAAAACGACGCAGAAGAAGGAACTCGAAATGGGCAACAATGGCAGAGACACCAATTACGAAGAACCCCAAACTGAGGTTTCGCATGCATATCTAGCCTCTTCATGGTTGCATCAGTAGTCCGGAGCTCCCTGGTGCCTCCAAAAGTTTCAGGCAGCTCACCTTCCGCCAAGACCATTCGTTCCTTGCATTGTGGACATGTGAGCGGATCCTCCCGATGTGGATTCATCTGTTCTTGTCAAAGTGGTCACAGACAGTTCGCGAAATAGGCTTTTCGTGATGCTTCTCATAGAGGACCGAAAGAGCCACGAAGAAAAGGAGGAGAGAGTTGAAAGAAGATATATATGCAACGTGACTGCACGCCTAATTATGAATGGGACGAAGAGAAAGTCCTTTGATGAGGCTTCCGAACTCAGGAAGGCTCTGCTCGACGCTGTCGATGACGGCTTGCTTGCTTTTGGTGAAAGCGTTAGGAGCGTCATGTATCATCATGTTGAGTAGAAGAGGAGAGGCTAATTGCCGAGAAGCTCTGTACCAAGCTTGGCTTGAATCTTATTGAACATGAAAGGTGGACGCCAGCCAACTACGTCGACAATGCAAAGAAGGATAACGAAGGTGGAGGACCATGAATCCTGAGCTACTTGAATATGTTAGGAACCTGCCTGCCTCCAGCCATGTCCTCTTCCTCTATGAGTCTGAAGAAGACAAGAGGACGGTCCTCTTCACCTATGTTCAGGACAGAATTCGGAGAGGTGAACTTGTCTCCTACTGTGTCCACGTAGGCGAAGTGTGGGAAATAGAGCAGGCTATGAGAGATTTTGGTGTAGACGTGGACATGGGGAAGAGAAAAGGACTACTTGAGGTCTTCAAATTTGATCCGAAGATCGTTGAGGCGACCATTAAGATTCCTGCAAGAGAGATACTCAAGAGAATCTATGAAGCTAAGGGCAGGAGAACGATGAGCCTCATATCAGACAATTCTCTACCGGCATGGCCCCCTGAAAAGCTTCTTGAATGCGAGAGATCTCATGGCAGACGGATGGAGGTTCCAGTCACGTTCATCTGCGCCTACCCATCGAGTGAAATGTGCAAGATTTGGAATGGAGAATACATCATGGAAATGCTGAAGACCCATGGTCACGGCATATTCCCCGGCATAGCTCTCCCTCTTGGATAAGGGAAATCAAAGAGACATCAGCATAGCTCCGAAATGGGGCTCACCCTTGTTTAGCGCCAAGCTATCTTGGCACAGCTGTCTACGTGGATTCTCTTGAAGTGGGACCTGAAGCGTTACGTCTGCCTCTTCGCTCTGTAGACTCTAACGCCGCTGTAAACGTGTCTCGAGCGACCTAACTCGACAGACGAAGACATTGTTTCCGAGTAGCTTCTGAACTTAGGTTTGAATCCTGGCGGCGGCCTCAAAACAGGGTTCAAAACGAAAATGCTCGATGTCTATCCGTACATGAACGCAGGCTGTGCAGGTGAGGGGATCCGTCGGCTTCACGGACTTGCAGCTAGTGAGACCGGCGCACCGGACTTACGGTGTGGCTGTGTCCAAGATGCAAAGAACTAGCCACAACAGCCTGTTAGGTCTTTCATCGAAGAGCAGTGGTTCTTTCTACCGATGCGTCAGTGTAGTCACATAGATGTTCATCTCGGCCTCGTTAGTTGTGGTTCGGTAACCTCTCATCTTTATCTCTTGCATCGACAGCCTGAGCCAATTTCCGAAGGATCCCGGATCAGTGTTGTCAGGGTCAATTGGGGCAGTTTCGCTATGACCTTTGCTTCTGGCAACTTGGACAAGTATATGCTTTGCAGCCCAATAGTCAAGGGCGACGGGATCTATGCTCGCCGCAATTACGTTAACCCCTGTCGCAGTATTGTACGACGTCCTTGGGCCCGCTCTTGGAACTGCGTTAACCCATATTGCATCAAGAATATTCAATATAGGAAACCTTGTCTCAACCATCTCGGTTCCGATACCTCCCTTGCCCACAGTATCATGTGACCGCGCTCCTAGTTCTCTTGTCAACTTGTCCGATAGTACGCCCATGTAATTCTTCACACAAGCTGTGACTCCATACGTACTATGTGACTTGAAAACAGGAACGTTGACGACCTTCAGTCTTTCACCGTCATAGCTGTGCGCTTGTGGATCGTATACTCCAAGCTTAAAGCTCACATAGGTCCCAAATCTCGTTCTAAACTTTGGGTACGAAACCATTATGCCGGTCCTAGGATTGATTGTTGAATTGACGACGTAGCCGTCTTCCATATCGTTCCTATCGTACTCGTATACCCGCTTTCCTGTTATAGTGTCCCACAAGTATGTTGAGACCTTGTATGAACCGGAAAACGCATCCACTACCTTCTGGACCGATTGAGAATGATCTTCCGCGTTGCTTCTGCTCCAGTTGAGGCTTCCTCCGGCGCCGGATGACCCGAATTGAGCCTGTCCATTGTCGGCTACAATTATCTCACCGGTGAAGCCGTCTGGATGGTTCGTTATGCTTTCAAGTAAGGCCTTCAGGAGGTCGGTATTTGTCCCTCCTCTCTCGTCCCACTGGCTGTTGACTTTCACAATGATGACATCGTCACTTGCGATCAAACCGGTCGGGCCCCTATTCTTGCTCGCCTTCGATGATTTGTAGAACAGAAGGCCCTCATTTCCCATGAGGTTTATCAGCTCGCTAATTCCACCGTCGTTCCCAGAAGTGTTCCTCACGACAAAAATATCTGAGGCGGATCTGTATGCGGTCAATCTTCCTGTAAGGGTGACCTCCACATTCTTTTCTGGAGCTTTGCTCAGTCCGAGGCTCCACAATACCCCTGCCACAATGATCATCAAGACTAGCACCATGGCTACGAACTTCTTTCGCCTAATAGAGCCTATTTCTTCTCTGTGTATCGGGATAAATGAGAAAACGTATGTTGCAAGCCAAAAATAGCCATTCGCCATGGCGGCACGTTGGCATGGATAAGAAGCTCTAGACGGCTTCAAACCAGTCCG
>Ga0209725_1002299_pt1 | contig 10309 bp, 7 predicted proteins | sample I18A1metaG_FD_184145 | JGI IMG/M metagenome (GOLD analysis project Ga0209725, IMG submission 184145) | Lake sediment bacterial and archeal communities from Gulf of Boni, Indonesia to study Microbial Dark Matter (Phase II) - ​I18A1 metaG... | ecosystem: Environmental > Aquatic > Freshwater > Lake... | reverse complement strand
GAAGGACTTCTCCGTTCTCCCATATTATGGCCGCGTGGTTACCTCTACCCAGCTTGATGTTTCGCTCCAGACAGTTGTATGACAGGTTTGTCAGTCCGCCCTTGAACCATGTGAAATTCGGATAGTCCCATTCGAAGACTTTGTCCCAATGTCTAAACCAATGCAGTTCCTCGGAGATCTCGCCCCAGAAGCCCTCAGGGTCGTCTAAAGCTTTCTTTAGCATCCATCTCAGTTGAGGTGGATACTCGACAGGCTGCGTCTTGGTTTTCTTCTCCTCAGGGACGGACGCTCTGAGCATATTGACCGAGAGCTGTTATTGCCTGAACGGGTATTTCAATCCTAGAAACCGCAAGGTTTGTTTCTCGGCCAGCCTTTCCCAATTGCATGTTCGGTTGTATCAGGCAAATCTGTGTGATGGTTGGCGACTGATTCAAGAATAACTTCGAACGCCTTGCAAGAGGCCATTGCAGCCCAGAAGGGACTAGAGAGTTTGGGTCCCTCAGGGGTCGTCGTCATACCTAGGGGAACTGTGGAAGTGATAGGTGCTCCAATGGTCGTGTCCGCCGTAGTTTGTTTAGTCTTGGCAGACTCAAGCCTTCAATTGGGAGGGGACACAGAATCCACGGCCGCAACTGAAATATTTTCAGTGGTGGCGCGCTAGTAGATTGTGTTATACCATGACATTTGGCACATCTCTGTAGTATACTTCTGCTGGTGTTGAATAGTTTAGCGCCATGTGTGGTCGTTCCCAGTTGTAGTATTTGATGAATTTCCAGTGGAGCTTGAATCTGGTGTGTTCCAGATCGTAGGTTCGGAACCATCTCTCGATCTTGCCTAGTGTGGTCGGTTTACCGATTCCACCTAAGATATGTTTGATCTTCTTTGCTTCACAGTATTCGTCGAAACTGGATTCGCCTTTGCGTACGCTCCAGAATTGGCTTCCATGGTCGGTAAGGATCTCTCTGGGCTTAGCGTATTCATGAATGGCTTGGTCGAGTAGCCAGATTACGTTCTCCGCGGTTCCTTCATTGAAGATATGGGAGGCGGTCACGTAGCGGCTGTGGTCGTCCAGGATGGTTATGAGCCACTCATCGCCTACAAGTTTCAGATCGCATTGCCATAGGCTATTTGGATTCTTTCTCTGCCAACGTCTGTAGGTTCGCTTGATTCTAGGCTTCTCCAGGGGATGGTTGAGCCCTTCGCGGCATAGGATGCGGTAGACGGTTGTGGAGCCGACTTTGACACCTTGAGTCTTCAGGTATCCTGCTATGAGTTGTGGTCCCCAACCTTTCTCCTTTCGGAGAGCCACTGATCTCTCAACCATGATAGAGTCCACTCTGTGAACGGTGTGAGGTACTCTGGATCTTGGTTCTAATCCTTCCAATCCGTGTAGTCGATATCTGTTCAGCCAATTGTAGAAGGATCTTCGAGGTATCCTGGCTGCGTTGCATATCTTGCTGACTGGCACCCCCTCCCCTCTTCTTCTGATGCACCAGCGCCTCAGCCTCACAACGTCTCTCGTTTTCTTCATGCATGCACACTCTGCGTCATCAGCTCAAGAGTGTGCCATATGTTGTGGTATAGCAGACAATCATGTGATGAACGAAACCGTTAAATGCGGAGGCTAGTTTGCGTTCGTCAAGGTAGGTCTATTTTGTCGATCCTTGAAGAGCCGATTAAGGAACCGTTTTCGATACGCAACTACGTGGGTGGAGAATGGGCCGAGTCGAAAGGGGAGCTTATAGATGTCGTGAATCCAGCAACCTGCAAGGTCATAGCGAAGGTTCCTATCTCTACAAGGGATGAGATAGACGCGGTTGTGGAGACGGCGAGACAGGCTTTCCCAGATTGGAGGAGAACCCCTGCTCTTGCCAGAGCGAGGTGCCTGTTCAGACTGAAAGAGTTGATGGAGGAACGATTTGAAGAGTTAAGCAGGATTCAGACAATGGAACACGGGAAGACAATCGATGAGTCTAGGGGCGAGACTAGACGAGGAATTGAGAATGTAGAAGTTGCAACTGGAATTCCGTCCCTAATGATGGGATACAACTTGGAGGATATTGCAACAGGAATCGACGAATACCTTATCCGACAGCCGCTAGGAGTTTTTGGGATAATAGGCCCCTTCAACTTTCCATTCATGGTACCTCTCTGGTTTGCACCTTATGCAGTTGCCACAGGAAACTGCATTATCATAAAACCGTCAAGCGAAGATCCCATAAGCCAAATCAAAATAGCCGAGATGGTTGAAGAGGCTGGCTTTCCTCCGGGTGTATGGAACGTCATCAACGGCGGAAGAACCGTCGTGGCAGGGATGTTGGATAACCCGGATATAATGGGAATCTGCTTTGTCGGATCAACCCCGGTGGGTCATGATGTCATCTACAGGAAGTGCGGTGAAACGGGAAAAAGGGTCATTGCTCAATGTGGAGCGAAAAACTACCTCTTGGTGATGCCTGACGCTAACCTTGAGGGAACCATCGCGACTTGCATGACATCTTTCTATGGGAACACAGGCCAACGATGCTTGTCTGGTGCGAACCTAGTCATCGTCGGCGAGGGCCTCAGTGAGCATGAGAGCGATGCATTCCACGACAAGATCGCAGAGGCATTTGTTGGAGCGGCTTCCAAGATAAGAGTTGGCTACGGGCTAGATCAATCAGTTCAGATGGGGCCTTTACGTGACGCGAGTAAGAAGGAGAGAGTGGCAGAGTTCATCGAGAAGGGAGTTAACGAGGGAGCGAAACTAAGGCTTGACGGTAGAAAAGTCAGACTTGTGGGCGACTGGCCTCATACATGTTTTCTTAACCCGACAGTCTTCGAGGATGTTACACCAGATATGACCGTTGGCAGGGAGGAGATTTTCGGGCCAGTAGCATGCATCATGAGGGCCAAGAGCCTAGACGAAGCGATAGAGATGATTCACGGAAACCCGTATGGCAACGCTGCGTCCATCTTCACGTCAAGCGGAAAATGGGCACGAGAATTCCAGTATGATGTCCGATGCGGGAACATAGGCATCAACATTGGGATAGTTGCTCCTATGGCGTTCTTCCCATTCAGTGGGATGAAGAAGTCCTTCTTCGGGGATCTTCATGGACAAGGTCAGGAAGCCATACGGTTCTTCACTGAGAGCAAAGTCGTAATTCAACGGTGGTTCTAGGAATGGATGGATCTGATGTTACAGCTGCAGCTGTAATCAACTTCGCTCAAGAACTCGAAGACAGGTCAGCGAGCTTCTACGATAACCTAGCCAAGAGATTCCCCCAACACAGAGCAGTATTCCTTTCATTTGCGGAGAACAGCAGGAAGAACAAGGTTCTGATAGTCAGAACCTATCAAGAGACCATAACGGATGCAATCGAAGCCTGCTTCTCTTTCAAAGACCTCAAGCTAGACAATTACACCGTCTCCTCAGGCGTCACAGAGAAGACGACCTACCTGGATGCTCTAGAAATGGCGATGCAACTCGAAGAGGAAGCCGGCAGATTTTACTCTGAGGCAGCGGAGCGAAGTAGCTCCCTCTTAGCCACGATACCCAGAGCTTTACGGAAAGCCTATGAAGAAAGAACGGCACGCAAAGCAAAACTGGAATCCCTATTTCCCTCCTCCAACGCGCGATAGACATAAGCAATATCATCGGCCACCTGATTGAGGTGCTCCTCAAGGAGCTCTTCCGTCAACATAGAACTGGAGCCAGCCGCAGTCCTTCACATGCTGTCGAAGTTCAATCCTTCAGACCGTTCGACAGCATGCCGCACCTCGATCCCAAAGAGAAGGGATCTACCTTACTTGCCTCAAGGCTTCCGCTAGGTGGCGAACCAAGGTGTTCAGTTGCTCTTCTGTGACAACAAGTGGAGGTTGAATCCTGACAACGTTCGCTTTCACCCCGCCTACCCCAACCAAGATACCTTTCATACGCATCAGTTCCTTGATCTTCGCGGCCTTCTCTTGGGCAGGGGTCTTCTTGGTTTGATCCTCAACCATTTCGACAGCGACCATTAGGCCCCTGCCTCTGATCTCTCCGATCAGCGATTCAGTCGTCTGAAGCTCACGAAGCTGCTTCAGCAGATATTCTCCCTTCATCGAAGCCTGTGCCGGCAGATCTTGTTCCAGCATGACTTCGATGGTTGCGAGACTAGCAGCACAACACACTGGATTTCCCCCAAATGTGGATAGATGGTCACCTGGCTCGTACGAATCAGCAATCTCGGCTCTTGCCATACATGCCCCCAGAGGCATTCCACTGGCGATACCCTTTGCCAGGCACATGATATCTGGTGTAACTCCATAATGTTGAATGCCAAACATTTTGCCTGTTCTGCCAAAGCCAGTTTGCACTTCGTCTACGATGAACACTATGTCATGTCGATCCAAGATCTTCTTCACTGTCTTGAAGTACTCAGGGGGAGGAACGATGAGTCCGCCTTCTCCAAGCACGGGTTCAGCGATGAATTCAGCCACGTCGTTAGATGAGGAGTACTCGATTATGTCTTCGATGATCTCGGCGCATCGAATCTCACAGTCAGGATATGTCTGCCCAAGACTGCATCGATAGCAGTAAGGTGCTGGGGCAAACGATACGCCGCTAAGATACGGGCCCATGTCGTAGCGTCGTCTACCCCACTGCCCGGTAACGCTCAAAGTGCCCAGGGTTCTGCCATGAAAGGAACACATCACAGCTATTATTTCATGCCTCTTGGTGAACTTTCTTCCCATCTTGATTGCACACTCAATCGCCTCAGCCCCGCTATTCGAGAAGAATGTCTTCTGCAAGCCCAGAGGAGCTATTCCTGCAAGCTTTTCAGCCAGTTCAGCGGCCGGGGCTACATGGTACACGTACGTGCAACAGTGCAGTAGCCTTTCGGCTTGTTCCTTTATCGCTCTCACGACTTTTTCGTGGCAATGGCCAGTATTGGCGACGCTTATGCCTGAGAAGCAGTCGAGATATTCGTTCCCATCAAGATCCTTCACGAGTGCGCCTTTTCCTTCTGCGATCGCTATCGGTTCAATCTTCTTCGCGAAGCTGGTGATCACATATTCATCATATTTTCTGAAGACATCTCTGCTGGTCGTCATGGCGATAGCCTCAGATGCCAATTAGTAGTTGGACTACGCTCTTAATTGTGACTCAGAGTCTTGTCATAGTTAGGACTAGGAAGCATTCTAACCTTTGACCAGAATTAGAATCCAAACTCTTATGTTCTCTCTGCTGATCTTGCATGCTTAGGGGCCGCTGAGTTGATTGCTGACACGGTGCTGTACGATGGGAAGATCATCACGGTCGACGCCGCGGAATCCATGGCAGAGGCTGTGGCCGTAAAGTTCGGCAAGATTCTGGCCGTCGGATCAAGCTCGGACGTAAGAACTCTGGTAGGCTCTGAAACTAAGCTCATAGACCTGAAGGAACGAACCGTAATTCCTGGCCTGAACGACTCGCATTGCCATCCCACAGACGCAGCGATGCAACGCGCATTATCGATTGATGCAAGCTACGAAGCAGGAGTCAGATCCTTGGTCGACATACAAGCTAGAATCGCTGAGTGGGCCAAGCGGAGGCCCAAGGGGGAGTGGATAAACGTCGTGAATGAGGATGAGTCGAAACTTGCTGAGAAGCGTCACCCGAACAGGTGGGACCTTGACAAGGTGGCACCTGATCACCCAGTGATGGTGACCACGGTCGGCGGCCACTTTTCGATTGTGAATAGTAAGGCATTCGAAGTTGCGGGGATAACGAAGGATTCTCCTGACCCCATGGGAGGACGCTACGAGAGAGACCCCAAGACAGGAGAGTTGACTGGTTGGATACATGAGAGGGCTGCATTAGTCGTCCAGCCGACCAGATACGGAAGAGACCCAACCCTTGAAGAGGCTATGGAAAGCATCAGGTGGGTGCTCAACCAATATGCGGCAGCGGGTCTAACATGCGTCAATGACGGAGGAATAGCGCGCAGCATTCTCGTGAGGGCCCTTCAAGAGCTTCGAAGAAGGGATGAACTCCCTGTAAGGGTGAGAATGGACCTCCGGTATGAGATGATGCCTCACCTGGCGGCTCTTGGGATCAGCGAAGGATTCGGTGATGACATGTTGAAGGTTTGTGCTGTGAAGGCTGTTGCCGATGGCGCCATCTCTGCTCGAACCGCCTGGGTGGCTGAGCCATATCTTCACAGACCGGACTACTACGGGGAGCCTGCGATTACGAGAGAAGCGCTTCGAGAGATTGTCATGGAGGGTTATTCAAAGGGTTACCGTTTCGCGGTCCACGCCAATGGCGAGCGAGCGATCAACATGTTCTTGGACATAATAGAGGAAGCCCAAGAGAAATACCCCCGTAATGATCCGAGGAACCGAGCTATTCACTGCACAGTAATAACTCCCGAGATAATCGCAAGAATGAGGAGGCTACGCGTGATTCCAACCATATTTGGCCCCTACCCGTACTATCATGGAGACAAGATACTGCCAGCATTTGGTGCAGCGAGATTGGAGAGAATGTTCGCTGCGAGAAGCTTCCTCGATGCAGGGCTGGAAGTGTCAGCTCACTCAGACCACCACGCCTCGCCCTACCCCCCGCTAATGGGCATCCACGCTCTAGTAAACAGGAAGTCTGAAAAGGGTCAGCCTGTCGGCGAGGGTCAGAAGATCTCGGTGATGGAGGCGCTCAGGCTATACACGATAAACGCGGCATACCATAGCTTCGAGGAGGACGTCACGGGATCGATTGAACCAGGCAAGTTTGCCGACTTGGTGGTTCTGGGAAAAGACCTGCTTACTGTACCCCCTGAAACCATCATAAAGATCCCAATAGATATGACGATGGTGGCGGGAAGAATCGTCTATCAGAGAGAAGAGTAGACATCCCAAACGTAACCATTCTCTTCTGGCCCAAACTGACAGATTGGGAACCGATTGTTCTGCTTAGCAAATCATATATGATCTAGAAGGGCTAGCGGTCTTAGGTGCCTGCTTGAATGAATCCATCTGAAGGTCTAGTTTCGGACTACGACAAGCTTCTGGCAAGATCCAAGCAACTCTTCATTCTCCAGTCGGCTGAATCCATAGTCCATTGGGATATGGAAACGTACATGCCGCCTAGGGCGATTGGCTTGAGAAGCCAGCAACTGGCCCTTCTCAGTCAAATCGAACACAGAATGGCCACCGACCCAGAGATTGGAGACCTACTGCAGAGAATAGAGAACCATTCAGACTACAATGCCCTCGACGAGCTCCAGAGAAGAAACATCTACCTGATTAGAAAGGTCTACGACGAACAGACTAGGCTGCCCGAGAAGCTCGTAGTGGAGACAGCGAGACAACAAGCGATAGCCATAGACACATGGAAGAAGGCAAAACAGGCAAGGGACTTCTCAATGTTTAAGCCTGAACTCGAGAAACTCTTCGAGCTGAAAAGACAAGCTGCCGAGATCCTGATGGATGTTAAGAAGACTGCAACTGCCTACGACGCTTTGGTAGATATCTACGAACCGAAGATGAGCTCAGATACAATCGCTGCGATATTTGAAAACCTGAGGAAAGATCTGATCTTGATGATGGAGAAGTGCGCCACTGCAAAAAGACAGCCCAACACTTCCATCCTGAGAAGAAAAGTTCCAATTGGCGTTCAACGAGAGATTTCCAACTCACTAGCTCGCCTCATCGGGTATGATGTAGAATCAAAGGATGCAGGAGGGAGGATCGACGAAACGGAGCATCCCTTTACTACAGGCTATTTCGACGATGTACGGATCACAACGCACTACTATGAGGACAATGTTGCTGCTTCTCTCTTCTCAGTTCTACACGAAAGCGGTCACGCCGTATACGAGCAGAATCTGAAGCGCGGATGGATGTATCTTCCTGCTGGAGCGGGATGCTCTCATGGATTCCACGAGTCCCAGTCTCGGTTCGTGGAGAATATAATCGGCCGCTCAGCCGAGTTCTGGGCATACTATTTCCCAAAATTGAAAGAGATCACCGGCAACATCTTCTCTAATGTGAAACTGGAAGACTTCGTCCATGCGATCAACGAAGTCAAGCCCTCCAAGATACGCGTTAGGGCCGATGAGGTTACCTACGGTTTGCACATAGTCATCCGTTTTGAGATTGAACGAGACCTGTTCTCTGGAAGAGTCAGAGTAGCAGAGCTTCCTGAAATCTGGAATCAAAAGTACATGGACTATCTTGGAGTAACGATAGAGAACGACTCCGAGGGAGTCATGCAAGACACTCACTGGGCAAGCGGATCGTTCGGATATTTTCCGTCATACGCGCTGGGCAATATCTATGCTGGACAGATCCTGTCTGCAATGGAGAAAGAAATACCGGACTGGCGAAAACCACTAGCGAAAGGTGACCTCCAAAGAGTCAAACAATGGCTGATCGAGAACGTATACGCCCAAGGAAACCTGTATGACCCAGCGGATCTCCTCAGAAAGATAACTGGAGAAAAGATAACGGCAAGGAACTACGTGGATTACCTCAACGCAAAATACTCAAAGCTTTATGGATATTAGAACCGATCCTATTATCATCGCGCATTGATCAGAGGAGTCGAAGTGTTCTACCAACCCTCTCTCCTGAACTGCATCGGGAACACCTCGATGTTCAAGCTCGACATGGACGCCAAGGGCGAGATGCATCATATCTATGCAAAAGCAGAGTTCATGAACCCGAGCGGCAGCATCAAAGACCGAATAGCAAGATACATCGTCGAACAGGCGGAGAAGAAAGGGCTCCTCAAACCAGGCTATACAATCGTTGAGGCCACAAGCGGAAACACGGGAATCGCTCTGTCCATGGTCGCCGCTGCGAAAGGCTACAAGATGCTGGCAGTAATGCCTGAACACATGACCGGAGAACGAGTCAAAATCATGACTAGCCTGGGCGCAGACATCTGCCTCGCTCCGAAATGTGAAGGTTTCGAAGGAGCCATCGCCAAAGCGGACAGAATTGCGAAGAGCGGGGAACGCTATTTTCTGACTGATCAATTTAGGAATACTGACAATGTCATAGCCCACTACAGAACAACCGGCAAAGAAATACTCCAGCAGATCAGCGGGAAGGTTGACGCGTTTGTGGCTGGCGTCGGCACAGGAGGAACATTGATGGGCGTCGGAAAGGCTCTGAGGGAAAAGAACCCGAACGTACGCCTAGTCGCAGTGGAACCGGAAGAAGCCGCCATCCTTTCTGGGCGAAAGGACATCCAAGAGCACAAGATCGCGGGGATAGGTGACGGCTTTGTCCCGGAAATAGTGGATATGGACCTGATAGATCAGGTCATTACGGTCAAGAGCAACGACGCCGTAGAGATGGCGAAGAAACTGTCTTATGAGAAGGGACTTATGGTCGGTGTATCATCTGGAGCAAACTTATCGGCGTCGATCTCAGTTTTGGATGAAATCGGTTGGGACAGGACGGTCGTGACTGTCCTTCCGGACAGGATGGAGCGGTACTTCAGCACAGACCTATGTAGCTCTAATAGATGCCGAGTCAGACAATGCTCCAAGCATTGTGAGTGCCCGTTCGAGGTGCTGTGAGGGCGGCTTCTCTTCAGACCCCGCACGCCTCGATGGCCATGAGTCCATAGATCTTTGAGAAATCCAGTTACCTATCGCTGAAATTGCGCATGTCGACGCTCAGATCGGGTATCTGAGTAACGCAATTTTGGCGCGAAGAGAAGGAACTGTTCGCAGGATTGCGTGAGCCGCATGTCGGCAGCAGAACCATCTGGGTGGCTTTTAGGTGCTTGGCCGAACCACTTTGAGTAAATCAGCCCTGGTGACTATGCCTGATGGGCAGCCTCTCTTAGCAAGAATCACAGCGGGACTGTACTGCAGTAGAGCTAGTACGGCGGAAAGAGGAGAATGCTCATCGAGTTGGGGAAATGGTTCGTCCATTACGTTCTCTACACGCTCCCGAGAAAGTTCGGACAGATCTTTGCCTTTCACTATTTGAGTGAGTATCGATCTCTCCGAGATGCTGCCTACGGCGAAGCCTTTGTCAAGTACTGGAAGCTGAGAGAACCCCATCTGCTTCATGATTGTTGTGGCTTTTGAGACTGCATCCTGACGGCGTACCCCAATGACTCTTCTGCTACCTATTTCTCTAGCTCTTGACTCAGACCTTCTCTCCAGCTCTTCTAGTACGTCAAATATTCTCTTGGTCTTCTCGTAGGATGGATTGACTTTGAGTGCCTCGATCTTGGCTATCATGGACTGACTGACTCCTGCCATGACAGCTAGGTCCTTTTGAGTTAGGTTGAGGTTTCTCCTTCGTCTCGGTATCTCCTGCAGCTGAGGTAGCATATGGT
>Ga0209725_1002297_pt1 | contig 10320 bp, 7 predicted proteins | sample I18A1metaG_FD_184145 | JGI IMG/M metagenome (GOLD analysis project Ga0209725, IMG submission 184145) | Lake sediment bacterial and archeal communities from Gulf of Boni, Indonesia to study Microbial Dark Matter (Phase II) - ​I18A1 metaG... | ecosystem: Environmental > Aquatic > Freshwater > Lake... | reverse complement strand
GGGACAGATAACAAGCGCCCCTCATTTGAGGAAGAAGAGATTCGTGCAGCTGTGGAAGAAGCCGAGAAGTTTGGAAAGACAGTCTCAGCGCACTGTGAAGCTTACGAAAGCGTGGGCCGCGCCGCTCGTGGCGGTGTACACATTATTCAACATGCTGGCTTCATCAGGCCTGACGGAACAAGGGGGTTTGACGAAGAAGCAGTTCGAACTATGGTAGAGAAAGGGCTCTACTATGACCCTACGCTACAGACCGGTTCCTTTCTGATGGATATGCTCAGGGAGAAGAAGACGCTGGGTGAGCCTCTAAGCGAGAAGGAGAAAGAGCAGTTGGCGAACGCGGAGTACAAGATTAGGCAAAAGTCGGAGAGCCTCTTGAAAATGGTCAAGATGGGAGTGAAGCTCGTTGCTGGATCCGATGGCATAGGGCTGGGAAATTGCACAAGACTGGTCAGAACCCTCGAACTGATGGTTGAAGCAGGCATAACTCCTCTTGAGGCCATAGTTTCAGCAACGGGAAGAGCGGCCGAAGCAGTCAAAATGAATCATGTCTTTGGAATACTCGCCGAAGGAAGACAAGCAGACATCATCGCAGTGAATAGCGACCCCACAAGAAACATTAGTGTTCTCAGATCGCCTGTCATGGTAATGCAGGCTGGGAAGCTGATTTGAACACATCCCAGTAGGGCGAAAACACCAGTTGAGAGGAACAGGAGCGTACATATCCGTACTTTGAGAAGGGAGATCAGATTTGGCCGGGAAGTTGATTGTTGGAAATTTAAGCGTTGAAACAGGGGAGAAAGCACATGGATTGTGGAAAATCGCGGAGACACCGAGCTCAGCCATTGAGCTACCTGTCTTCCTAATCAGTGGAAGAAGCGTAGGCCCGAGTCTGTGTATATCAGCGGGAACCAAACCCTGTGTCTATGCCGCTGTTGAGGCCTGCATAAGGATCTCAAAGGTCATAGACGCTGAGAGACTGAAGGGAAATCTGATAACTTGCCCTGTTCTGGACATACCGAGCTTCAACACGCAGACACCGGACGTTTGCGCGATCGATCTGAAACCAGTACCCAGACAGCCAGAAGAGACAGGTTCAATGTCCAACATAATTGGACAGGCCAGAAGAAGACTCATGTCGATGGCTGACTACGCGATTGATCTGCATGGCGGCGATATAGACGAGAACCTGATTGAGGGAATCGTGATCTCTGGATGGAGCGGAGATCCGAGCTATGATGAGAAAGTGATTCAATTGGTGAAATGGTTCAGACCTAGGGCTTGGCAGAGAACGCCTGTACTCGTGCCCAAGTCAATCCCTAGCATTCTCACGGAATCAGGTGGAGGAGGCAAACTGGAAGAACATCAGATTCAGTTTCATGTCGAAGGCGTTCTCAATGTCATGAGAGGACTGGGAATGATATCCGGCAAACCTGAGCCAGATATGCGACCCGAGTTCGTATATGGAATTGGCCACAGATACATTCTCAGAGCAAGCCGAGGAGGAATCTACTACAGCAAGATAACTGCAGGAGCTCAGTTAAGAGAGGGCCAAGTCATTGGAACAATCGGCAACCTGTTCGGAGACACTGTTGAAACCATAACTTCTCCTGTTACTGGCAGGATCATTGCTTACTGGGATGAGAACAAGATCGTCAACTCAGGAGATATCATTGGAGTGGTGTATGCACCAGATGAAGAGACGGAGTATACCATTCGCCCACCGAAGGGTTGGAAAGACGCGTAGATGCAGCTGACAACGTTCTCAGGCCAGTTCCAGGAGCCAAGTCTAATCCAGTATCAGCTTCTTGTTTAGTCAACGAAATCCGCAGTCGAAGTGCGCCAACTGGGAAGCAGTGCCTCCGCGATCTGTCGAATCACAACGGGCCTGAAATCATGTGATTTGTAGTCCACCTAGTTCCTTTTGCCTGTCTAAGGCTTAAATACGCAGTGAGCGGAATCTCATAGGGGAATAGATTTGAAAGACGGAAGACTTTCGATTGGAATCATACTTGGCGTGCTGATTGTACTGTCTCTGCGTCCTGCAAGTGCCCAGGAGCCTCTGTACGGTGGCAGCTTCACATACAGCATGGGTGCAGATCCGATAAGCTTCAACGGTGTATTGCAGTTCTGGATTAGCTGGAGCGCAAACGCGCAACGTCAGACATACGACCGTCTAGTAGACTACGATCAAGACTTCAATGTGATTCCTGGCCTTGCAACATCTTGGGAGTCGACTCCTGATGGAAGGAAGCATATATTTCGTTTGGCAAGGAACGTGAAGTTCCATGATGGAAAACCCTTGACGTCAGCTGATGTCAAGTATACGTATGAAAGAATACTCGAGTACAGCTCAATGAGATCGGGCGAGCTTAGGGTAGCCGCGTTCAAATCAATCGAAACACCCGACAACTACACGGTGGTTTTCAATTTTGACAAACTATTCTTCTTCGACGACTTTGCCATGTACCACGGTGACAATCTGATATTGCCGAAGCACATCTATGACGGCACGAACTTTCGAGACAACCCAGCCAACAGGAAGCCCGTTGGCACAGGCCCATTCATTGTCAAAGAGTGGGTTGAGAAGAGTCACATTATCTATGAGGCAAACCAGAACTACTTCAAGGGCCGCCCCTACCTAGACGGGCTAGTCATAAAAATCATACCCAAACCAGAAACAGCACTAATCGCCCTTGAAAAAGGCGAGATCGATTTCGCTTGGAGGATTCCTTTGGCGGACATAGAGCGTGTGAAGAAAACCCCCAACTTGGACGTCATCCCAACGATTGGAACTGGTTCGTGGAGGATCAATTTCAATTTCAACGAAGAGGCAAAGACGACGTATCCATGGCTGACCAATCTGTCAGTTAGGCGAGCCATGGAACATGCCATAGACAAAGAGTCAATCATAAAATCTGTGCTGTTTGGAGCAACAATTCCTCAATATTCATGTGTTCCCAGCGTCCTCAAGTTCTGGAACAATCCGAGCATCAGAATGAACAAGTATGACCCTGTGCTGGCAGAGAAGTTGCTAGATGAGGCAGGCTTCAAGCGAGGAAGCGATGGGGTTCGATTCAGACTTAAGATGCCAATATACCATGATGTCGCCGACGAGGCTGAGGCGGTCAAAGCAATGTGGAAAAAGGTTGGAATTGAAGCTGAGATTGTCATAGTTGAACGGATGGAGTTCATCAGCAAGTTCGAGAACGCAAAAGAGGGACTACGAGACTACCCCCTGTCTCTCCATCACATGGGAGCAGGACCAGACCCGAGACGTGTAACCGCATGGATGCACGGAAACCGGACAGCCCCTGGGACACAGAACTTCGGGTTCTACAACAACCCCAATGTGAACCGGTTCTTGGACTCTGGCCTTTCAACTATCGACAGAACCCTTAGAAAGCAATACTATGATGAGGTCCAGAAACTCGTTGCTGAAGACCAAGGCTGGATTTTCCTATGGAGTTCGTACGGGGTCACAGCAGCATCAAAGAAATTCAAGAACTACGTGTCAGTGGATCCGTCTACTGCTGCCAGAGCATTTGATCGAGTGTGGTGGGTTGAAGGAAAGTCTCCGACCACAACTGTGACTTCTCCGCGAACCACTCCAACAACCACGGCACCTGCTGTTCCTAGCATGGATACGACAGTGGGAATCGTCATAGTTGCAGCGGTGATTCTAATAGGCGGAGCGTTCATCCTTAGAAGACGAAAGAAGTAGCTCCACAAGACTACCTCTCTTCATATCCCCTCCCTCTTTCTTTCACTTCCATGGTTAAGATTATACAGTGGGCACGTAGCCCTAGAGCACTACACGGCACGGAAAATCCTATATTTGGGCCAAAGTTGTTACGAGCGAACGGAGGGCCTCAGCTCTGTACTGGTTTGTAATCAAACGCGCAATAGTGTCGATTCCACTGCTCTTTCTCATAATAGTCATCAACTTCGCAATAATCCATCTCGCCCCTGGGGATCCTGTGGATTTCATGGTTTCAGGTATGGAAGCCGTCGGGTTGCCCCCTGGATACTTGGAAGAGCTTCGTGCGAAGTTTGGACTTGACAAGCCTCTTTATGAGCAGCTGTTGATATACATCTACAATGTCTTAAGAGGGGATCTTGGCTATTCCTTCATATTCCGAAGACCCGTTCTGGACATTATCCTATCAGCGTTGGGTTCGACACTATTGCTCACAGTGACAGGTTTTCTAATCTCCATCACACTTGGGATTTTCATAGGAATAAAATGCGCGGAAAAGCCTTATTCCGTCTTTGATAACGTTGCGTCAACAAGCTCGCTTCTCATTTGGTCGATGCCGCTCTTCTGGTTAGGAATGATGCTGCTGCTTGTTTTCGCTCTTTATCTGGGGTATTTTCCGGCAGGCGGAATGTATGATGTGCACGCGACAGGATATCAAAGAACGCTCTCCGTAATTCGACATCTGACACTCCCCGCAGTGTGTCTCGGACTAGGGCAGTTCGCAGTCATGACTAGGTTTACCCGTGCCAGTATGCTAGAAGTGCTGAGAAGCGACTACATAACGACGGCATGGAGCAAAGGCTGTTCCCCAAGAACCGTCTACTACCGCCATGCTTTCAGAAACGCACTGCTTCCGATAACGACACTACTTGCGTTGCGAATCAGAGGGCTTTTCATGGGATCGGTCGTTGTGGAAACTGTTTTCTCTTGGCCAGGACTGGGTGGTTTGCTTTATGATTCGATAATGAGAAGGGATTTCACACTCATCATGGCCATTTTCATTGTCTACGCCCTACTCACAATCGTCTCCACGCTCCTTTCAGATCTGGTGTACGGCTATCTTGACCCGAGGATTAGGCTGGAGTCAAGAGCGAGCTGATTGAATTGAACCTACATTTGCAGGAGCTGCAAGTGCTGAAACGGGATCTCTCAAATTTCTGGAGTCGTTTTAGAAAGAACAGAGCTGCCAGTATGGGATTCTACTTCATAATCTTCATGGCGCTTGTTGCAGTGCTTGCGCCGATGATCGCGCCATATGACCCGTTCGAGCAATACTATGGTGTCGGCAAGCAATTTCGACCTCCCTCCTTGGAGAATCTGATGGGAACGGACAGATTTGGAAGAGACGTGCTGAGTAGAATCATATGGGGAGCGAGGGTCTCTCTCTTCGTAGGGTTCTTCAGCACAGCGATATGCATGATGATTGGGGTTCCCTTTGGTGCAGTTGCTGGATACTACAGCGGCAGGGTCGATGAGGTTCTCATGCGCGTGGTAGACATTTTCTTGGTACTGCCTACGTTCTTCCTGATACTGGTCATTGTTGCTGTTTTCGGAAGTTCAATATGGAACGTCATGATCGTCATCGGCATTACGACTTGGCCAAACACGGCGCGACTCATCCGCGCGGAGTTCCTTTCATTGAAGGAGCGCGAATTCGTTCAGTCTGCCAAAACCATTGGAGCAGATGACGCGCATATAATGTTCCGCGAGATACTTCCAAACGCCGTATACGTAGCAGTCGTCGAAGGCTCTTTGCTCATTGCCAGTTCAGTTCTGACGGAGGCATCTCTGTCTTTCCTTGGGCTAGGAGATCCCAATCACGCGAGCTGGGGATGGATGCTCAATGATGCAATGAGATCCATGAGGGTCGCATGGTGGGAGTCAGCATTTCCAGGCCTTGTCCTGACACTTGTAGTCACAGCGTTCAACTTGATTGGGGATGGTCTCAACGATGCATTGAATCCATACCTGAAGGAGAGATAAGATGCCTGACCCTATTCTTCGAGTAGAAGATTTGAAGACGCATTTCTTCACCTCCCGTGGTGTTGTTCGAGCGGTAGATGGTGTCAGTTTTGACATTAATGAAGGCGAACTGCTCGGACTGGTAGGTGAATCCGCTTCGGGGAAATCGGTTACTGCCCTTTCCATTATGAGACTTGTGCCTAATCCCCCAGGACGGACTGTTGCGGGACGTATACTGCTTCGAGGACAAGACCTGTTGACCAAGAGCGAGAAAGAAATCAGAGAGATCAGAGGAAGCAAGGTTGCCATGTGCTTTCAGGACCCAATGACATATCTCAATCCTGTGATGAAGATAGTTGACCAGATCGAAGAATCAATTAGGATTCACAGATCCGGCGACCTGAGGAGTGCCCATGAGGATGCCATCAAGATCATGGAAAACGTGCAAATACCTTCGTCAAAACTGCGTGCGAAGGACTATCCACATCAGATGAGCGGAGGTATGCGACAACGAATCCTGTTGGCAATCGCAATATCCTGTAACCCAGATCTTCTCATCGCCGATGAGCCCACGACAGCACTGGATGTCATAGTTCAGGCAGAAATACTTGATCTGTTGAAGAAGCTGAAAACCCAGATGAGATCATCAATCATCTTGATCACACACGACCTAGGCATAGTAGCAGAGCTTGCAGACAGGGTTGCCATAATGTATTGTGGCAGGATCGTGGAAACCGGGCTCGTCGAGGACATATATTCAAAAGCAGCACATCCTTACACAAAGGCCTTGCTCGAGTCGATTCCTCGAATGGATCTCTCCCAGATAAAAGGAGAGCTCACCGCAATTCCCGGAGAACCTCCAAACCCCATCACCCCCCCATCAGGCTGCAGATTTCATCCAAGATGCAGATATGTTCAAGATCGTTGCAGAGACCATGAACCCAAAGCATTTGAGATTGGGAGCAATCATTACGGCTCTTGTTGGTTATTGGAAGGCAACGACCAAGGATAGGATTCAACATTGACTTCAATTCTGACCATAGATAAACTGACGAAACACTTCCCACTTGGATCTAGCCCCATTGACACGCTCCGTCACAGAGCAACGAGGAAGATACATGCTGTCGACGAGGTCAGCTTCGTGGTCAATCAAGGAGAGGTCTTCAGCTTGGTAGGAGAGACAGGAAGCGGAAAGACAACAATCGGGAAAATGCTCGTGCGGCTGATCCATCCAACCAGAGGGATAATCACTTTTGAAGGAAGAGAGATCAACGAGTTGGAGGGCGAACATCTTAAGGAATTCAGAGCAAACGTCCAAATGGTATTCCAAGATCCCTTCGCTTCGTTGAATCCAAGGATGACCATAAGAGACATCATCGGCCTGCCTCTAAAAATCCACCGAAGAGACATCGATGTTGATCAGGCTGTCATCGAATTGATGGACAAGGTAGGTCTCTCCCCGCCTTCAGGCATGATTGACCGACATCCACACGAATTCAGTGGCGGCCAGAGACAGAGAATAGGTGTTGCAAGGGCGATTGCCCTCAATCCCAAGCTAGTCGTGGCCGATGAACCTGTCTCCTCACTAGATGTCTCAATAAGAGCCCAGATACTCAATCTCCTACTGCGCCTCAAGAAGGAGATGAACTTGACCTACATCCTAATTGCTCATGATCTATCAGTAGTTAGACACATGAGCGACTGGGTCATGGTTCTTTACATGGGAAGAATAATGGAACTTGCCAGGACCGAAGAGATGTTCTCAAACCCCAAGCATCCATACACCAGAGCTCTCATGTCCTCGGTACCTGTTCCCGATCCAAAACTAGCCCGACAGAGGATACGCCTGATAGGTGAACCTTCTACTCCCGTCGATCCTCCGCCGGGATGCAGATTCGTCACGAGATGCCCTATCAGGGGATCCTTATGCACCCATGCGAATGCCGAAGGCCCTCACCTAATTGCTGTGACCAAAGATCACTTTGTCGCATGCCATCAACCACTCGATTAAGAGACAAATCTCCTTTTTGTGGCCGCAGACATCGACCGGGTGCAAGACGATGCGTGCCGCACGCGGGTGCACTGATGATTCACCAATGATACTCGGGCTAGTTGTGTAGGCGTTGGCCACGAGGGTGCCAGAACGCGGTTGAGAATCCGTCTTTCCCTGCCAACTTTGACCTGAGTCAGCACAGTGCGGTTCACATGTTTGAACATGCACCTCTCAATCGCAACGGTTTCGCGCGTGCAAGACAAAACCAAGTGCCTTCTTCTCCTCTTCATCCAGAAATCCTAGGATGGCAAACTCCTTTCTGACAGCTCGCCGAACAAAGCTACTTGAGTCTTCTCCTCTGAGAGCGCGCGTCTCTTAGGTAGTGGCGGGCCCGGAGGGATTCGAACCCCCGACCTCCGGCTCCGAAGGCTTATGCAGTGCTGATCTTCAGCATCCTAGTCCAACTAGACCACGGGCCCGACTGTGTGATCGAACTAGTGAGTCTTGATGGTAATAAGTGCCTCTGATCGCGACGTATTGCTAGTCATACGTAATGCCGTAGAGGCTTTTGGGTTAGGCTTTCAGGAATTGGTATTTGTTCTTAGTCAGCACTTGAACCCCTCAGGTTCTCCTCCTTCTCCTTCATGGAGGCCATACACTCGCATGTGTTCGAAACTCATGGCATGAATCTCTATCTCAACACATCTTGGTTGACTTGAGAGATTTAGCGAATTAAGGTTGACCGGGTGAAATGATTATTAAAGCCAGGTGTCTAATGCACACCCAATTAAATCCCGAAGCGAAGGGCTTATAGACTTACGCATGAAACAGTTAATACTGGGAACGTGCCTAAAACGAGCTCCAGGATCTTCGACCTCAAATACAAACTTGGAACCATTGACCTGCTTAATCTGGCCAAGAACTACTACACTTACAGGGAGCTCGCCCAGATAATCGGTTTACCTGAAACCGTGCTAAGTCGATATGTCAAGGGTCACGTGCTACCGACTATTAGCCGAGCGAGGGAGATGAACAAGACCCTCCAAAAGATCCTAAGACTGGAGGTTGAACTTCAGAAGAGAATGAAGTTCGACGACGATGACTATTTTGACAATACCGCAATCATATCTGATCCGATGCTCTTGGAGAGGGCGGTGCAGCAAGCTATCAACGCATTTGCGGGGAAACGTGTCACAAAGGTGCTCACGGCTGCGGTTGACGGAGTTCCGCTAGCCACACTTGTGGCCCACAGACTTGGCGTAGGCCTAGTCATAGCAAAACAGACCAGAGAGATTGGCGTAAGAGAATTCATAGAGGAAGTGTTCGTTCCAGAAAAAACCGCTACGGTCCATAGCCTATTTGTGCCAAGGGATGCGATAAAAAGGAATGACTGTGTGCTCATCATTGACGATGTTGTTGACAGCGGAGAGACACAGAAGGCTCTGATTAGAATAGCTCAAAAAGCAAGGGCAGAAGTGACAGGCATGTACGCCTTGACCGCCATCGGAAGCGAGTGGAAGGCAGGCATCGGCGAGGTGGCAGGTAACGTGCCTATCGAAGTGGCCCTGGAAATTCCGAGAAAATCAAGAAAGGCCTGAGCCAAGAGTCAGCGATCAGATCTAGCTACTGTCTGCAAGCTTTCTTCATAGGGCGGCCAAAGCACGCCTTCCTCCGTGACAATGGCGCTCACATTCTCCGGAGGAGTAATGTCAAAGGCAGGGTTCAGCGCAGTGACGCCACGAGGCGCTATTCTTCTTCCCTCCAAGAACAGCACCTCCTTCTCCCTCCTGCACTCTATGACAACTGACTCAACCGATCCCATATGGTCGAACGTTGATAGAGGCGCCGCCACATAGAAGGGAACACTGTGCTTCTTCGCAGCCAATGATGCGGTGTAGGTCCCTATCTTGTTGACCACGTGACCTGTCCGAAGGATCCTGTCAGCTCCCACAATCACCTTGCTGACCTGTCCTTGCTGCATAACATATGCAACCATGCTGTCGGTGATCAGTGTGACGGGTATGTGTTCTGACGCGAGTTCGTATGCTGTTAGCCTCGATCCCTGAAGCAGCGGCCTGGTCTCTGTAGCGATCACTTTGATACTCTTTCCTTCCTGAATGGCTGCACGCACTACTCCAAGAGCGGTGCCGTAGCCCGCCGTGGCAAGAGCGCCAGCATTGCAGTGTGTGAGAACCGTGTCACCGTCCCCAAGAAGAGAGGCACCATTCCTTCCCATCCTCATATTCGACTGAATGTCCTCCTCGCGAATCTTCTCAGCTTCCTCTAGCACGAATTTCCTCAGGCCTTCCACGCTGTCGAATCTCGTGGCTTTGTTCATGATTCTTTGAATCGCCCATCTTATGTTGGCTCCTGTGGGCCTTGTGCCCACGAGCAGGCTGGATGAGTGTTCAAGCTCTTGGATCATTCTCGCGGTGTTCGATGCCCTGCTATAGTACGCCGTGACAGCCAACCCATAAGCTGCAGCAACACCGAGCAAAGGTGCTCCTCTAATTCTCATTTCCCTGACTGCTCGGCAAATCTCCTGACAGGTCCTCAGTCTCAGCTTCACACATCGGCCTGGAAGCCTTGTCTGATCAATCGTCATGAC
>Ga0209725_1002295_pt1 | contig 10324 bp, 3 predicted proteins | sample I18A1metaG_FD_184145 | JGI IMG/M metagenome (GOLD analysis project Ga0209725, IMG submission 184145) | Lake sediment bacterial and archeal communities from Gulf of Boni, Indonesia to study Microbial Dark Matter (Phase II) - ​I18A1 metaG... | ecosystem: Environmental > Aquatic > Freshwater > Lake... | reverse complement strand
GGATAAGAGACCCGATTACCGCACCTTTTTAGAGCTTCCAACGGACGCGGAGCGCCGAGCCGGCAAAATCCCACAAGGCGCCTCCCGCAATGCACCCCGCGCCAAAAATCGCCAGCGGAATCTCCGCGCCGCCTCTGTAGATCCTGTTTAACACGAATCGAATCAGAATCCCGGCCAGAACCAGCCAGCCCATCGAGGAGCTGCCGATGATCAATCCGGTCGCAAAGAGAATCCCCAGCTGGCGGTTTGAACCACCAAGGAGCTGCACCGCAGCGCCCGGAATCGTCCACAAGAGCAGGTTCGGGACCAGTGCTCTGTCGATGCCGGAACGTATCGCGGCGACGTAAACATGGTCGAACGGCGGGAACATGCCGCTGTTGAAAAACCTGCCGTGAAACAGCGACACGATCGCGACCGCGGTCAGGAACCCGATCAGAGCTGCGATAGTCTGCTCCCACCTGCCCTGCATTTCGAAGCGTAGGCTTTTCCCCTGTCGTAAATGCCATCCGGCTTTAAGATCGTACCCGGCGTCTGCAAACGCGGGTCCGCCGGAGGCAACGAATCCTACGAGCAAACCTGTTGCAACCGGCGGAAAACCCATCGCCATTCCGAGCACGAGGAAGATAAGGGCTGTGCCGCCGGCAGGAAACCACCCGGCACGCATGGCGGAAAGGCCGACGATGAACTCTGCCGCGATACACGCCACAGCTGCAAAGACGACCCACCACGCAAACTGCGCGGCCGGCATCCCGGAGTATAGGCCGGCGACGCACGCCAGCGCCAGGGCGGCCCCGAGGTAAAGCCCAAAGCCGCCCGCGAGCGCCTTGCGGACAAAGGCATTGCTGCGGGTAAACACTTTGCGCGTTTCGGGGGATTCTGAATCCCGCTCGTGGTCGCGGGCCACGAGGAGGACCGCTTGAATGACCGCGACCGTCCCAGCTCCAATCATCACCCCATGCGGCATCAATACCTGCATGAGATCGACATGGATCAGAGCCGGCGCATAGGCTTCGACGAGCAGGCCCAAGGCAAAAAAGGTGAGCGCCCCGGCATTTCCGATGAACGCTACGCCAAGCGCCGACATCGGGATACCGGAGTCTATCAGCCCGAGCATGCCGGAGGAGCCCAGGATGCCCAGCGCGCCCCCCGCCCCCATCACCATCGCTCGCTTGCCCCCGACATCTCCGGCAACAATGGCCTCGGCGGCCGCGATTCCAGGGGGCCAAGGCGCCGAGCCGGGGAAGAGCGCCGAGTCGAAGAACCAGTAGAGCATTGCCAGATCGATCAGCATTCCCATCGTTGCACCGAGCAGCATCACGGGAACCAAGTCCGGGCGGCCCAGGAGAACGGGAACCCCGATCGGTACCATCAGGGAGTTTGCCGCGGCAAATGTCGCTGCGGATATGTTCGACTGGGCGAGATTCTGGACGTGAATGGACCGGAAGACCTGCATTGCGGGAAACGGCATCCGCGAAACCGCGATCGCCAATATGACTCCGATAATCGCCGTGTTTGGAGTTATGCCCAGGGTGGTGATGATCTGCATTCCGATCACGGAACCGAGAACGGAGAGAAGCAGAGTGAAAGCGATCGTATTCGCCGCCAGCGCCTTCGGGTGATCCCCGGCCTCTGGCGCGTGCCCTGGTCGGCCTGTTGACGAATGCAACTCTTCCCCCTAATGTGTCGTTGAGTGCTTTTATCACGAGAAAGGATCTGCCGGGAGCAGTATCTCAACGCGGAGAGCCAGCTATGAAGATTTCCTCCATGCTCGTCCTGGCCGTGCTTGTTCCCGAACTCCTTGCGCAACACATCAACACGGCACGGCCCCGTCTGTTTCTTAGTCCCGCCAAGCTCTCCGAACTTCGTGCAAAGATGAACGGCACGGCGGCGGAGCGAGCACTGTTCACGAACATGAAATCCTCTGTGGACGGGCTCCCCAATTCTGATTCCGCGGTTGTTTACCCGGCTGCGATGATGTACCAGCTAGATAAGACAGCATATTCCGGTTACGGGCAGCGCGCCTGCGACTGTGCGTATTACCAGATCAACGACCCTAACGGGTCTCTGTACTGGCCCGATCAGTGGCAGAGCAGTTCCGGGCTGGGCCGTTACAATGCATGGGTGGTGGCGGTGGCCTACGACTGGGTGAATGACAAATGCTCATCCGTGCAAGTCTCGGCCTTCGCAGCCTTCATGGCGAAGTACTACGCCTACCACAAGGATCATTACTATGGAGTGTGGATCGACAACAACGGCGTGACGCGCTACGCCCCGCGCGACAACAAATTCATAGGCATCCTGCGAAACAACGCCGAAATGGCGATCGCCATCTATGATCCCTTGACACATCCGGAGGGCGCCACCTGGCTCGCCGAGATAGTGGCAATCTTCCACTCCGCCATCGTCCCGTACCTTACAGACCCTGGAGCGCAACCGCCCTATGCCAATGGATTCGGGGGATCGGCCTCAGAAGGCAGCAGTTATGGCTCCGAGACGCAGACGGAATACGGAGACCTGTTCTGGGCACTGAGCACAGGCACCGACACGGACTTCTGGGCGCTGGCGCCGAACTTCGCACTGGACACCATGCGCTATCAGATCGCCATCGCCGGACCGACCACGGCCAAATCTTTCAATGGGCCGCGTCTGCCGTATGGAGATGATGACACCCAGGGCACAGACCTCTACTATCAGCAGTACCTCGCGATGCTTCGCGTGACGGACCGACTGCGCCTTGCCGGCGACAGCACGAATGCCGCATATGGGCAATGGTGGATCAACAATGTCTTCGATTATGGCAGCCTGCACGCGGTTTCCGCTTACTCTGCCGACAGGTTCTACCATTATTCGCCGTCCGCCACTGAGACCAGCTACTCCGCAGCCGCACTGGATTACCTGACACCTTTCATGCTGGTATCGCGCTCCGATTGGACCGCCAACGCCACCTGGGTCAGCTTTATGGCCATGCAGCAGGACGCGGACCATGAGCACGGCAACGCCGGAATGTTTCAGGTATACCGTAAGGGCACGTGGCTCACGATGGATCCCAAGGTTTACATGTCGAACGAGCCCATCGGCGTCGGAGCCACTGGACACAACTCACCTCTCCTGAATTTTCACGGTTCCGTAACGGCGCTTACGGGCACGTCTGCCGATTGGGCCAGGTTGTCGCGCACCGCAAATGGGTACCGGGGAGAGTGCAGCGTGTCCGGCAACTACTGCTACGCTCAGGCAGACATGTCCGGCGTATACCAGGTAACGGACTCTGGGCACGGTGAAACGCCCGACGTGCAGTCCGCAACGCGGGATTTTCTCTATCTGAAGCCCGACCTCATCGTGGTCGCCGACCGGTTCAAGTACATCGATGGGCTGTCGGCAATGTCCATCTCCAACCTGCGGGCCGAAGAGCTGCCCATTGTATCGGGTAACCGCCTCACGCTTCCGAATGGAAATCAGCGGCTTCATGTGAATATCGTTCGCCCGTCGGCGCCGGTCATCAAGGCCTATGCGGACGACAAGTTTCGGGTCGTTGGCGCCCTGAAGGTGAGCAACGATGAAATGGAACTGCATCTGGACGGTTTCCTCATATGGATTCTGCCTTTAACCCTGACGCTCTCGGGCGGTACCGGCCAATGGGCGGCGCTGAACGGCTCATGGACATGCACGGATTGGGCTTACGGGAACGCGACCGTTCCAGGGCTCCCCTATCAGGACGGCCGCGCATACAACATGGAAAGGTGCCGGATCACCTCCGCAGGCGCTTTCTCCGGCATTACCACGCCCTGGGACTTCTCGCAGAATATAGTCTCAACAGAGACGAAAGACTGGCATTACTCCGGCGGGAGTCCATATGTTCCATACCACGCTCAATTCTCGGGAAACACCTACGCGAATGCGGAATCTCACTTCATGGTCCTGCAGGCTGCCGACAACGCGGACACGCCCATCGCGGTGACCGATCGCAGCTCGGCATCGGTAGACGCCGCCGAGTTCGGCACGTTCCTTGTTGCGTCTCCCAAATCGTCACCGCCGGCGGTGGCTTTGGCTTACAGCCATGCTGCTAGCAGCAGGATGCACTACATCATGGGGTTGACGCCCGGCGCCACATACAAAGTTGAAGGCGCCGGGACCGGCTCCATCACCATCACGGCGAGTGGGGCCGGCACTTCAGTCACAGCGAGCGCAGCCGGGCTGCTGGCATTTGGGATTGACAACCCGATACCTGCCATAACGAGTCTCAGTCCCTCCTCGAAGGCCGCCGGGAGCCCGGCGTTCACTCTTACTGTGAACGGCACAAATTTCGTTCCATCATCGATTGTGCGCTGGAATGGATCTGATCGTTCCACCATTTACGTGAGCAACACGAAGCTGACCGCATCCATCACTGGAGCGGACATCTCGACGCCCGGAAACGCTTCGGTTGTGGTGTTCAACCCTGCCCCGGGGGGCGGCACGTCATCGCCGGTCATATTCACGATCCGTACCTTGAATTTGGAACAGATCACGCTTGGCCTGGGGCATATGCCGGCAGACGGGGGTTGGGTGGGCATCTATCAGGGTCCAGCGGCGAATTTTGCTTTTAGTTCCTGGTTGCGGCTGCCATGGGATGCCTATAACGCCACCGGTGGCGAGACGCATGCCGCCATGGGCGACGTGGATGGTGATGGGTTGGATGAGATTGTGTTGGGACTTGGCCAAGGGGGTGGCGGATGGATGGCCATCCTGGACGATGCCGCGCACAATTATGCCCTCCTGAGATGGATCCAGGTGGATTGGGCTTCCTATAACTCCTCCCTTGGATCGGTTTTCCCTGCGGTGGGAGATATAGACGGCGACGGCAGTGCTGAAATCATTGCCGGACTTGGCGCAGGCAGCGCCGGGTGGATAGAGATTCTTGATGATGCCATAAGAGGATATAAGCCTTTGGGCTGGCGCCAGGTGTCTTGGCCATCGTACAACGCCGCCAATGGAACCACACATCCCGCAATCGGAGATCTCGACGGGGACGGGAAGGCGGAAATTATCCTCGGGTTGGGAGCCGGGGGCAAAGGTTGGATAGAGGTGCTTACCAGCAGTACAGGCAACTTCGGCCACCGGGATTGGCAGCAGGTACAGTGGCCGGAATACAACGCCCAGAACGGATCGACCTACCCGGCGGCAGGAGACATTGAGGGCGATGGACGTTGCGAACTCGTCATAGGACTCGGGCAAGGCGGCTCCGGTTGGGTTGAGTTTTTGGATGATGCGACTGCCGCTTACACCCATCTGAAGTGGTTCCAGGTGCCGTATCCCGCGTACAACTCCGCTGTCGGAGAGGTCCACCCGGCGGTTGGCGACCTTGATAACGATAGCAGGGCCGAGATCGTTTTAGGTCTTGGCCAATTCGCTGGCAATGGTGGATGGCTTTTGGCTCTGGATGATTTGAATAGCAGCTATGCTCCGCTGGGTTGGTTCCAGGTCCAATGGGATGCGTTCATTAGTTCAGCAGGAGAGACCTTCCCGGCCGTCGGCCGGCTACGTTGAACTGCGCAGCTGCGTCCGTAGTTACTTGCCGGTGTATTTGATGACCGGCACCCGCCCTGGCCGCTATCCGCTTTACTTGGCGCAAGCGCGAGTACGGGATGTGCTTGCGCTCCACATCGCTAGAGCCCGTACGAATGTGTTTTCGTAAGAGAACCGCCGCGATCAAAAACGGTCAGAAAGGGAGACCGATCGCTCGGTCCCCCTTTCGAAGAGGCTGGCTGTTAGAAGCGGATGCGTAGACCGAACTGGATCCGCCGCGGAGTATTGGCCTGGCCGGTGACCACACCGAATGAGGCCGGGCTATCGATGTTCACGGCGGGGTTTGACGGCTGAAAGTGGTTCAAGATGTTGGTGAACTGGAACATCAGCGTTGCTCCAACCTGTTCCATGACGCGAAACTCCTTGGCAACGGTCATATCGAGGTTCCAGGTCGGGAAACCCCGGAGGACGCCGGTGCCGTTTCCGCCGTGGTCGATGCCCAGTATCAGCCGTCGGAACTGCGCGTAGACAGCGTTGGGGTCAGCAAACATATTGATACCCGATCCTCCCCTGTCGGGGTTGCCGTTGATGCCGGCGCCGCTTGGGACGGTGACATTACGGTGGGCGGAGTTACCGGCAGAGTAAGGCGCGATCAGCACGGCATTCTCGGTGTTGGCGGCCATACCCTGCCCGAACGTCTCGAGGTTGCCGGAAGAGGTATTCACCCTGAGTGGCGCGCCGCTCTCCGCGGTAAAGAGCGGAGCGATGGACCATCCCCCCAGCACGCGACCCAGGAATCCACTTCGGTTCCTGTAAAACTCGGGCTGATAAGTCATCGCCAAGTTGTAAATGAACCTGTTGTCATAAAGCTGCGGCCCGTAACTGGCGTGGATGTCCCATTGGTCCAGGACAGTATTTCCCGTGCCGGACTGGTTCCTGAATCCGGTCCCCAGGGACCGGCCCCAGGTGAAGTTGGAGCGGGCTCCCAAGCCATGCCAGTCGCGCGCGGTGAAAGTTACATACCCTGCGTTGTAGTTCCCAAATCCGAGGCTGGTGTACTGAATCAGGGAAGTGACCTGTGCGGGATTGGAGCTGGGCTGGGTGCGACCCAAGGTCCAGGAGCTGTCTCTCTGGAGGGCGGCCCAGACGGAATAGACACGCGTCCCTTTGATGTAGGAACTTTGTTTTGCGGCCACGGCCGCGGTGCAACTGGGATACGCTTTGCAGTAAGCCGAGCTCGCCCCGCCCATCGCCGCTTCAAACCACGGCTGCGGTTGAACCGTCTGGCCGTCTCTGACTGCAACATACAGGCTGGCCCAGGCCTTGTCGAAACTCTGACCGCCCAGGCTCAACATGTAGGGCACGGCATCCAGGTTGATGGGTAGGAATTCGTCCCGGATGATGCGCCCGATATAGCCGACTTCGAGAGTCAGCTTTTTCGAAAGCGCCCGCTGGATCGAGACGGTGAGCTGATCGGAACGATTGGGCTTGAACTCCGGATCGATCCCCGCTCCCTCGCCCGCTGCAGGATTAGCGCCTACTCCGGGAAAGTAAGGCTGCGGCAAAGTTTTCGTCAGCGTCGGCATCGGGGCAGCCATGCCATCCGTCCCGATCCGGAATGCGGTTTTCGGGTCTACCCCGAGGTTGCCCAGGCACCGGCCGTCAATGCTGGCTCCGACACAGGAGATCGGCTGGCCCACGCCGGTGTTGTTCACTAGAGACATGACCAGCTTCACACCGTTCAGCCGGCCGTAAGACCGGCTATAGCCGCCGCGGAAAACAGTTTCGCCGTTGCCGAAGAGCTTGCCAAGGATGCCGCCGCCAAAGCTCGGATTCCACGCCAAGCCGACACGCGGGCTGAGACCGCCCCAGAAGTCCTTGTAGGGATACTTCAGGCCACCTGCAACGTTTCTGACAAGCGTCATACCGATAACCGGATTGTAGACTTGCCCGGCAAGAGCAGCCTTCTTTTTGGCCTCGAGGTAAGCCGGAACACTGAGAGGCTTGTTGTCGGGATCTACAGTGATCACCTGCTGCCCGCTGAGCTCATAAGGAGGCCTTTCGAGCATATAGCCGAGGCCGTAGGTCAACGTCAGCTTGGGGCGGAGATGCCAGGTGTCGGTAAAGTACGCATTGTAGAAGGGAATGATGGCCCGGGGAAACATCGGCGTCCCCACCGGGTTCAGGGTCAGGTCAGGCAGCTTGCGCGTGAAGAGGGCCTGAGGCTGGTTGACCAGGCCCAGCACCTGTGCGTAGAGACGGTTCCAGGGCGTCAGGGAGCTGCTGGGCAAGCCGGCAGGCTGATAGGCCGAGGTGAACTGGATGCCCGTGTCGTAGATTTGATAAACCAGTGCGGACATGATGCCGGCGCCATTGTCCGTACGGTACATCTGGTTGAGATTCCGCTGGTAGCTGCCGCCGAACTGGAACAGGTGATTGCCTTTGAGGTAGCTGAGGTCGTCGCGGATGGCCTTGTCCTGGCCATTCCACTCGCGCGCGCGCACGCTCTGATTGTTGACGTTGTAAGGGATCAGGGCGTTCGCGGTTTCACCGCCGATCTCGATCGCGCCCGCGAGACCCGGAAGCTGCGGCGGGGCCATGGCCGAAGCATAAGCCCACAGGTTGCGGACATAACTGAAGCGGACATCATTGGTCAGGTGGTTCGTGAGCGTGGTCGTAAGCCCGAACACCATGGACCAGGGCTGGCTCGGTGTGGTGTACACGGAGCATGCTTCCCCGAACTTGCAGCCCGGCAGCAAACCGCCTATGTCATACTGGTCGCTCCCATATGCGTTGTACTTGTAGTAGCGGTAAGACGACATGAAGTGCCACATCGGACCAAAGTCATGGTCAAGCCTGGCCACAAAGGTATTGGAAGTCTCCGGCAGTTTGATTGGCGTGAGATAGCCCTGAGTATTGGCTGTGTCGCCGGACTGCGGGTCGTTGGGCAAGGGCATGTACTTCTCCCAAAGCTGCTTGACAATGGGGTTCAGGCCGAGCCCGCGCGGATCGCAGGGCGCGTTGCTCGGGCCGCAAGTTGCCGGCTGGTAGGTGATGCCCTTCAGGGTTACCGGATAGGGGTTAAGGTTGTATGGTACGTACTTGCCGGCGGCGTTCTGCACTTGGATGACTCCCGCCCGCATCAACTCCGTCGGTACCACTTTGACAACCGTGGTGGCGTTCGGGTATCGGTAACCCTCGTAGTTGCCGAAAAGGAACCACTTCCCGCCCAGAAAGTCCTTGGGTATCACAGGTCCGCCCGCGGTCGCCCCAAAGCGGTTGTAATGACTCGAGGGCAGCGGCGTGTAAGGCAGGCCGCTTCGGGCGTCAGGCGTACGGTTGTTCCTCCAGGTGTTGGCGGCTCCCACGTTGCTCCCATAGTAGTACTCGTAAAGCGAGCCGTGCAGCCGACCGGTGCCGCGCTTGGTAACCATCTGAACCTGGCTGCCCGCAGAGTTGGCGAAGTCGGCCGTCTGGTTGCTCGTCCCCATCTTGAATTCTTCCACACTCTCGACGGGAGTCGGCAACACACCGGTAGAGATGCTACTGAGACCAGCAAGGGGGTTGTAGCTGGCATTGCCGGAATTGTCGTCCGTGACGTTGGCCCCATCAACGATATAAGTGTTCTGATCCGACTGAACCCCGGCTACCTGGCCGCCTGACGTCACGCCCACGCTCAGCGTCTGCAATGCATAGGCGTCGCGGGAGAAGTTCGGCAGCAGGAGGATGGAATCCCCAGCAATCGTCGTCCCTACGGTTGCGCTCGTCGTCTGCAGCTGGGAAGCGGCGGAAGCCAGGACTTCGATCGTCTCTGTGACCCCGCCGACTGTCATGGTAAGGTCGATGGTAAGTTCCTGGCCGACCGTCACCTTTTGCGTGGATACTTTGGCTGTTTGAAAACCCGTCATGCTGACGGAGATATCGTAAGTGCCGGGCGGAACACTGACAAAGATGTATCGCCCGGCCTCGTTGGTGAGTGCGGTTCGTTTAGCATTCGTCGCGACGTCAAGCAACGTAACGTCGGCGCCCGGCACCGCGGCCTTCAGCTGATCCACCACCTGGCCAGAGACGGTGCCCGTCGAGGCCGATTGCGCCCAGGCTGGCGTTGCGCCAAGCAGTATCCCAACGCAAACGGCCGCCAGCCAGGAGAAAAATGCCGGCTTGCAGGTACGAAGGATCCTGTAGATCGGGTTCATATGCTCTTTCCCTCCCTCTCAGAATTAGCGGTAAGTGCTTTACCCCTTCTCAAGCGCCAGGGAGAATATGACCAGAACTCCTGAGCTCCGGTATTCTGGTATGGGCGCGAGTTGCAGTAGCAAGTGAAGTCAATTCCAGTCACGGATGCCGTTTTTCCCTGATGCCGGAGACTGAGAGCCCCTATGTTGCGCGACTGTATTGCTCTGCCTGCGGCTTTGTCAAGCGAATACCTTTTGGGGTAAAGGCTATGTGGCGGATGACAGCTTCTCCACTGTGCGCAGCTAACCGCTTTACTTGCCGCAAGCGCGAGAATAGGATGTGCCTGCGCTCCGCATCGCTGCTCTTTAGTGCATCCGCTCCCGAACGAAAAGTGCGGGCTCCGGGCCGGTCCCGAGCAGCGATGGTGCGGCCCCAATCCCCTGGAGGTCATCATGTCGAAGGCGACGAGTTTCGTACTGGGCGCGACCCTCGTGTTGATCGCGGCGTTTTTGCCGGCGGGCTTCGCGCAGCAGGCTGCAATCCCGAGCACTGACGTCTATCGCCAGCTTCACTGGCGCTTCATCGGACCCGAAGGCAACCGGTTCAGCGCCGGCGCCGGCGTGCCGGGCGATCCCCACACTTATTA
>Ga0209725_1002294_pt1 | contig 10324 bp, 9 predicted proteins | sample I18A1metaG_FD_184145 | JGI IMG/M metagenome (GOLD analysis project Ga0209725, IMG submission 184145) | Lake sediment bacterial and archeal communities from Gulf of Boni, Indonesia to study Microbial Dark Matter (Phase II) - ​I18A1 metaG... | ecosystem: Environmental > Aquatic > Freshwater > Lake... | reverse complement strand
AGTCTTGGCTTTGGACTACTTGCCGGAAATATGTATCTTGGAATCACCGAAGATGAACGCTTTCACAATTGGGAGGAGAGACAAACCGATAGTCGTCCTCTTCTCGACGCTAGTGGAACATTCCTCTGACGGAGAGCTTGCAGCGGTACTGGGGCATGAGATGGGCCACGTGAAGAATGAACATCAACCATACCATACACTGGCCTACCTAATCTCTAGGGGAATAACGATGCTCGGCTCTCTCTCAATACTTTCACTCCCGATAGACCTCATGCTACGTTCATGGTATAGATACTCCGAGATAACGGCGGATAGAGCCAGCCTAATCGTCACAGGCAATCCCGATCTAGTGAGAAGAGTTCAAGTTAAACTTGCTCTAGGTATTCGCGACCTTCCGGAAGATATCTCGATTAGAGAAATCCTAGAAGGACAAAAGAAGCTCGAGGATACAGCTGTTTCGCGATTCACTCAACTTTGGACGTTACATCCATTCACCGCGAAGAGAGTGCGGGAACTTGAAGAATTTGCTGAGACGAAAGAATACGTTAAGATAGCGGAGAAGATACAGAACTCAAAGTTTCGCCACTGCAAGTTCTGCGCAGCAAGGGTTCCTGAAGACACACTTTTCTGTCCGGAATGCTCAAGATGCCAGAGGTAGATGGTGAAGGATGCGAACTAAAAGGAAAGCTTTGGTCTTACACAGTCGAGACAACGTCGCCACAGCTTTAGAAGACATTGAAGCAGGCACAGTAGTGAGGGTTAAGGTCGGCAGCCAAACTATACAGCTAATCACAAACCAAGTAATTCCATTCGCCCACAAGTTTGCAATAAGGAACATAGAAGAAGGTCAACTGGTCTACAAGTATGGAGAAACGATAGGGAAAGCTATTGAGCCGATAAAAGCTGGGCAGCACGTTCACATCCATAATCTAGAAAGCATACGAGGCAAAGCAGGCCAGCAACCTAGGAGGCGGAAAACCGTTGAATTTCCGAGGCTATAGAAGACCAAAAGGATCTGTCGGGGTCCGGAATCACACGATAATCCTTCCGACGGTGATCTGCGCTTGTGAAACCGCTTCGAGAATAGCAGCTCAGGTTAAGGGAACTGTCACGTTCAGTCATCAGCACGGGTGCTCGCAGATAGGCCGAGACATGGAACAAACCTTCAAGACGCTGGCTGGCATAGGATGCAACCCGAATGTAGCGGCTACGCTTATCATTGGTCTTGGATGTGAAACGATAGGCGCTGAGAAGATTCTCAAAGCAATCGAGAGCGAGGGAAAGCCAACAGAGATGCTGAATATACAGGACGAACATGGAACAAGGAGGACGATAGAGAAAGGAGTGGCTATCGCAAAGAGAATGGCGAAGTCCGCGGTCAAGATGAAGAGAGAACAATGCGACGTGAGTGAACTGGTAGTAGGCCTAGAATGTGGAGGATCGGATGTAACATCTGGAATCGCTGCGAATCCAGCTCTCGGCGTAGCCTCAGATATGATCATCAAGGAAGGCGGAACAGCGATTCTTTCAGAGACAACCGAACTGATTGGAGCAGAGCACATAATTGCGGAGAGAGCATCAACCCAGCATGTGAGAGACAGGATCTATGAGATAGTCAAAAGGATGGAGCAGAAGATCAAAGCAACGGGCGTAGACTTCATCGGTGGACAGCCAACACCAGGCAACATAAGGGGAGGGCTAACGACGATCGAGGAGAAGTCTTTAGGATGCATCTTCAAGGCTGGAACAGCCCGAATCAAAGAGGTTTTGGAATACGGGGAGAAGCCCAGTGAGAAAGGCTTAGTAATAATGGATACTCCGGGACAAGACGTAGAATCGATAACAGGAATGATCGCTGGAGGAGCGCAGTTGATCGCGTTTACCACGGGGCAAGGAACCCCCGTAGGGTCAGCGATCGCGCCAGTCATTAAGATAACTGGAAACCCAAGAACCTACCGAACTATGAGAGAGAACATCGACGTGAACGCCGGAACCATAATCGACGGAAAAGAAACAATAGAGCAAGTCGGAAAAAGAATCTTCAATGAAATCATAAGGGCGGCTTCGGGCAAACGGACGAAAGCCGAGAGCCTGAGGTACCACGAATTCGCTATAAACAGGATCGGACCCACACTGTGAACCAATCGCGCTAAGCGGCCAGCTTAGGGGTTTCTACTAGTAGGGAGAGCGCATTGGGCGAAATGCTGGATTAAGAAAAAGACCCAAAGACGCAAGTGAAAAAGAGATATACTTACCTCTTTAGATCCGTTTACGGCGATAAGCCTCACGTTGAGAATAGAGTTCTTCGAGCAGCTTCTCAACTCGCGCCCTGCACTTCGCTAGGTCTTCCATATCTCTATCGATCTCTTCAAGCGACAGAGCCATAACCAACACTTGAGAGATCGTACTTGCCGCCAGCTATTTAACGAGGAGAGCCAAGTGAAAGTGTTGATTCGACTACTATCCCTTTCTTGAAAGATAACTGAACGCCGAGAGCGCAGCTTTAGCCCCTTCGCCTGCCGCGATAATTATCTGTTTCTCAGGGACGTCAGTTACATCTCCAGCCGCGAATATGCCGGGAACGTTCGTTTCGCACCGCGGATTAACCTTGATCTCGTCAAGCGTGTTCTTCTCAACTACATCGATGCACTCTGAGTTGGGCGTATAACCTATCTCGATAAAGACGCCTTGCACATTCAACATCGCTTCCTCATGTTTCATGACACGTATGGCTGCGACCATATTGTCTCCAAGAACCTCAAGCATTTTAGTGTTCGTCCACACCTCAACGTTCTTCGCTTGCAAAACCTTCTCCTTCATTATCTGGTCTCCTTCAAGTTCAGGGTTGATGGTGATCAAGTAGATCTTGCGCGCTATACTGAGCAGTTGGAGGGTAGCGTCCATAGCGGAGTTTCCTCCCCCGATCACAGCGACATCCTTTCCAGCGAAGAGTGGGGCATCGCAAGTGGCGCAGTAAGTAACTCCCCTATTCTTGAACTCCTTCTCTCCCGGTATCCTAAGCTCCTTAGGCTTCGCGCCAGAGGCGACGACAACTGTTTTCCCCTCGTATGCTCCTTGATCCGTTGAAACCCTAAATGTATCATCGATCTTTCTTATTCCAGTCACTTCCTCCCTCTCATGAAACTCCAACTCAAACTCTTTCACATGTTCCTCAAACTTCCGGGCTAACTCAAAACCTGAAATATATTGGTAGCCAGTGTAATTCTCAACAGCGCCACTCAATGCGGTTTGACCGCCGACATCCTTAGAGATCACAAGTGTCCTCAACCTCTTCCGTGCAGCATAAATTCCAGCAGTAATCCCAGCAGGCCCAGCACCGACAATAATCAAGTCGTATAAGCCAGCCATCGCAACTCCCGAAGAACTTTTATTGATTGCTGCTAGATTAAGCGTTTCCAAATCGGTATAGACGAGTTTAGAAGAGGTAAAGCTTCGAAGGCTCATATGAGGAATGAATAGCTAGCGGTCTCCGCTGAAACTCATATGGGAACCGAGGAGGACACTGGCGAAGATCTGAAGAAGGGACATCTATTGGAACCGCATGTGAAGATAAAGCTACTATATCTCAACCTGTCAATCTTTACAGCAGCCTTAAACATCAGTTTATGGACTCCTCTTCTTCCAGTTTACGCGCAGAAACTGGGCGCGACATATCCAGAGATCGGTATCATCGGAGCGGCTGGCGGAGCACCGTACATGATTCTGCCATTCATAGCCGGAAGCCTTTCTGATAGATATGGAAGAAAGAGATTCTACTATACAGGGCTAGCGTTGACTGCTGCAACATCAGCGCTCTTCGCAGTCACGAACAATGTGCAACAAGTGATTTTGGTGAGAGCCTTCAGCGGCATGGCCTACTCTTTCATATGGCCCTCCGCAGAAGCGTTAATCTCAGACCTAACGACCTTAACGGAGAGAACCAGAAGTCTCGGGTACTTCACCTTCTCATGGGCTTTAGGGATGCTGGCTGCTCCTCCCATCGGCGGGTGGATAGTGCAAAAAGCAAGCTTCACAATATTATTCTTGACCTCGCTGGCGGTAGGCATAGCGGCCAGTATCTTTGCGGTCTACGGGCTCAAAACTGTGAAAGAGGAGAGAATGCAAGGAGATCTATCGAGAAGTAAATCCGATAGCATGACGATACTCGTGCCAGTCTTTTTGGTGGCTGTAGCTCTAAGCGCAGCTTTGGCCGTAGTCTTTAGCATATTTCCAGCGCATCTGAACAACCTAGGAATGGACCCGTTCCAGATAGGACTAATATTCGCGGCGCTAGGCTTGACGAGAGCGATTACTTTTTCGCAAACATCTTATGCAACCCGGATTGGAGAGAACCTATCGATGATGATAGGGCTCTTCATCCTAGCCGTATCGCTATTCGCGACATCAACAGCAACAAAGTTTACTGAGATCATCATAGTGGTTGTGTTCCTAGGCGTAGGCTTTGGGATATTGGGGCCGCTCTCAATCTCAGTCACAAGCAAAATGGCAACGAAAGAGAAGACGGGTGCGGCTATAGGAGCGACAGAGTGCTTCTTCGGCTTAGGATGGGCGTTGGGTCCTCTTATGGGAGGAGCAGTAGCTGAAACCCTAGGTCCAACTACACCGTACATAATAACCGCTATTGTGGCTTTAGCATGTGTGATACCGCTTGCGAGAACGATTGCGCGTAGAAGCGCAATCTAGACGGGGAAACTTTTAATTTCAAACCATATTCTTAATCTAGAGCTCTCTAAACGGAAATGGCGAACGAATCACTCATGATGGTGAAATTCAATCATGTATAAGCAAGGCACGATTGAAAGGATAGCGGGACCGGTAGTTGTAGCCAAGAATATGCTAGGTGCACAAATGTATGAGCTCGTGAAAGTGGGTGAGACGGGCCTCATAGGCGAGATAATACGGGTCGAAGAGGATAAGGCCACGATACAGGTCTATGAAGAAACTATAGGGATCAAACCCGGGGAGAAAGTGGAGAGGACTGGGAAACCGCTATCAGTCGAGCTGGGTCCAGGGGTTATCAGTCAAATATACGACGGAATACAGAGGCCTCTACCTGTCCTTAGAGAGACTGTGGGAACATTCGTTAGGAGAGGGGTTACAGCACCAGCGATAGACAGGAAGAAGAAATGGCACTTCATGCCGAAAGTAAAACGAGGAGAAGAAGTGGTAGGAGGAGACGTACTGGGCACCGTACCTGAAACAGTGCTGGTAACTCATAGAGTGCTAGTCTCTCCAGAGCTCTCAGGCAAGATCAAATCGATAGTCAATGAAGGAGAGTACACAGTCACAGAAGACATAGCTGAACTCGAGACAGGAGGAGAAACGGTCAAGCTCCAATTGATGCACACATGGCCTGTAAGAAGAGCTAGACCGTTCAAAAGGAAAGTTCCAGCGGACACACCCCTTATCACAGGTCAAAGAATAATGGACTTCTTCTTCCCAGTCGCTAAGGGAGGCACAGCGGCGATACCCGGAGGCTTCGGAACAGGTAAGACCGTGATGCAGCATCAGCTTGCGAAGTGGGCTGATGCCGAGGTTATCGTTTACGTCGGCTGTGGAGAGAGAGGAAATGAGATGGCTGAGGTTCTCGAGGCCTTTCCGAAGCTTCAAGATCCTCGAACGGGGCAGCCGTTGATGTCGCGTACTACGCTTGTTGCGAATACCTCGAATATGCCTATTGCAGCTCGTGAGGCAAGTGTCTACACGGGTATAACGATAGCTGAGTATTTCAGAGATATGGGCTTCGACGTAGCCTTGATGGCTGACTCGACGTCAAGATGGGCAGAAGCATTAAGGGAGATCTCCGGTAGACTTGAAGAGATGCCTGGGGAGGAGGGGTATCCAGCCTACTTGGCTTCGAGGCTGGCGGAATTCTATGAAAGGGCAGGAAGAGTCGAAGTCCTAGGAAGCGAGTCTAAACTTGGATCGATATCTGTCTGCGGGGCGGTCTCACCGCCAGGCGCTGACTTCTCTGAGCCTGTTACACAGAACACGCTTAGAATAGTGAAGGTCTTCTGGGCTCTTGAAACAGCCTTGGCCCAAAGGAGGCACTTCCCTGCGATAAGCTGGTTGACAAGTTACTCTCTCTACCTCGATTCTCTTGAAGAATGGTTCAAGAAGGAAGGTGGAGGCGAATGGATCGATCTGAGGCGTGAAGCTATGTATCTTCTCCAAAGGGATGAAGAGTTGAGAGAGATAGTTATGCTCGTCGGTCCTGATGCTCTCTCAGAAAGCCAGAGGGTCATCCTCGAGGCTGCTCGGATGATCAAGGAGGACTTCTTAATGCAAAGCGCGGTACATCCGGTCGACAGCTACTGCTCAACTATGAAGACTTTCAACATGATCAAACTGATATTGAAGTTTCATGATCGAATGAGAACCGCAGTGGAACGTGGAGTGCCTCTTCCACGGATATTGGAGCTGCCTGTGAAAGAAGACATAGCCAGAATGAAGATTCATCCGCCGAAGGAATTCGGTAAAACCGCTGAAGACGTAACTGGGAAGATCGACTCTCAATTCAATCAGCTTGTGACGGAGTTTCTCGGCGCAGGTGGCGAATGAGATGTCAACTATAGGAAGAGAGTACTCAACCATCCGCGAGATCTCAGGCCCTCTCCTCTTCGTTGAATCTGTGAGAGGGGTCGGATACGGAGAACTTGTTAGAGTCTCGGCGCCTGGAGGAGAAGAGAGGCGGGGGCAAGTCTTGGAAGTGAGCGAAAATGTGGCCGTTGTACAAGTCTTCGAAGGGACTTCGGGACTTGACGTCTCTCGCACAACGGTGAAATTCAGCGGTGAAACGATCAAACTGCCAGTCTCCTCAGATATGTTGGGTAGGATACTGGACGGTAGCGGGAGACCTATCGACGGTGGACCTAGGATAATACCTGAAGACTACTGGGATGTGCATGGGGCTCCAATAAACCCTTACGCTAGAGCCTACCCTCGAGAGTTCATTCAAACAGGAATTTCAGCTATAGATGGAATGAATACACTCGTTAGAGGACAGAAGCTCCCCCTCTTCTCAGGGTCAGGTCTACCTCACAATATTACAGCAGCCCAGATCGCTAGACAAGCCAAAGTCAGGGGTACTGAAGAACCTTTCACAACGGTCTTCGCAGCTATGGGCATAACTGCAGATGAGGCGCGTTTCTTCAGGGAGGACTTTGAGAAGCAAGGGGCATTCGAACATGTTACAATGTTCGTCAACCTGGCGGACGACCCGGCTATAGAACGCATCCTAACTCCGCGACTCGCATTGACCGCTGCAGAATTCTTCGCGATCAAGATGGGTATGCACGTCCTAGTAATCTTGACGGATATGACAAACTACGCGGAGGCGCTGAGAGAGATCTCTGCAGCACGAGAAGAGGTTCCTGGCAGAAGAGGATATCCGGGTTACATGTATACCGATTTGGCTACAATCTATGAGAGAGCGGGCCGCACTCATGGCGGGAAGGGATCTATAACACAGATGCCAATCCTCACCATGCCGCATGACGACATAACTCACCCTATTCCAGACTTGACTGGATATATTACTGAGGGCCAGATAATCGTGGACAGAGGGTTGCACAGGAAGGGCGTATACCCACCTCTCGATGTTTCACCGTCGCTATCACGGTTGATGAGGGAGGGAATAGGCAAGGGGAGAACGAGGGATGATCACAGGGAAGTTTCAGACCAACTGTACTATGGTTATGCTGAAGGCCGGAGCTTCAGAGACCTAGTCGCAGTAGTAGGTGAAGAAGCTCTTTCATCTAGAGACAAGCTCTACCTGAAGTTTGCAGACATCTTTGAGAGGCGCTTCATCAATCAAGGGGTCTATGAGGATAGAGATATCGATCAGACTCTAGACCTAGGCTGGGAACTCTTATCGATGCTCCCTGAAACCGAGTTGAAACGTATAGACCCATCAACGATCAAGAAATATCATCCTAAGTATAGGCTGAAGGCCACAGCGTAATGTCTCAGATTCAAACTGGAGTCCATCCTACAAGGATGGAGCTGCTCGCCTTAAGGAAGAGGAAGCAGATAGCTGAAAGGGGAGGAGACCTGCTCAGAGAGAAACTGGACGCCCTCATGATAGAGTTCTTCCAGTTCGTCCGTGAAATCTCAGCTTTAAGGACGCGCTCTCAACAACTTCTCTCAGACGCATACTTACGATTCTCAGAGTCCCAAGTCTCGCTGGGATTCAAGAAGTTGGAGGAATCATCTCTAGGAGTGGACGATCGTTTTCTACTCGACACAAAGTCTAGAAACGTGATAGGCGTAGCGATCCCATTCGTCCAGATCAATGTAGAAGCGGTTGACGGGGTCCCATACAATATGCTTGAAACCTCAGCGAAACTCGATGAAGCGACCGCGAAGATGGTCGACGCTGTGAAAGCCGTAGCTGAACTGTCAGGCTCACAAGCGGCTATAACTAAGTTGGCGGAAGCAATAGCCTCTACGAAACGGAGAGTAAACTGCCTAGAATTCATAATAATACCTAGAATGCTCAATACCATCAGATACATCGAGATGCATCTCCAAGAAAGAGAAAGAGAAGACTTCTTCAGATTGAAGAGGATAAAGGGGCGTTTAGAGGAAGAGAAGAGAGCAGCTGTAGCATCCTAAATATGGCTAGATTATTCGACGAAGTTCAGATAGCGACCTAACTTTCCAATCTGCTTTTTCATCGATTCGCCAATCCCTTCTGCAAACTAGGACTGTCTTCATTCCAGTTATCTTGGCGCCTTTAATATCAGTGAAGGTCCTGTCTCCAACGAAGACGCATTCGCTAGCGGACACTCCAAGTTTCCTAGCGATCAATTCGTATGGCTCCGGGCTGGGCTTCGTCTTCGCTGTATCTTCTCCTGCAATCACGATTGCATCAAAGAAATGTCTGAATGGTAGTTTGCTGATTCTCCGCTTCTTCATACCCTTTAGAACATCTGTATCTGTGAGCAGTCCTAGAAGGAGGCCGTTCTTCTTCAAGTAGCGTAGCGTACTGAAGGTATCTCTATACTGTTTGCTTGATCTAGCATATGCATACCAGTATGCAATCGTCAATTTCCTCACGAAAGCCTTTGAAAGAGTCATGTTCAATCCAAGATTGTTTACTATAATCTGCCACCATTTGTCTCGATCGTACTTGACTTCCCGATTCATCTTGTCGTCGAAACTGCGGACTTCCTTCAGTATCCGAGTCTTCGTCAAATTCAGCTTCCTAGGTTTGAGGTGCTCATTAATCATTTGAGTTATATTCTTGTCGGCCTCGCAGGTGCCTTTCTTAGAGTCGATCAAAGTCTCGTCAAGGTCGAAGATCACAGCCTTGACTTGTCTAGAAGACATAGCTACAGCAGACTCCTTAGGGCAGAAAACCCATTTTCTTCAGCGATTCTCTCAGGTTTCTCTCGTATAGAGCCATATCTTTCTTATTGAACTTCCCACTCCAATGCTCCGCCCAACTGTGTACGCCTTTCTTGAAATAGTTCATTTCAAGGAGGGACCTATTTGCCTCTCGATAGTAGTTGCGCATCATTCTTTCATCAGGCATAATGTACCTGTTCTTGTGCATAACAGCCTTCAGAGGCCATCGCGGCCTCTTTGGAGGGATCTCAGATGAGTATCCGATACAAAGAAGTAGAATTGGCAGCACATTAGCCGGAAGCTCAAGGATTTGAGCTGTCCTTCGAGGAGACCTCCAGACGGACCCGACGAATACAGAACCTAAACCCATTATCTCAGTAGCGGTCACAATGTTCATTGCGACTAGTGTGGCATCAATGATTCCGAGAACTAGTCTATAGGTCTGACCGAGCTCTGTGTCGACCCCTAGCATTTCGAATAGCTTGAGTGGGCGTGCCCAGTCGCAGCAGATGACGATCCAAACCGGCGCTTCCTCCATACATTCTTGTCGACCTATCGCCTCGAAGATAAGGTCACGCTTTTCATCATCTTCCACAACTATGAGGCTGTAAGCTTGGACTCCACAGTTCGACGGAGCTCTCTGTCCTGCTTCAACCAGTTTCTCAAGAATCTTCTTCGAAACGGGTTTTCGCTCAAACTTCCTTATGCTTTTCCTCTCAACTATAGGCTTCAGGGCGGCTGCTTGTATCCCTCTCAATGGGTATCCTTTCCTTTATCGCTATTAGTGGAATAGACGTCAACAGCCCGACAGCTGTGACTAATAGGAATACTGATTGCGGGTTGATTCTGATCCAAATTAGACTTCCAAGGTAGGGGGAGACTGCACCTACCAACCCTGAGACGGTTGTTATTACTCCAATCGCAGAAGCCCGAGTCCGTATCGATGTCAAAT
>Ga0209725_1002293_pt1 | contig 10330 bp, 7 predicted proteins | sample I18A1metaG_FD_184145 | JGI IMG/M metagenome (GOLD analysis project Ga0209725, IMG submission 184145) | Lake sediment bacterial and archeal communities from Gulf of Boni, Indonesia to study Microbial Dark Matter (Phase II) - ​I18A1 metaG... | ecosystem: Environmental > Aquatic > Freshwater > Lake... | reverse complement strand
GGATCTCCTCTTCAGCTACTTGGAGTTGATCGGTGTTTACTATGAAGGAAATCCTTCAGAATTATTGTACCTGTGGAGCTACATAGCCTTCTGTCTAGCCTTCTATATTCACGGCAAGGAATTGTAGAGCTCCGAATGAGCGAATATTCACTCTGGCTATTGTTTTTGAAGAGAAAGTATAATGATTCGTGTTTCGCGCCTGCAGTCAGGCCAGATGCTTGTTACCTAGACTTGATTGAAGACATAGACTTGAACGACTTCATTCCTAGAGTACGAGTGAAGCCTCCTCTCAAAGACTTCTGAGACACTGCGATTTCAAAGGAGATGACCTTCGGAAGTGTCTTAAAGTAATGACTATGCCAATGACCAAAAGAGTACCAGCTGTAATCGCGAGACCCATCGATTCATACACGCTATGCACGTAGGTCAGCCGAATCTGATAGCTTCCTGTCAGATTAGGGTGTAACAACATAAAATAGGGGCCCGCAGCAGCTATTGAAATTTCGGCATTACCAACAAATGCTTTCCACGAGTCGTCATAAGTCATCTTGACAAGCAAGGCCGTATCCTCTTTTGAATTGGAGACTTCGATTGTTATCTCGTTTGCTCTGCGAATCTCGTATTTGCACTCTGCCCCATCGTTAGGCCCTTCAACAAGGTCTACGTACGCCTTGAGACTTTGATAGTCAAGAACGCTCGATATTGGGGGGAGCGTCTGAAAGTCGTTCTGTCGAACAGGCTGTACAAGCTCTGGTCGAGCTAGAGGCACTTCGAATATCCCAAACCCCTTGTAGAAGAATCGTAGTGGTAATATGCCTTCGAACTTTTGCGGGAAGCTATAGTCCGGGTAAGGTGTACTGGCATTCGGGTAATTGACGACCACAAATCTGATATTGAGCGCTTTGCACCACAGAACCGCCAAGGAACCGTTAGACCCTGTGTTTATCTGATATGTGACGTGAGACCACCAAGGATTTATTCCGGCACCGTCGCTTCCTCCACGCAGTTGCGGCACGTCGCTGAACACATTCAACCAAAAGGCTATCGTGCCCGTGGCGTATACTCGTTCATCATGAACGTGCTCTGACAGCCATTCTGAAATTACATACTCCGGCGACATCGCCATGTCTACCTTTGGCTTCGTCAAAGTCCAAGATGACTGCAGAAAAGGCATAGAGGAGAACACCAGCAGGACCAAGATTATAGTCGCTGCTACCGCCCTCAACGACATTTGTGGAGCTGAGATGGGCAGACGAATGCCCTTCCTTCGAAATGTAGGAATTGAGGACGAGATTGTGCCCAGTAGCATTGCGAACCCCATATCAGCTTCTGGAATATACCGGTTTGCTTGAGGAGCCAATGAAATAGCATAGAAATACCAAAGGCAAGTCATGATTGCAAACAGAGAGAACCAAAGTGAAGAAACGAGTAGGGGTTGCAGATTCCGTTTTTTTCCGGCATAGCTTGAAAATATCCAGGCAAAGGGAACGATTACGAGGACAGCGATGAAGACCGTCGTCGTAGGCAAATGCAATTCAGCATACGGCAAGAATACGGCCACAAAGGATATGTCGTACTGGAACGCGACAAGTCCGTAGGCGATCACCAAGCATAGAAGAGCATTCTTAAGTTTCTTCGTCGCGTTGCCAAGAATTAGTTCAGAATACAAAAGAATTAGGAGGATAAGGAAAAGAGAAAAGAAGCCTATGAGATTGATAAGGGCAACGCAGTCGATCGTCAGTGCTGCGAAGAGATAGTTTCTTGGTCTCGGATTCCTTAGCGCATGTAGGAAGGCTAGCGCCGCGACAGGGCATGCTGTCAACGCTGTAATATGAGGACCCTCTCCGAAGACAGTTAGAACGACAAGAGACCATGGCGCATTTGAAAAGGAGCTGGCAAAGCTGCCGAGACTTGGAATTACAAAGTACATAGTTGAAGGCGCAATTGAGTAGGTGATTGCTGCTATCCAAGCAGCAGCGTCACGCTTAGTAAGATACTTTACAAAGACATACAACGTTGACTGGCCTAGACAGTATGATAGGGCTGTAATGACTCGATACGCTTGTGGGATTGAAACAGACGGATACGCCCAGTGAGCGAACGCTATTGCATATGGCATTAGAGGTGTGTAAAAGAAATGAAATGGAAAGCCAGCGTACCACAGAGGGTCCCATGTTAGATTGGGATAGTTTTCTGCGATAAATCTCGCATGGGAGATGAATGCCGACTCTATTGACCCGATGTGGGTGGTGTATTCACCGGTGAACAAAGGATACACTAAGGTCAAGTTAAGCAAAAAGATGGCGATCGGGGAGATTAGAGACACTATTCTGGATCTCATTTGTCAAGTCCAAATGAAGTATCCCATGCACATCCGTAAATCATTTTTGCAGTGTGTTAGGTAGGATCATGCGTAGGCTATGATGCTTTCTGGCAAAAGTACTATCGCCCTTCCGTGACGACATAGATCATATGAGCGCTATCAGCTTTAGCCGTTTCCAAATATGCGACAATAGACAATGCAAGTTTGGCGATTGATTGCAACCGCAATGGTTTAGGGGATTTTCGTTTTCTGCTTTTCCAAGGAGGATCGTCAACATAACCCGTTTCTAAAGGTTTTTGAGATACTGTAGCTACGAGTTGATCAATTGAAAGCCCATGTTCGCTATTCTGAGATGGTGCAAGATGGACATAAACATTCGAGCTATATTTGCCACATATTTTCTTAAGCAGTCTATTTACGCTGATCTGTTCGTATAGTTCGCCGTACCCCAATATTTCTTTAGGCCGATACTGTTCATGAGCTTTTAGGCAAACTATTGTTTCAGCCATCTCTCCTTTACTCCTCTGAGAAAACTTATGATTTTTCCATCAGAATCATCGTTGAAAGATTGAAGAACGAGTTTTCTAATCGGCTTCATAACAGACGGTCTAAAATGCCCAAATTTTGGGTGTGAAAACGGCGGCTCATTTGATATAGTCACAGAGTCGAGGTAGCTAGGTAACGGAAAACCCATAATAGTATTGCAAACGTAATTGTCTATCTCCATCAGGTTTAACCCGTGAATATAAAATTGTGGGAAGACTACGATGTCACCGTGTATAGGAGAACCGTTGCCTTCCATACAACGAGAGCCGTCTACAATTGTATAGACGTAGTCTTTCAGTTTGCTGTGGAGCGATCGTAACACTTGTGGAAGATGTTTGTGTAAGCTTGCCTTCTTTGGAGAGGCGATAAGCCCGAAGAGATTTTTCACGGCGCAACTCATATGTATGTTCGGCATATCCGATGCTTTGATTATTGGGAGGTTTATGAAGCCTAGCTTATTGGTTCGGAAAGCTTCTTGAAGAGAAAGGTTACGCCAGAAATCTTTGGCGTTTATGACTTTAGTCGGTAGCTTGTCATAGCCAGTTTCAGCAAGCTTTGTTTCTAGTGAGTATATGGTTTGATCTGATTCGATAAGCATCACACTATATTCGGCGTGAGGAACTTGATGGTTCAGGTGTAGAATTATCTCTTGCACAGTTTTAAGCGGAGTTACTGCGGGCAGATGTGTAGAGCAGAGGTTTGGCTTAATGAGTAGATACATATGGGAATTGATGAAATTCATGAAGTCAGGAGTTGTGAAAACATCTCTAAGAGTGAAGCTTATGTGCATCCTCCTCAACCGCTTTACCCATTATTTCTCTTGCGTTTTCGCTTCAAGTGCGCGATGTCTCAATTAGGAAACGAATTAACTAGAGCTGCCTAGCTTTCTTAACTCGACGAATTAAACGCTTTAAACCCAACAATTTTTCATGGTCAGAAGACGAAAGATGGTGCCAAGAAAGACCATGATGTCTCGAGTGTGGATGTAATAGTTGGTCAATGATTTTAACGCGGATGTTCTGTTCTGATGGACATGATGCAGATACTAAATTGAAAGGGTAGGATAGAGCTGATTTTACGTTATCCCATGCACCTTTTCTACTCATTCCTAACAGTATCTCCGCCATCACGAAGCCCCAAAGTCTTTGTTGATTCCACCATTTTCCAGATGTTTGAAATTTGTCCTCGTAGAAGATCACTTTTAGAAAGGACATATGCGATTAGCTGAATGAAAATGGCGAATGCTAAGTAAGCGTGGGACTTGATGGATTTGTACGGCATAGCTTCAAACATATACTTCATACTGGATAGGCGGGCTGTGGAGGGTTTAACTCCTAGCAGAAGCTTAAGTTGATAATGGCCTAGATAAATTCTGCGGCGTTGGCGAATTATGTCTCTGATAGATGCAGGGGCTTTAAGGTAGACTACGCAATTCGGCGCATAAGCGACTTTAAATCCTCTTACGAGAAACAGTTGTTCCAGGTAAAAGTCATCGTTAATAATGTTAGGCGGCATCTCTCTGACGACTCCCACTCTTAGGGCCATCAATTCGCCCGAAATTTTCGGAGCCACCTTCACGTTTACAATGTGATGAATGTTCCACAGTTCATGGGCAAACCATTCGCAGAAAGCATTGGCAGAAGGGTTAATTGGAACAGGTTTAGATCCAACGATCCCAATTTCAGGATTGTTGAAAGGTTTAAGCAAATGCAGGAAAGAGTTTTCATCAGGAAGATTGTCGCCGCCAAGATATATTAGAACGTCAGCCCCAGAAAATTCAGCCATTCTAATTATCTTATTCCAAGCTGAGGCTTTACCTTCACGAGAAGGCTCCTTTATCAAATGGATTTTAGGTTCGGCTTTCTGAATCTGTTCAACAATCGAGTCTGTCTCATCGCTTGAAGCTGAAACCACATAGATCGCGTTAATGAGCGGTTCGGTTATGTTGGTTAAACGAGTTAAGAGCCGTTCAATATTCTTCGCTTCGTTTACACAAGGTATTCCAACCATGACTTTCGTGATCTTCCACTTCCATCTTATCTTCAGAGCACCATCGATGCTACACGAAACAATGCTCTGCAGTTGCATAGAATCGATGTGTAGTGCGCGTTGGCGAGAGGGCAAGCGCAATTGCGGTCTCGGATGAATTTGCGAACGTCTTTCGTCCTATCGGAAGCCCAGATTCTCTTGAAGTCATAGTCGACTTCGCGTAGGTTTCCCATTATTTTCGTGTCCCCCAGCGTACAACAAGGCCAGACATCTCCGAAAGGTGTTATTTGGCAGCTCGCTACTCCTGCGTAGCACGGAATGATTTGTTTATGTTGGCGGAGCACCTCAATAGCAATTTGATAGTACACTAATCGAAAGGCTTGCGTCGCTTTGGAGGTATCTCTACCCCAAAAAAGATAATCTTTTCGGATTCTTCGCATGTATTCGGCCATGACTGCAGCGTAAGAGTCGGGCAGAGGTGTAATATCCCTTCCGATGTTGAACAGTTCTGACCGCTCCTCTGCGACTTCGGCGATATAACTGTCCGGTCTTAGCCCCTTGACAAAGTCGTATGTGACAAGTATATCGTCGATATTGAGCTTCGAGACAACTGTATGAATCCCCACTCTGAAACATGGGTGGTTTTCTCTAAGAGATTGAAGACGTCGATAGGTTTCGATAAGCGCCTTGAAGTTGCCTCGAACCCCCCTTATTTGATCATGTCTTTCGCCTACTGCATCCATGGAGAGATTGATGATAAGCGTCGTGTTGCCGATCCTACTTAGAATGTCCTTCGTCTTTGTCTCTATGAGGTCGGGCAGTAAACCGTTCGAGGGGATGTTTATGATGGCTGGCTGGCTACGCTCAACGATCCCTTCACATATTTGCGGCAGATCATCCCTCAAGAAAGGCTCTCCACCGCTAAGGGTAACCCAAAAAGGAGATCCCCCAACAGAGTCGAAGACATTTAGGAACTCGTCAGTGTTGAACTCCTTCTCTTGGAGATCTGGGCGATCGTGGTAGAGTTCCCATATGAAGCATGTTGAACATCGAGAATTGCACTTGTTAGTTACACTCACAGTTATGTTCACTGGAAGAGGTCTCGGTCTACCCGTAGCCCAGAAAAGCCTGTACCAAGGTATTCTTGGGATGAGATGCAGCAACGATCTCAAGCAGAAACTCTTCCAGACGTCGCATTAGTAGGCGTTTTGACGGGTTTTAAGGTTGCTCTTTCGTAATCTAGTCAGACGACTTAATTTTCTATACCTGTAGACTGCGCCAAGTCCTGCAAATGTTGTTAGCATGATCAAGTATATGCGAATAAAAGTCATATGTTCTTCTCCATATGTGAATTTTAACCGATGGTCGCCGGGGGGCAGTTTGACATACATGAACCCCCATTGGTTCTCCGATATTGCTATTGGAGTGTCGTCTTGGAGGCAATGCCAATCAGGGGAGTTAAACCATTTGAGAACCAGAAAACCACCTCGGCTTGTCGTTGTAACTAGTTCTATGCGATTCGCATCGAACCCAACGATTTCTGCTTCTCCAACCTGAGTGGAAGATGGACTGTCGAAGTCGTCAACGACTTCTGCAACAGGTCTGAAGTACGGATTCTCGAAAACCGTGATCTCATAGAATGCTATAACGGGAATCCACTCCGTTCCAGCGAACTCAAACTCTTTGCGAGGATCCTGAACATGTCCAATTCCGTATCTAACTCCAAAATATCCTTTAAGCTGCATGTCATTGACGCTGTCATCTGAGGCGAGAAGGAATTTATAAGTGCGCAAAGTGTTTCCGGTAAATGGCGTGAAGTTCGGATCCCCGTACCAGCCGAGCATCATCAGATTGTCCCAAATCATCACTCTCGCGTAAGGACCACCGGTAGGATCGATCGCTCTAAAATATCCTTTCTGCTGGCTCACCCATCTCCACGATAACTCTAGACCTGATGATCCATACGGTGGGTAGATCGCTTGATATTGATACGGAGAAGGATTGGTAAAGTAGATTGACGAGTCAATTACCAATAATGAACAGATTGCCAGTGTCATTACGACGGATGGATTGAAATCCAGATTCAATTTATCTCCTAGATTCTCAAAAAATCTTGAGCGAGAAAGTCTGCCTACAGAGTATCCGGCAAGAATGGATGCACCAAAAGAGGGCAGAAAAGCGGCTCTTCCTGGAAACTGTGTCAGAAGGAAATACTGAGCTGCGAAACCGAGAATACCGAGTATCCATTTCGTGTAAGAACAGAAAAATATTGAAGACAGAAGTAGCACAAACATGAGGAAAGCAAACTGATTGCTGTCTTTGAAATTTGTGATTCCAGTCAGCTTTGGACGACGGAGTACTAGCACGGCACCAATCAATGTCAAACAGGTCAATACGGTTCCGATATACAGTGGCAATGCTACTCCTCCAGCGTACTGTGGCGGATATCGCATGAAAAAAAGCTCGACGGGCACAGCCCGTTCTGCATACGCGTGAGGATCCTTGGTGAAGGCCTCTATGACGCCGTTAGTCATGAAGGTACCATAAACACACTGGACGTAGGGGATCAGGAACCACCCGCTTATCGCCAGGGAGGAGAGGACAGCAACGGCTAAGAAAGCGACTGTCCGAAGCACAGTTTTTGGGAATCTAAGATTCAATAAGGTTTGGAATACGCCGAATAGAACTATGAAAATTGCCGTAACATACGCTGTAAGCATATGTGAGAGAATCATCAGGCCCAAAGCGATCCCGGAATACAACGAATAGGATAGCCGGTTCTCACGCACCGATAAATACTGATACCCGAAAACGGCAGGCAGGAAAACGAAAGCTAGGGCTGCTGGATACATGCCTTGGCTAAGGACGTTGACTATATGAAACCCTGCGTAGGTGAACCCTACTGAAGAAACAACGGCCCCTTGTCTGCTACCAAAGATCTTTCGACATACATGATACGTTATGATGGCTGTAAGTTCAAACGAAACTATTAGAGTGACCTTTACAGCCAATAGAGGATCTAGCCCAAATACGAGGCCGAAAATTGCCGAAACGAGAAAGAACAATGGACTATAGGTGTGAAGTTGAGGGAAACCAAAAAAGAACTCTGGGAACTGTAACGGATAGACGCCTCGCTGTAGCCAGTACATCAGCTTGGCTGTGGTGACTATATGAGCGGCGAAGTCCCATGAAGCCGGAAATCCTGGTAAGCTCCAAAGGCTGATTGACGCTATAAATGCTAGCGAGCTGCAGAAGAAGAGATCCAAGTAAGTAGAATACCGACTCATGTTAAAGAAGTAATCTGCGATTGTTACAAAAGGCTATCTAGAACCGTCCTCAAGGAACGGATTTCAAGATAGGCGCGGGACATGGTTGAGAAGGCATAGAAGAATTATCTGTAGTTCAGTTTAGTATTGTCTCCCGCTCTTAAAGGAGTAGTTCATGAGAAGAGTCGGCATTTCAAGGGTTTGACTGCTCAACAAGCGTAACTGTGTAGTGTAACCGTCCATACCGGTCGACGTCCTCTGCGAAGTCAGGACCTTACAAAATGCAGTTAACCAGAGCTTCGCCTGTGCCGAGATCGAGGCTTCTCGTTACACCGTAAGCTAGGTTCTCGATCTGAGCTACAGTGTTCCAGATGTCCGTCTCTATGTAACCTGAGATTCGCCAAGATCTTCCATAGCCTCCAATGTCCTTACGGTATGCAATTGCGCGGTCTGGAATGAATTTCTAGAAAGCAGGAAGACTCTTGACGTTTACAATGTTGGGTCTATTGATCAAGTTACGGTTGGAAGGATTGCTGAAATCGTTGCTGAAGAGATGGGTCTTCGGAATGTTAAATTCTCTTTTACCGGTGGCGTCGATGGAGGCCGGGGATGGCTTGGAGATGTGAAGACGATGCTTCTTGATATTCGCAAGCTAACTGAGTTAGGATGGTGTCCAAGGTATGGTAGCGCTGAGGCCATCGAGATAGCCGCAAAAGAGATTTTGGGAAGCATTCGAGATTCGCGGTGAAAAGAGACAGAAAAAGGGAAGGAAATCCAGCTATATGCCGAGACAATAAGAACTCTTGCTTTGAAGTAATTCACAGATAAGAACTCGAATAATGGCTCTCGGCAAAGCCCATAAAGGGCTTCAAGACCATTTCAGAAGATTAGAGGACGATAGGGTTGGCGAGGGCTAAGAAAGCTTCAAAGGTTCATCGTTCAGATTCTGGCGAAGAGAGCATCATTATCCCAGTTAAGACTGGTGGAGAGTGGTTCATGAGGATCCTTGAAGCCAATGGCTTTCAATTCTTCTTCGGAACGACTGGGGGAGGGATGCCGGATATACAGGATGCTATGACTGTTGTGAAACCGCCGAAGTGGATTCAGGGATTGCATGAGTTTCCAACCGTTTGCGCTTCAGTCGGCTACGCTCTGGCTGGTGAACGCCCAGCGATCTGCCTGATAGATCGTACAGTAGGCCCTATGAACTGTCTGGGAGGAGTCTACATGGGCTTCGAGGCCTACGCTCCAGTTGTAATCTTCGGTTCTAGAAACTATCCTGGCGTTCCAGTCGATTCAGGGTCGCCGCAGTACCACTATCATACAACTCAGACAGCCTTCATGAGGGAGTGGTGCAAGTGGGTTCACGAGAACCAAGTTCTCGAGACTTTGCCTGACGACGTGGCGAAGGCTATCTTCATGGCGGAAGCTGAACCTCAAGGTCCTGTTTATCTGACGCTTAGGGAAGATCTGATGGCGGCGAAGGTGAATCGAGGAATTATTCGATCGACGAAGCGCATGAAGCCGCCTGCGCCTTCAGTCCCGAGAACAGAGGTCTTGAGAGAGGCTTGTGAGCTTCTGCTGGACTCTCAAAACCCCCTTGCGGTCGCCTCAAGCCTAGGTAGGCATCCTAAAGCCGTTTCTACGCTCGCTAAACTGGCGGAGACCTTAGCGATCCCGGTCCGCGACGGCAGAAGCTTCCTCAACTTTCCAATGGACCACTACCTGTTCATGGGCTTTCAAGACATTGAACCATCCTGGCCGTCGGAATGCGACTTGATCTTCAACATAGAGCATGGATACCTGCCTCCGCAACGTCCACCTGAAGGAGCGAAGATTATCGATCTTACAAGCGACCCCTTCAACTTGAGGGGGGTTCAAGCTGGAGGGGACTATGGATCGACTATGTTCCCGGCAGATATGCGAATGCTAGGCGACAGCCAAGCGACATTGACCGCTCTCACTGAAATGGCTGTGAAATTGATCGATGAGAGAAAGCTGAAGAAGACAGTTGAAAGAAGACGTGAAGAGCTGATTGAAGAACACCGTAGACTCATGGAGGACTGGAATAAAGAGGCGGATGACCACTTGAATGATAGACCAGTCTCACCGTATAGAATCGGCCGCGAGTTGAACACCGTATGGAACGATCGGACGACTTGGATAAACATAGCCATCACGTCTAGAAGCGCCTTGATGCAAAACA
>Ga0209725_1002290_pt1 | contig 10339 bp, 10 predicted proteins | sample I18A1metaG_FD_184145 | JGI IMG/M metagenome (GOLD analysis project Ga0209725, IMG submission 184145) | Lake sediment bacterial and archeal communities from Gulf of Boni, Indonesia to study Microbial Dark Matter (Phase II) - ​I18A1 metaG... | ecosystem: Environmental > Aquatic > Freshwater > Lake... | reverse complement strand
ACAAGTCATGCCCACGTCTAAGCTTCAAGTGTCGGGCGCCTCAAGATCTGCTTACGCTCACGGGCCCGCCTTATAAGGATTCATCGCCTTGCGATACGTTCATTGCAACGCTACTAACAAGATTGACGGCCGGGCCGGCATCAGCCGGCCCTCTGGCCTCCTCTAGGTAAACATGATTCAAGGAGCATCTAGCATCCACCTCGATGTCTTTCACATGGGGAGGGGGGTGTGGTACACTTTGTACACCCTTTTTCATTAAACAGTCGCCTTGATGTTTTTCGCGCTCGGAAGTTTCAGACGGTTCAAGAGTCAGGGATGCGCCTTGCATGGATTCTGGTTGAGCAATTCTCCACCCCGGTAGCCGTTGGCTGTAGTCAACTCGCCAGCGGAATTAGCACTGTTAGTTCTTCTTCTCTACAGAGAATTGAGGTAGGAAAGTGTACTTCCGAGTTTCTTGTCATGCATCGAATAGGGATCTTAATACTGGCTCGACAAGCCAGCAGGTGGCAAGTCCATGCGCGGCCAATTGATTTGTCCGCTCTGCCTCTGAAAGACGAGAGCAGGCGTGTATCAGACCAATAGAAAAAAGGGCGCCAGATAACCAGGCACTCTCAAGATGCTATTCTTCTATTATCTCAACGTTCGCCCTGGGAACCGACACGCTACTGCCATCGTCGAGTTGAACTGTTAGGACTCTTACATAGGACTCGGATTCCACTTGCTGAAGATCCACTGGAAGACTTGCGACTTTTCCAATGGCTCCGAAGTGAGGTTGCCTAATAATGCGTACAGGTGTGCCAGGAACCATGCCTGCCGCTAGTTCGTCGCTTGATGTCGGGCCGAGCGTTTCCTCATGAGGTATAACTATCTCCGGTCTCAGGACGCCTGCTCTTATCTGTGTGGCTCCGTTCGCGCATGCCATATGGCCTTTGAAGTGCTTGAGGAGGTCGAATGTTCTGTGTGACATTCTCATCTTCCCAAACCCTTCCGTTATGATAAGGGTTAACCCTGCCTCCTCTTCACCGGTGATCGCGACGCCGATTTCCTCACCTATGAATTCTGTTATGTCCTTGTGGCTGATGCCTCCAGAAACGAAGCATGATACTCCGACATCCAGCCCCTTTCTCAACGCTTGCAGAGTCACCAATGAGCCCCCGATGAGCACGGTCCCTTTGTCTTCAGATGTGACCTTATCGGCGGTCATTTCTTCGTCAGGGGAGTTCACGCCCATCTTTATCGTGCCATGAGTCTCTCCGCCGATGCCGAAGATTCCCTGTATCATAGCCGCGTTCGTCTGGATGATCGCACCCTCCGCGGGGAGAAGGTTGACAACCCTGCCGGGAATGTAGGCGTTCACCTCCACAGGTATAGGCAGACCTCTAATCATGACCTGGCCAGTCAAGTCGGAAACAGATTCTATTGTTCCATCTACAGGGGAAGTTGCCTGCTTCTTCACCATGCCGAACAGGGAACTGTTGATGGCGATCACCTCACTCTTCATGACTTCATCTCCTATCTTCTTAGTAAGATGTCCCGGGAGTTCCCCGGCCTCCACGCCGAGCAGCATGGCCGCATTCACGATTTCCGGGTCGCCACTCAGCTGTGTCCTAGCCACGACCGTGTCATAGTTGACCTTGTCCCCCACTTTGACGCATACTTCGCCACGTATCGGCAGCCTTCTCGTCTTTGAAACGGTGACGATCCGCTTGACCTTGAGTCCCGGCGTATAGGCATACGCCTGCTTTGAGTCCTTCAATGCGTCGCTTTCTCGTGTCATTGACGCCACCTCACACGAGCTTCTCAAGCTCATTCATGGGGTATGCCTCCAGTGCTTGGAACCACTTCAACAGCCTCTCTCTCCTCACCGCTTCTTCCTCAGGAAGAGAGAGCGGTCGCCCCCTCGCGTCGAGTATTATCCCAACCTCTCCCCCCATGACGGTGCGCTCAACCGTACGGCCGGGTCCATTTCCCACATCGAACTTCTTATACGGGGTGACAATGGCCTTGGCTTCTTGGCTCTCTGCGAGTTTCACACGTTTGACTTCGCCGAATCCTAGCTCTTCCTCGATCTTCAAGCCGTCTGGCGACTCGAGGCTCACAGTCATCACCGGCTCGCCAAGGGTTCCTATTCCTCTCGGAGCGATGACAGTGCCGAGTCTAACGAGACAGTCTTTGTCAAAGATGTTCCATGCTGCCTTTTTGTGTACTGTCGAGAGAACTCCAAGGTGGGGCATCATGAAGACGCTGTCTTGGAATAGTCTTGTGACTCCTTCAGGCTGAAAGGCATCTGTAAGGATGAGCATAGTCTGCACCCTTCTTGGAGCGTGGCTCAGCAAGCCTCCCGTGCCTGCGATGATGCCTATATCCATCATCCTGATGTAGGTCTCCTCCAGCTTCTGATCAAAAACGTCGGCGATCGTCCTCTCTACCCGGATCCCCTTGAGTCTTGTCGCAATGGTCTTGTGATGTTCGAGGCCGAGACGAAGCGCCTCCCGCGCCACTGAATGTTCAACGAGAAGGTCGTCGAGCGTATGTGGGATTGTTGTTGGCCTGATCATCTTGTTCATTAATCTGCCGGCGACATCCTCTTCGCTAAGCATGAAGGGTAACCATCGAACGATATTCTCAATGCCGGCCTCCTTCATCACATTGGTTACGCTGTAACTCATTCCCAGGTTTGCGCTCACGCTGCGCACGAACCTGCCGTCAACGATAGAGTAAACATTGGTCGTCGCGCCTCCCAAGCCCACGCCGAGACAATTCATTCTGAAGGTGGATGCAATGAGTTGCATGGCCAGCCCCTCTCCAGCCGGAGTCGGCATTATGGGCACAGGAGTCCATTTCATCAGTTTTCCGTATCCAGGAGCGTGACTCATCACATGCTCCATAAACAGCTCGTGAATAGAACTGCGCGCTGGTTCGGTGTTCTCAACCTCCAGCACGGGCCGAATGTTGTCGACCATGCTCAACGCAAACCTTCCGCTCATAAGCTTCTCCATCCGGGGCCTGAGCACCTTGTTACCTGCGTAAACTAGTGGAAGCTCGTAGTCAACTCCAAGCCTAGGCCTAGGCTCAGCTGCATTGATCAGCTCCGCGATCTCCATGACGTGGGCTGATTCACCGTCGTCCGTTCCACCTGCTAGAAGAATCATATCGGGGCGTAGGCTCCGTATTCGCTGGATTTTCTGATAGGATCGTCGGCCGTCATCACGAGCTATCACATCCATTACTATGGCCCCTGCCCCGAGTGCGGCTCTATACGCGCTCTCCGCCGTCATCGTCTTGATTAGCCCGGCTACCATCATTTGGAGGCCGCCGCCAGCACTACTCGTCGTGCAATAGAGATCAACTCCGGCGCTGCCGTCGTACGGGATCATGATGCCGGTTCCATCTTCTGAGAGGATCTTGTGCCCAGTCAGCTCTTCAACTTCTCTTACTGCGTTCCTGACTCCAAGGGTCACGTCCTCATATGGGGTCTCTACTGTCGTTGGTGCTTCCCCGGCGACAAGGAACCTCCACTCTCCGCTTCTCAGGTGGAAGAAGCGCGCCTTAGTGGTCGTGCTGCCTACATCTGTCGCAAGGATAAACCTAGCCTCTTCCTCAGATCTCGCTAGATACGGCATTGATGTTCGCCAGCGTCTTCCACATGAACCTGATTTTCAATGGGTCCCCGTCTTTACTGGCCAAGTCTTATATATGTTCAGCGAGCCCATTTGGCATTTTACCACGAGGAATTGGAAATATGTTGATTGCAGGAAAAGTATCTTGGGCTTTGATAACACTCGTCTTCTCGCTAGCAATGCTTGTAGTACTCTACTTGGCATCAAGGAAGATCTATGTTCCTCAAATCAGAGAACATCCAGGCGTTCACGCCATCACCGAGGCAGTAGGGAGGGCAGCAGAGATGGGTCGTCCAGTCAGCTTCTCTCCTGGAACCTCATCACTCTACGATACGAAATATGCGGGAGACACCGCTGCTGCTCTGACACTCCTTGGCTACGTGGCCAAAGAGGCAGTGAAGACCGGATCGAAACTCATCGTCGGCATTGCGCCGCCCACAGTCTTGCCGGTGGCACAGGCGATCGTACAGACCGCTTACTCATTGGAAGGAAAATCGGAGGAGTACGTTGAGGGAGACACTGTCCGGTTCTATTCGCCAGATCAATGGGGCTTTGCCTCGAGTTACATAGGGATGATGTACAGAGAAAGGGTAGCTGCCAATTTCCTTTTCGGAGGACACGCTGCAGAGGCGCTGATTTTGGCGGAGACAGGCGCAACTGTAGGCGCGATGCAGGTCGCAGGTTCAACGAACGTGTATCAGCTACCCATGTATGTTGTTGCGTGCGACTATACCTTGATTGGGGAGGATCAGCTGGCAGCCGCAGCCTACCTCTCGCCGGACCCGGCTCAGAAAGGAGTAATCTTCGGCCAAGACATTGCAAAGCTCATCTGCGTTGGGCTGATCGTGTTAGGCGCAATACTCTCAACGGCCGGCATCAAGATAATCTACCAACTGCTCGCAAGCTAGGAGGATATGATCAATGGCAGGAGTCTGGAGAAAGATCGCTTCGGTTGTTCTGCTCGTCGCGCCCGCAATCATCCTGTTTGACTTTGCCCTGAAAAACCCGACGCTGCAAAGCGTAGCAACAGATCTCAACAACTGGGCCGTGGTGGTGGGAGCATTCGCATTGGGCATCGGAGCTTACAGCCTAGTGCTCAGACATGGCCGCATGATTTCAAAGAGGAGGCCTGAGTGGCCCTACAGCATAATGCTTCTCCTGACAATGTTCACCTTCATAGTAACAGGCCTAGTCACTGGAAGCATAACAAGCCCGCAGTACAACTGGATCTACACGGCAATAGTCATGCCTGTCTCAAGCACCTTGTACGGAATGAACGCCTTCTTCATCGCATCCGCTTCATACAGAGCCTTCAAAGCCAAGAGTTGGGAGGCACTCGTGCTCCTTGTCGCCGCCATATTCCTGATGCTCAAGAACGCACCCATAGGAGGAGTAATCTCCCCCGTACTGCCGCAGATCGGTGGAATAATCTGGGATTTTGCAGGCGCCACAGGAATGAGGGCCCTCTTGATCGGGATCGGAATAGGGACTCTGGCCCTAGGATTGAGAGTAATAATAGGTCAAGAGAAAACGCCCCTCGGAGGTGCCGAATGATGATCTTTCGCGAACTGCTAAGCCGGAACTACAAGCAGATCATCTACCTTGCTCTCTTCCTGGCACTAGCGATACCGCTTGTCAATCCAATAGGACTTCCAGTTCCAGTACAGAAGACGACGATGGGAGTCTACAACAAGATAGAGTCGCTCAAGCCAGGTGATGTTGCAGTTGTCGGAAGCAACATAGGCGCAGCGATCTACGCCGAGGTCTACCCTCAATACATAGCTATTCTTGAACACCTCTTCCGGAAAGAAGGTGTGAAAGTCCTTCTAGTGGGCCACGGCACTGAGGCACCGATCTGGGCAGAGAAGGCTCTTAATGAAATAAACGCCTATGGTAGGAAAACATACGGCGCTGACTTCGTCCACCTAGGCTACATAGCCGGCGAAGAGGCAGCCGTTGCCGGACTGTGCAGAGATATACATGCGCTGTTGAAAGTGGATTACAAGGGCCGCCCACTCACAGATCTTCCGATGATGAAAAACATCAAGAGCGCCAAAGACTTCACGATCGTAATGGACTTCACCGCTAGCGCAGACTCGCAGTACTGGTTGAACCAAGCATATGCAACCTATGGAACCGCTGTCGGCTTCGGACTGACAGCAATAAAGGTGCCTGATGCGTATGCCTACTATACCGCGGGACAGATATTCGGAATACTAGAGAGCCTCTCAGGGGCCGCACAGTACGAGGTCCTTATCCGCAGGCCGGGGATGGCTGCTCAAGGTATGGATGCCCAGTCTCTGGCACACTTGTTGTACATAGCGCTGATGGTGCTGTGCAACGCATTTGTCGTAATGGAAAGGAGGGTGAAGAAATGATTGACGCAGCCATGTTGTCACTCTTGATTTCAACAACGCTGATACTAGCAGTTTACAGCATACTCTACCGGGAGAACCCAGCTTTCAGGATAGGAGAACACCTGATGGTGGGAGCAACAGTCGGCCACGCCGTAGTCTTGGCTGTCTTCCAAATCCGTGACCTAGCATGGAGGAAGCTTCAAAGCGGGATAGCAACGGGAAACATCGCAGGGATAGCGTACGTAATCCCGATGTTCTTGGGCGTTTTCCTGTACTTCCAGTTCACATCGAAGTTCAGGTTCTTGGCACGCGTGTCGATAGCGCTGATGCTGGCCGTCGGCCTGTCCCTTTCGATAAGAGGACTCATATTCGTCAACGTCATCGGACAGATCCAAGGAGCATTAGCCCCGCTGACGACCCTACCGAACATCGCTTACCTGATCGGCGTCGTATGCGCCCTCCTCTACTTCGTCTACGAGCGCAGGGCCTCTGAAGCGACGGGACCTTTGCCAAAGATAGGAAGGTACGTTCTGATGTTGACCATGGGTGCATACTTTGCAAATACAATCATGGGCAGATTGTCGATTGTGATAGGCACGCTCACGAGCTTGTTCGTTGTTCCAGCATGGTACCTGATACCGGTTGCGTTTCTGGTAATTTGCGCTGATGCTCTCATACGAAGGAAGACCCCCAAATCGGCAAAAGCCGGCTGACCTATCCTCCTCCTTTTTCTCCCCTCAATTGTTCTTTATTCTGAAGTGAATGTGACATGTCAGAGAAAATTTTCTTGTGGGATATGACGCGAGAAGAGGCCCAAAAGGCAATAGAAGAAGCAGATTTCGTCGTGCTTCCCACAGCGAGCATTGAACAACATTCGATCCACTTGCCTGTCTCCACAGACAGCATACGTGCCGAAGAACTCACAAAGTACCTCGCCCTGCATTCAGGGGGATTAAGGCTAGTAGTATTGCCAACGCTCGTCTACGGCGACTCTCTTCACCACATGCACTTTGGAGGCACCATATCGCTACGGGAGAGCACGTATACCCAAGTGATCAAAGATATCGCTTGGAGCGTGAAAGAACAAGGCGGCAAAAGGCTTCTAATTATCAACTACCACGGAGGAAACATAGCTCCGATCCAACTTGCAAGGACGGAAATTGAACGCGATATCGAACTCAAGGTATACTTTGTGGGTTGGAGTAGCTTCGCAGCTGACCTACTCAAGGAATGGGCGCCCGGCGTACAGTATGGACATGCCTGCTTCTACGAAACCAGCATGATCCTCCACTTCAGACCGGATCTTGTCAAGAAGGAGAAGATTCGAAAGCAGGAACATCGCCACCAACGGGAAACCCCGAACAGGCCCGTAACAAGAGAGCCCTCGGCGGCATATTTCGATACCCAGTACGTAACAGGAGGAATAGGCGACCCGACACTCGCAAAGGCTGAGCTGGCCGAGAAGATCATTCCTGAGGTCACAGATCGCATTATCAAAGCCCTGAAAGAAGATATGAGATACGAGTGAGCTCGCCCTTCTTCAGCCACACTGACGGCGCCTCCGAGCTAGCTTACTGTGAATCGGCTCGTTGTGAAACGCAGGTTTGTCGCGAGATCTAGGTCCGCGACAGTGTCAACGGAACCACTGATTCTCCTATTTCCGATTTCAGATGTACTTTGCCCTCCAGTCTGCCTTCTATGGCGGCCAAGTCCAGTGTTGCCTGAAACTCATCCGCTCCCCCTCCGGCATATTCTGGCGGAACCTTGAATCGCATCTCGCCGGTCAGCCTTCCACGATGTGCTTTGAAGCTACTCACCGAAATCACATTTCCCTGCATGTCTGTCGCTGAGGCGTGAATTTGACTGTCGATCTTCAGATTCATCGTAAAGTACCCGTAAGAGTGCACATAGTCTCCGCGCCAAGTTCCAATCATCCTCTCCTCCTTGTCTATTGGCCGCTTGTCCTCAACGAAGCGCGGAAACGTTTCGGTCTCTAGATCAAACCGCGTCGCCGCACCTTTCTTGTCAAATTCAAATGTCAGTTCCATTCCGTCGCTTCCCCCTCCGTGAACCAGATACCTTGACTCATCCAGCTTCTCAAGATGCGCCTTCTCACGTCCTCTCTCGAGAATGAGGCTTCCCTTCTCTGCCTTGACATTCACGTTGCGGGACTCACGGGTGTATGTGCCGATGAGTTTCTTCCACTGTTTCAAAGGTCTCTTCTTTTTTGTCGTTTTCGGACTGATGGACGGAGCCCCATCGACAAGAATGCTTAAGGCTTCTCTGGCCGGAGGCCTCCATCCCGAATTGTCGTTAAGGTTGCACAAGATAATGATGCCCACTCTGAGTTCCGGATAGAATGCCATATGTGCAGTCCATCCCAAGTTGCCCCCTGTGTGAGACAGCATCAGGTTCCCGTAGTGCCAGGTTCTTTTCCAGGAGAGTGCATAGCCGCTCCGTGACTTCCCGGCGCTTGCCTGCAGCTTGTGCATTTCATCAATAGTCTCCTCGTTCAATATTCGAGTGCCTTCGTGGACACCGCGGTTCATTTGAGCTATGAGAAAGCGACCCAGATCCATGACTGAGGAAAACAAAGAGCCGCATGGCTTCTCAGGAAGTGAGCCACCGTACCAAGGCTTGACTGCTTCGATCGGCGCATCGGTCTTCTTCCTACTGTAGGGTTGAGCCATCATCTTCCTGATCTCGGGTGTCTGTTCGAAGGCGCTTGAATGCATCTCCAACGGATCCAGCACGTTCTTCTTCATACAGTCGGGATAGGGCTCTCCTGCGAACAATCCTACTAAGTAGCCCGCAATGTTGAAGGCAGTATTAGAGTAGACGATCTCCTCATTCGGAGGACGAACCGCGATAGCTGACTTTCTGATCATCTCCTCCAAAGGAACCGTTTGGCTCAAATCGAAGCAGACGGGATCAGCATGCACTGGAAGCCCCGACGTATGAGAAAGAAGATTCCTGACCGTGGGTTGCCTGCGTAACCTAGTCTGAATCTTCACATTCTCCATGAGGCTGTTAACAGGGTCATCGAGACGGAACCTGCCTTTCTCCACCCATTGAAGGAGACCGGTTGCTACTACGGGCTTTGAGACAGAGGCCACTCGATAGACAGTGTCTGGACTCGCTGGCATCTTCTCCTCCAAGTCTGAATAGCCGAATCCTTTAGACCAGACAATGTCGCTACCTTTGACCGCAGCGACGGAAAAGCCTGGGACCTTTTGTCTCCCCATTTCCGCAACTAGGAATTTCTCGATCATGTCAAACATCAGAATTCCCTGCAAGAACGAAGAAGTTGGGTTGCATCACGGGACCAGATTTGTCATGCGCGATCTTGCCTCTAAAACTTGAACAGGACTCTCTCAAAATCGACGATTTTCCCTTTCTTAACTTCAACGTTTTCCTTTCTCAGCAACTGGGTTTTCTTTCTTGTCCACTTGCCAGAAGTTTTTCCTCCAAAGCCACCGACGGTTCCGTCAGATCTGACGACCCTGTGACATGGGACTATCGGTGCGTAAGGATTTCTGCGACAAGCGTTGCCGACGGCTCTATATCCTTTCGTATTCATCTTTCTAGCGATCAAACCATAGGTGGTGACTTTACCTTTAGGAATTCTCTTCAAGAGTTTCCACACTCTTTCCTCGAACTTCACGCGTCCAACCTCCGACTGCCTTTCTGCAAATTAGCACAATATGTTGCACTTATGGTTTTGTCGATCACGAGCAGCTTTGTGGCGCGTGCTATCAGTAGGCGCAATATCCTCGCTGGCCTTTATGGATGGAAACCGACAAATAGAGAACGAGGCTCTTCATCTTTAGGTCGATTCATGATGGTAGTTGGCATGCCTGTCACGAAACGTTGGGCCCGTTTCGGTCGAGATAATCCGCGGAGGTTAGTTCACGTTCCACAAGCTGGCGTATGTCTATCCGCATTTGTGGTTGCTAAACGTGGAAAATCAATTCTCGTTGGGCGGCCCCAGGAGCATGATGCATGGCCTAGGAAAGGCGGGTATCCAAGATGGCAAGTGTCGGAGTTAGAGCGACAAGAGGCTTGGTTACTGCCTGCCACGCACCTTTTGATGGAGGAGTCGCCGGATCGAGCTGCAAGGAGAATCGCTCTTGAATGGGCAGGGCTGAAGGGCATCCCTCGATTTGTAATGGTTCAATCTCATCTTCGTCCTGTCAGGCTTTGGAATCCGGGGCTGAAGGGAAATCATTGGGACATATGCTTCGTCTACGAACTGTATCCTAGAGGTCCAATACGCCTCAAGCCCTGGTGGTCGGAAATGCGGTTTGTTCGTCCATCTGAAATCCGAAACATCAAGTTAGGACGCGGACATCGTGACATCCT
>Ga0209725_1002289_pt1 | contig 10343 bp, 14 predicted proteins | sample I18A1metaG_FD_184145 | JGI IMG/M metagenome (GOLD analysis project Ga0209725, IMG submission 184145) | Lake sediment bacterial and archeal communities from Gulf of Boni, Indonesia to study Microbial Dark Matter (Phase II) - ​I18A1 metaG... | ecosystem: Environmental > Aquatic > Freshwater > Lake... | reverse complement strand
GAGTGGTTCAAGGAAGAACGAGCATGAGCTGTGTTCCACCATTAGGATGCTATTGCGAGTACACCCAGCCTTACGGGCGAAGCACCTTAAATACGGCTGCTCGACATTAGGCCGCCCGTTCACAAGAAGAACAACAACTAACCGGAGGAAGCAGATTGTCCGCGCGAAATTTCTTGGCGTCCGCCAGAAGACTTCTTCACGTGACGACGCGGCCTACTAGGACTGAGTTATGGCTGATGGTGAAGATCTGCTTTCTCGGAATCGCAATAGTCGGCGGGCTTGGCTACGTGGTGCGTATGCTCTTCCTCTTCGTCGGTTTACTTCCCCAGGGACCATGAGGTAGCCCTCCTTGTCAGATCAGAACCAGCAGCAGAAGAGCATCATCTTCGCCGTCAGAACAACAAGCGGACAAGAGAGAACCGCGACAGAGCTGATAGCCTCGAAGGCAGGAATGAAGAAGGCCCCTGTATTCGGCATACTCGCGCCTGAAGTGATCAAGGGGTACATATTCATCGAGGCCGCAGGAGCTCACATCGTTGACGACGTGATCTCGGGCGTCCGGCACGCCAGAGCTCGCACGAAAGGGGTTGTATCTGCTCAAGCCGTGGAACGGTTCGTCGTTACAAAGCCTGTCATTGAAGACCTTGCGGCCGGTGACTCGGTGGAGGTTGTCGGAGGCCCGTTTCGGGGTCTCAAGGCTAGGATCACCCACGTTGACAAGATGAAGGAGGAAGTAACTATTGAGCTACTCGAGGAAGGTTTCGCCACACTTCCGATCACCGTACACGCCGACTACGTGAAACTGGTTGCGCGAGGAGGAGGTGGAGAGGCTGGGAGAGAAGAAACAGGTTGAGGCTCTCCTGAACGGCGGCGAGGCTACCGCAGGCCCACCGCTCGGACCAGCCCTCGGACCGCTTGGAGTAAACGTGCTTCAGATCGTGAACAGAATCAACGAGCTCACAAGCGCCTACGCCGGCATGAAGGTTCCCGTCAAAGTCATCGTCGACGTTGACACGAAGGCTTTCGAGGTCGAGATCGGCACCCCAACGACATCCGCCCTGATCGTCAAGGAGCTTGGCATAGAGAAAGGCTCAGGCAATCCGAAAGCCGAGAAAGCCGGCAACCTAACGATGGAACAGGTTGCGAAGATAGCGATGATGAAGCTTCCAGGCAGCTACGCGTTGACGAACACTGGCGCGGCGAAGGAGGTGCTCGGAGCCTGCGTCAGCATGGGCATTACGGTCGACGGCAGAGACCCTAGAGATCTCCAGAAGGAGATCTCTGAGGGCAAGTGGGATAAGCTGTTCAAGGCGTGAGGCAAGCACCCTCCGTGTGTCGCTTTCTGTCTCATTCGATTCCGAGCGATCTCGTAATCGCCATCAGTTCAGGCCCGCTTGTGAGGCTGCCGACTACGGCGCCCTTCGTGTTCGCCAGAAGACCGGACCTAACGTACGGGACTCCGCCGTTGATCGTTCCCGCCTCGACTGGAACCTTCAGCGCGCCCTCAATTACTGCTCGCTCCCGATCTGTTATCGATTGGGGAGCCAGAACACCTTTGTTTGTCGCGATGGCTAGCGATCCGACGTACGGTAGCCCTCCGATGGAGGAAGTGACTATGTCCACGTTCAAGGTTTCAGCAACGATCTTCGCTAGAGATTCTGGCGCCCCAGGGTGGATCACGGCGCCGTTATCATTCGCCAGCACGAGGTTCCCGAGTGCAGTCCATCGCTCCCGAGCGACCTGAACTTTGGTTTCGACATTCTCTCGAATCACTCTCAGCTCGTGGTCCTGGACGATTTGTGGGAGAAGAATTCCGTTCGAGTTGGCTGCAACCAGAACTCCGACCAGCGCGCATCCTCCAATGTTCGTCACGCAGAGCTGAACGCCCAAGTATTGTCGGAACCTGTCAACCTTCCTCTTGGGCAAGCCGGGGGGAAGAATCGCCGTCGTCTCGTTCGAGTGACAGTACACTCCAATGTTGGGACTTCCGTATACGTCAGCGCGCAGGATCCCCAATTAGTTGATCACCGGCGCCAACAAACGAGACCGCACGCATGAATTTGACGAGTTGACGGAGGGGAGAGCGCTCAGCACGGACCAGCGGAAGCCTACGCGGCCGTGGCAGGGTAAACGTAAACTCTGCCTTCCTTGTCCTTGACTAAGCGCACTTTGATCTGCCTCGGCGGCTTCTTGATGCCTCTCGCCCAAAGCTCCTCATTTACCTCATTGCTGATCTGGATGTCTTCAGCCTTCATGTGACGCCGCACAAAGTCGCGTAGCATTCTTGAGGCGCGAGGGGTTCGCTTTCCTCTAGGCGTCGCCCAAACTCTCCGAAATGGTATCGTGTATACTCGTTCCTCAACAATCTCTATCTCCTCTTCCTCGCCCTCCTCTTCTGCTGCTACTTCTTCCGCTTCTTTCTCCTCGGGTTTCTCAGCAACAACTTCTTCCTCAACCGGAGGCCGCTCCTCCTCTTCTTCCTCTTCCTCAGCCTCTTCGGCGGCTTCCTCGCCCTCTTCCTCTAGCACCACGGAAGCCTCTTGCCCTTTCTCGTCGGCGAATTCGTTGGGGGTGGATGGTTTCTCGCTCAACTATGCTATGCCTTCAGACTGCTCTCACGCCAGTTCTTCTTCTTCGGGTGAGTCCTGACGTGGCCTCGGGTCTTCGCGATCACCCAGGTCGGCACGGACTTTCTCATTCGGTGACGCCTAGCAAGACGCTTCTTCTTCGCGGCGGGTTTGTGTGTTGCCAAATCACGCCCTCCTGATCTTGATCTCCTTTTTTTGTGACTGAAGACGAACAAGCGCGTCTTTGAGCTGCGCATCCGATATTGGTATCTTTACCCTGCCTGACTGCGCAAGTTGAATCAGCTGAAGCTCAAGCTGATCCGCGAACTCAGGCCTGACCATCTTGATATTCGTGAGTCTCTGCCTCGCTTCCATTGTGAGTATTCTCTTCAGGATCGCCTGCTTCTGCATCTCAAGCTGCTCTTGGGCTTCAGCTCGCCTCTCTTCTTCGGCTGCTGCCCTTTGAAGCTCAGCAAGCCTTCTTCTCCTCAGCTGCGCTAGCTCTTCCTCGCTGACCTCATCCTCGCTCATTGCTTCGAGCCCTCTCCGGAGGTGGCCCCCTTGAGTATCTCGGCCGAGATCCTGTTAAGCAGACTCACGCCTTCTCCCGAGAGCTTCCTGCCCTTCGAACCTTCCTTAGCCACTAGACCGGCTTTCTCGAGCTGTTGAAGCGGCTCTCTGACGGCTGATCCGCCGCTGTCCTTGGAGTGCTCTATGCTCGTTCCCTTCCTCTTCCTGCCGCCGTACTCGACTCGGAGCCTCTGCGTTCCAATCGGTCCGTGTATGTACAGCTTCCTCAGAAGCGAAGCGCATCGAACATACCACCAGTCTGAATTCTGCGGCGGCCGCTCCTTGTGTGCACCCGTCTTGGATGTGAGGGCCCACGCTGGCGGGGTTATGTCACCCACATTCTCCTTGAGGTGTTTGGCCAGTCTCTCAACGAGAACGTTGGCCCCTACATCATACGGCGTGGGCAACTGTAGTCTCTCCGATTTCTGAAACAGCCTTGCACTAGGAACTTCAGCCAAAATATAAGGTAAGCTACTGCAGACGGCCGCCGGTCTTTCTTTGCTTGTAGATCGTGAATGTTCGTCCTCTCACATCAACAATCTCCGAGCGCGTCTTGTCAGCTATCTTGTCGGCGACCTCAGCGACCTCCGTGTTTTGAAGCGGAGCTTGTTGAACCTTGATTTTGATCATCTCGTTCGCTTCGAGCTGACTGCTGATCTGACTCACTAGCGCCTCGGTCACTCCGTTCTTTCCGACCCAGACTGTCGGTTCACTCTCCGCTGACCGGCGCTTCAGTTCCTTGATCCTTTTCTTCTGAGACGTTTCTCTTTCACCGCCGGATATCGTTTCTTCGAGCCGCATTGCAAACATGTCACAACCACGTGAGTTCCATGCTCACCGCGCACGCGGACTCTACAGTTGACACCTGGAACAAGAAGGCTTCCGCACTTCTTGCATATGAACTGCTTCCGTTCTGGGCCGAGCCTGACTCCGGACCTCATTGCAATTCTCTGCGCTATCTCGATGTACCTCTTGGAGAGCGCTGGGTTGGATTTTACCGCCTCTCTGGCGAGTCTTAGGAGTATGTCGATACGCTCCTGTGCGATTCGCCGCATGTTGTGGTTGTTGCTCTTCCGACGAGTCAAGGCTCTGCCAGTGCTCTCTCAACAAACTCGGACGACGAACATTACGCCTCAGGAACATCTATGACTTACGCATGGACTTGCCGGTCAGGGAAACTGTATGTTGACGCTGATCCTTGCAGAGTCGTCAATTGAAAGAGTGCCTTCGCAGCTTCGCAAGCACCCGTCGGTCATTGCGCATGCGCGAAGGAGAAGGAGGAATCCGGCTTCCCTCATCCTTGATCGAACCTACCACCATTCGGCGATGATGACGGTGAAGGGTGAGGATCGTTCTCTAAGCTTGGCGAAACGTGGAAGGCCGGACATCGCGTTCCATGTGCTCCTGCAGGCGCTTGGATCACCGCTGAACCGTGAGGGTCTGCTGAGAACCTACATTCACACCGTCGACGACAACGTGATCGACATAGACCCCAGTCTCAGGCCTCCTAGAAACTATGACAGGTTCATCGGGATACTCGAACAGCTCTACGATGAGAAGCGGGTGCCGCCCGACGAGCGGCCTCTCCTGAGTATTCGCCAGTGCACACTTCCAAGACTTGTGAAGGAGGTCTTGGCATCAATGACGGTCGCATTCAGCACCGCCGGTAAGCCCGCAAGCATGAAGGACGCGTGCTCCCAACTTGTGAGCGCCCGCGCGCCAGTTGTCTTAATTGGCGGTTTCGCCCGTTCACACTTCAAACGGTCAACATTACAGCTTGCTGACCATGTCTTCTCAGTTGACAGAGAGTCACTAGACGCGTGGGTTGTGGTTGGCAGGGTAATCTACGAGTATGAGTGCGGCATTGGCCTGCCTCAAAGAAGGCTGCAGACTTGATCGAGTCGCGCAGTTTATAATGGATCGTTCCACTACTCGCGCGGCCAAGAGGGGTGGGCTGTGTCCGAGGACGCTGAGTTGGAGCGCCTGAAGTATCGCAAGATGCAGGAGATACAGCGGCGTCTCCTTGAGCAAGAGAAGATGAAACCAGCGGACGAGAAGCAACCACGCCCTCGGGAAGTACTGAAAACCATTCTTGTTGGGAGAGCATGGGAAGTACTGGATGCCGCTGAACGACAGTACCCGGAGCCCACGCGTATGCTAGAGAGGGAGCTTGCGAGACTTGTTCGCGAGGGCCGGCTGAAGGGCCCTGTCAGCGCGGAGCAGTTAATGTGGCTTTTCAGACGCGTTGGCATGGACGTGAGACTCGAGACAAAGATTCAAGTATACGAGAGCGGCGAACTCAAATCCCTTGCTGACAAATTCAAGGGCGAATAGAGCTACAGCTGCTTGATTGCGTCATGAGAGATGTTCAGCTCGTCGAGCTATTCGCTTACTATTTCGCGGATTCTTTGCTGGACCGTCTGCACGTCGAAGGTGGTGTTTACCAAGTAGCAGGGAGCCAGCTTGAAGAGTCTGCTGAAGAAGCGTTTCCTAACCTCCACTTTCTCGTCGGTCTTGACGATCAAGTAGGGGTTCAAGAACTGCTCTGGCTGAACGACCAAGTACTGGACCGCCTCGTCGATATCGAGCCTGCGGGACATCTCAGGATCATCCTTGTCACGCTTCAGTAGGATCACCTTCATTGCGCGAGTGGTGTCCACGAACTTCTCTGGACCCGCTATCCACAGCGGATCCAGCATGGCGCGTGAGTACTCATGTGCGATGTACGGGTCGGTGGAGAGCGCGCGTATTTCACCGTCGCTCACGCCCTGTGCTCGTAGTTTCTTGGCTTCCTCTGGAGAAAGAGGCTCCACATTCTCAAGCTTCGACCGGTCAAGAAGTCGCCGGATCTCCGGGAAGACACGCACTATGTTGGTTCGTATGTAGAATTTCCGTTCGCTGATATCTGCGCTCGCTCTGCCCTTTTCACCTCCGATGAAACGGACATAGACCCAGTCGTCGCTGTGGAGCCTAGCCCCCTCCATGTTCAGGAGGGCGTACGAGTGGGTGCTCTTTCCGGTTGCAGTTGGTGCGATAAGGACTATTCCTTTGCCGTTTACTTCGACGCAGCTTCCGTGTATGCTGTGTATGTCATGCTGGTCCTCCGCTATGTCGCAAGCGATGCCCAAGGCCCAGCTCTTCACTTGCCCGTAGTATTCGGTGTTGAAGATCACCGCAGTCTTGGTGTCTGGGTTGTAGAATGCATGTGGTTTGCCCTCTCGGAATGTTGGGTCGAGCACCGCGTAGATTCTGCCGTGGGATTTGACCTCACGCGGCATCGAGAACCAGTTCTCGCGCCAGAACTCGTCCAAGTGGTTGCTGTTTGTGAATAGCTGCATGCAGAACCCGTCGATGCTTGCCTTCCAGCCTAGGCTTTCATGACCGAGGACATTCTCGGCGCGGGCGACGAGCTCATCTCTCTCGTTCTTTCCCACGATGGAGAATTCGACGCGTCCCCTAGTGGCGGTTATGTAGTTGTATCTGTTGCTCGTCTGCATCCTCGGCTGCCAGCATGAAAGACGGGGCTGACGCCTAATATCAGGATTTGTAGAGAGAAGGAGGCGGGATAAATGTCGTTCAAATGGCCGGGGTCGTGACGGACGCTAGGCTCTAACCTCATCTATGGGGGAACTTGCTGAGACTTCGTAAGCAACTCCCTGCTGTCTTCTAATCCAAAACGCGAAATATGTATTCGTGACTGTTTGTTTGTCTCAAGGAAAGGGCGGGAAATTGCATAGCTCGAAACGAGTCCAATCGATTGAGCCGTCACCAATACGAAGGATAATCGACCTCACCGAATCGAGGCCTGACATTGTTGGGCTTCACGCAGGCGAGCCTGACTTTGCAACCCCGAAGCATATAGTCGAGGCTGGATGTCAAGCCCTGCGAGATGAATACACTCACTACACTCACGGCGCGGGGTTGCTGCAACTCCGTGAAGCGATCGCACGGAAACTCCTCGAAGAGAACGGGATCGAAGCAAACCCCAAGACTGAAATCACGGTGACCGCGGGCGGGTTTGCCGCAATATTCGCCATCATCCAGGCGACAATCGAGCCAGAGGATGAGGTAATACTCCTTCAGCCCGCTTGGTCATACTCTGGCTTCATTCGGCTTGCTGGCGGCACGCCCATCGGAGCGTCCTTGCACGGTCCAGACTTCCAACCGAGTCGCGCAAGTATCGAAGAGCACGTCACCGACAGGACAAGAATGATCCTAGTCAACTCTCCCAACAACCCTACGGGTTCAGTCTACTCACGCAACTCCCTCCTGGACATCGCCAAGTTGGCAAAGGAGCATGACCTCCTCATTCTTGCGGACGAAGTCTACGAAAAGCTCGTCTTCGACGGAAACGAGCATTTCAGCATAGCTTCAAGATCCGAATTCAAGGATTCCGTCATAACTGTGAACTCGTTCTCAAAAACATACGCCATGACAGGCTGGCGCATTGGCTACGTCGCCGCCAATGAAGCGATCACGACGGACATACGAAAGATACACGGCTTCATGGTTTCCTGCGCTCCGGCATCCGCGCAGAAAGCCGCTGTTGAAGCGCTTTCTGGACCGCAGGACTGCGTCAGCGAGATGGTTGAGGAATACCGCCGCAGACGGGACCTGATCGTTGCTGGGCTGAACGATATCGACGGCTTCGAATGCACGCCGCCGAAAGGAACCTTCTACGCGTTCCCCAACGTCAGCAAACTGAAAATGCCCTCGGCCAAGATCGCCGAGAAACTCTTGGAACAAGCGAAAACCGCAACCATTCCAGGCAGCGCATTCGGTGACGCTGGCGAGGGCTACCTGAGACTATCCTTTGCGAGCTCTCAACGGAATATTCAGGAAGCACTTGCTCGGATCAAGACTTGGCGCTCCCGATCTGGGTAAGAAGCCTGTGCACACGTCTGCGACGTGCATGCGGCCTAGGTTGAGAAGACAGCCCACTTGTTGAGGAAGCCCCACCAGTCGTCTTCGCTGATTTTCTCCTCGACCGCAATCGTCGTCAGCAGCGTCGAGAGCGCCCTGTGATGTCTCCTCTCATCGGCCAGAATAGCTTGGAGTAAGGGCTTCATTCTAGTGTCTTTCAGAGATCTCGCAATTCTCTGCGCCTGAGCTAGCATCCTCTTCTCGTTCGCCACATGCCGCTCTAGTTCCTTTCTCATCTCGTAACGTTCAACCTTGGATACCGAAGCTCCTGCGGATAGTTCGATCAAGGTTGCGTACATGTGCGCGTGCTTCGTTGTGTCAAGCTCAATCTCCTTGAAGAGAAGGCTGGGGATGACATTCTTCGTCTTCGCGGCCATCCTCCGAAGGCTTGTCGCAGTGCCTCTTTCCAGCATCATCTGCTTGTGGAACATTTCGACTAATCGGTTGCCTGCCAAGAACGAACACCTAGCGTGCAAACGTAGAAGGCGGCGAGCCCAATAACCCTAACTGAACAAAGGAGGTTCCTGCGCCCTCGACAAGCGGACCGCCGAAACGAAACTAGGCTTGTTCTGATTCTCTTGTATCTGGGAGAGGTTTGACGCGTCCCGCACCGTTTCAATTGGACGAGTTCTGCGTTTCGTACTTGATGGGGCATGCTCGTCAAGAACCTAGAGGAGTGCAAGGAGTCCATCTCGATCGACAAGACGTCGCTGCGAAATTTTAACAGTGATTCTTGTGTTTGCACGTTTCGGTGCAGGCGTTGCGACTTGAAACGTCAGAAGAGTATCATGTGCGTGCAAACCATATCAACAGAGTTCATTGGGTCTCTCCAGCCACAATGTCTTGTCGCGCCGAAGGCCGAAACTAGACGAAGGCATTTATAGACCCTCAATAGGACTCGCAAACGCCGTGAGATCACGGAGCTTGTGGCCAATCTCTTGTCTGATCAGGCCGGCGTCTATCTTGCAAGGTTTCTCTCAGGCTTTGGTATCTATGGACATGGTGTGCTTCTCGGCCTCGTGCTTGGGATTCCCTGGCTAATTGTCGCGTCAGAGTGCTTGTGGATCACGAGGCGTGACGAGCACTACAAGGGATTGGCCTCCAGCTGGACGAAGGCGCTCGCAATCCTATTCGGGACGGGCGCGGCCTCGGGAACACTAATGGAATTTGGCCTCTTTACTGTCTGGCCTGAGTTCATCAGGCTTGGGGGCTTGTACTTGTTCTACCCATTCTTCTTGGAGGTCTTTGCGTTCTTGGCGGAGGTTACTCTGATTGTGCTATACTGGGTATCGTGGAGCAAGCTTGCAGGAACGTGGGCACATGTCGCAATCGGCGTGGGTGTTGCGCTCGGCTCGAACATCTCTGGGTTCCTCATCACAAGTGTGAATGTCTTCATGCAGTACCCGATGCTTGGCGCATCTGTTGTGAACGAGCAGTTGCAGGTGGACATGGTGCGAGCTTTCCTGAATGAGGCATCCGTGATTACTTGCGCTCATGCTTTGCTAGGTGGATGGCTGTACGCCTTCGGGCTAGTCATGGCATTGTACGCCTACAGGCTGCTCCGAGGAGTAGGCAGCGAAGAGATGAACTGGACAGCGTTCAAGCTAGCGAGCCTGGCTTTTGCAATTCCAATTCCCTTCACCGCTTTTCTTGGCGATCAGCAGGGCAAGTTGCTCGCAAAGTACACTCCTGCAACACTGGCTGCGCTCGAGGGCGCGTACGAGACGATTCCTTCTGGATTCCCGAACTTTCTAGCGTACGGCGACTGGAACACACCCATAAAAGGCCTCATCGAGTATCCGGTCGATTTTCAACATCCACTGCTGTACCTTCAATGGTACTCAAAAATGGGCCTCGCCGTAGTCATGGGTCTAATCGCGCTATTCATCGCTTTGAAAGTGATTAGGGGCAAGACTATCTCGAGGACTTGGCTTTCACTCGCCATACTGGACGCATTCCTTGCGATAGTCGTTAACATTCTCGGCTGGTACATCAAGGAGGTGGGGAGACAGCCTTGGGTTATCTACGGCTTGGTTAAAGTCAGCGATATTCTGTCGCCCACCTTCGCAATCACTCCCACCGTCGTGGCAGCAGTTACAGGGATGCTTGCTTTGGCGGTCGTCGGAATATCCTACACTGTCTACATGATAGTCTACAGGGAGTGAAACGGGAATGACGCCTGTGGATTCTGCGTTGACTCTGTTCGCGTTCACCATGTTCACTCATGTCCTCGGCGCGAGTCTCGTGCTCGGCTTCTCTTGGCTTGCATTCGCATTCGAGCTA
>Ga0209725_1002287_pt1 | contig 10350 bp, 7 predicted proteins | sample I18A1metaG_FD_184145 | JGI IMG/M metagenome (GOLD analysis project Ga0209725, IMG submission 184145) | Lake sediment bacterial and archeal communities from Gulf of Boni, Indonesia to study Microbial Dark Matter (Phase II) - ​I18A1 metaG... | ecosystem: Environmental > Aquatic > Freshwater > Lake... | reverse complement strand
TGTTTTGCATCAAGGCGCTTCTAGACGTGATGGCTATGTTTATCCAAGTCGTCCGATCGTTCCATACGGTGTTCAACTCGCGGCCGATTCTATACGGTGAGACTGGTCTATCATTCAAGTGGTCATCTGCCTCTTTATTCCAGTCCTCCATGAGTCTACGGTGTTCTTCAATCAGCTTTTCACGTCTTCTTTCAACTGTCTTCTTCAGCTTTCTCTCATCGATCAATTTCACAGCCATTTCAGTGAGAGCGGTCAATGTCGCTTGGCTGTCGCCTAGCATTCGCACATCTGCCTGGAACATAGTCGATCCGTAGTCCCCTCCAGCTTGAACTCCTCTCAAGTTGAAGGGGTCGCTTGTAAGATCGATAATCTTCGCTCCTTCAGGTGGACGTTGCGGAGGCAGGTATCCATGCTCCATATTGAAGATCAAGTCGCATTCCGATGGCCAGGATGGTTCAATATCTTGAAAGCCCATGAACAAGTAGTGGTCCATTGGAAAGTTGAGGAAGCTTCTGCCGTCGCGGACCGGTATCGCTAAGGTCTCCGCCAGCTTAACTAACGTAGAAACGGCTTTAGGATGCCTACCTAGGCTTGAGGCGACCGCAAGGGGGTTTTGAGAGTCCAGCAGAAGCTCACAAGCCTCTCGCAAGACCTCTGTTCTCGGGGTTGGAAGCGCAGGAGGCTTCATGCGCTTCGTCGATCGAATAATTCCTCGATTCACCTTCGCCGCCATCAGATCTTCCCTAAGCGTCAGATAAACAGGACCTTGAGGTTCAGCTGCCGCCATGAAGATAGCCTTCGCCACGTCGTCAGGCAAAGTCTCGAGAACTTGGTTCTCGTGAACCCACTTGCACCACTCCCTCATGAAGGCTGTCTGAGTTGTATGATAGTGGTACTGCGGCGATCCTGACGCGACTGGAACGCCAGGATAGTTTCTAGAACCGAAGATTACAACTGGAGCGTAGGCCTCGAAGCCCATGTAGACTCCTCCTAGACAGTTCATAGGGCCTACTGTACGATCTATCAGGCAGATCGCTGGGCGTTCACCAGCCAGAGCGTAGCCGACTGAAGCGCAAACGGTTGGAAACTCATGCAATCCCTGAATCCACTTCGGCGGTTTCACAACAGTCATAGCATCCTGTATATCCGGCATCCCTCCCCCAGTCGTTCCGAAGAAGAATTGAAAGCCATTGGCTTCAAGAATCCTCATGAACCACTCTCCACCAGTCTTAACTGAGATAATGATACTCTCTTCGCCAGAATCTGAACGATGAACCTTTGAAGCTTTCTTAGCCCTCGCCAACCCCGTCGTCCCCTCATCTTCTGAAATGGTCTTGACGCCCTTTATGGGCTTTGCCGAGAGCCATTATTCGAGCTCCTATCGTCTCGGCATATAGCCGGATTTCCTTCTCTTCTTCTGTCTCTTTTCACCGCGAATCTCGGATGCTTCCCAAAATCTCTTTCGCGGCTATCTCGATGGCCTCAGCGCTGCTATAGCTTGGGCGCCATCCCAACTCAGTTAGCTTGCGAATATCAAGAAGCATCGTCTTCGCATCCCCAAGCCATCCCCGCCCTCCATCGACGCCACCGGTAAAAGAGAATTTAACATTCCGAAGACCCATCTCTTCAGCAACGATTTCAGCAATCCTTCCAACCGTAACTTGATCGATAGACCCAACATTATAAACGTCAAGAGTCTTCCCGCTCTCTAGAAAGCTATTGGTCGCGCAAAGTACGGCCTCAACACAATCGCTAATGTGAAGATAAGATTTCTTCTGTGAACTATCGCTGAGAATCTCGAGCTCCTCGGGGTCATCCCTCAATTTTCTAATAAAGTCTATGACGACGACGTGACTAGCCCGCGATCATACAAAGTTGGCGAAACGGAGAATTAAACCCCTTAAACCGAACGTGTAAGCGTAAGAACAGATCAATGCTTCGCATCCGAGTTTAGATGCTTCGTAAGTCGATATGGGAAGCATAGGACCGTAATCCTCACGCGTTGGAAATACCGAAGCTTCTCCATAGACCGTAGACGTTGAAGCGAAAATAATCATTTTAGATCCGTCACTTCTCCTCATCGCCTCAAGGAGGTTGAAGGTTGCCGCCAAATTCTCATTGAAGTGCACTGAAGGATCCGTTTCACCAACCCGAATCTCAGGATACATAGACACAGACATCTGGAACACAAAGGCAGCCATGCAGAACCTAGCGGGCGGCACGGCGAGAAGCTTCGACCGAGGCACAGGCGAAGCTCCAGTGGACTGCATTATGCTGGACCCTGAGTTCGCTGAAGAGGTAGGGGCATACGGGCGATTAGGCTATACGATTGCCCTTGTGGAGCAGTCAAGCCCTTAAATGCCGATTCTTCTCATGAACTACTCCTTCTCTAAGAGCGGGAGACAATACTAAACTGAACTGCAGATAATTCTTCTACGCCTTCTCAATCATGTCCCGCGCCTATCTTGAAATCCATTCCTTGAGGACGGTTCTAGATAGCCTTTTGTAACAATCGCAGATTACTTCTTTAACATGAGTCGGTATTCTACTTTCTTGGACCTTTTCTTCTGCGGCTTCCTAGCATTCATAGCATCAATCAGCCTTTGGAGCTTGCCAGGATTTCCGGCTTCATGGGACTTCGCCGCTCATATAGTCTCCGCGGCCAAGCTAATGTACTGGCTACAACGAGGCGTCTATCCGCTACAATACCCAGAGTTCTTTTTTGGTTCCTATCACCTTCACTTCTATAGTCCATTGTTCTTTCTCGTTTCGGCGTTTTTCGGCCTAATATTTGGGCTAGATCCTCTACTGGCGGTGAAGGTCACTCTAATCCTTTCGTTTGAGCTTACAGCCATCGCAACCTATCATCTATGTCGAAGAATCTTCGGTAGCAGACAAGGGGCCGTTGTTTCTTCAGTAGGGTTCACCTACGCAGGTTTTCATATAGTCAACGTCCTTAGTCAAGGCATGTATCCAGCAGCCCTAGCTTTCGTTTTCCTGCCTGCCATTTTCGGATACCAGTATCTATCTGTGCGTGAGAACCGACTATCATATTCGTTATATTCCGGGGTCGCTTTGGGACTGATGATTTTGTCACATATGCTTACAGGGTATGTGACAGCAATTTTTCTAGTTCTGTTCGGTGTATTCCAACTCTTGTTGAATCTTAGGTTCCCAAGAATTGTACTTCGTACAGCTGTTCTCTATGCAGTTGCCATACTCTCCTCCCTAGCTATGACCGGCTGGTTCCTAATCCCCTACGCCGAGTGTATTTACGGTACCTTCATGAATAACGGCGTCATACCGGGCTTCGCTAAGGATCCTCAAGTGTATGCAGATCGGGCTGTGCCCGTCGAGCTTTTTTTCATGCGATATCCGCCACAGTACGCTGGAGGAGCGGCATTGCCACTGTATATCGGAACCGTATTGACCTGTTTGACATTGATTGGTGCCGTGCTAGTATTCCGTCGTCCAAAGCTGACTGGAATCACAAATTTCAAAGACAGCAATCAGTTTGCTTTCCTCATGTTTGTGCTACTTCTGTCTTCAATATTTTTCTGTTCTTACACGAAATGGATACTCGGTATTCTCGGTTTCGCAGCTCAGTATTTCCTTCTGACACAGTTTCCAGGAAGAGCCGCTTTTCTGCCCTCTTTTGGTGCATCCATTCTTGCCGGATACTCTGTAGGCAGACTTTCTCGCTCAAGATTTTTTGAGAATCTAGGAGATAAATTGAATCTGGATTTCAATCCATCCGTCGTAATGACACTGGCAATCTGTTCATTATTGGTAATTGACTCGTCAATCTACTTTACCAATCCTTCTCCGTATCAATATCAAGCGATCTACCCACCGTATGGATCATCAGGTCTAGAGTCATCGTGGAGATGGGTGAGCCAGCAGAAAGGATATTTTAGAGTGATTGATCCTATCGGTGGTCCTTACGCGAGAGTGATGATTTGGGACAATCTGATGATGCTCGGCTGGTATGGGGATCCAAACTTCGCGCCATTTACCGGAAACACTTTGCGTACTTATGAATTCCTTCTCGCCTCAGATGACAGCGTCAATGACATGCAGCTTAAAGGATATTTTGGAGTTAGATACGGAATTGGACATGTTCAGGATCCTCGCAAAGAGTTTGAGTTCGCTGGAACGGAGTGGGTTTCCGTTATAGCATTCTATGAAATCACGGTTTTCGAGAATCCATACTTCAGACCTGTTGCAGAAGTCGTTGACGACTTCGACAGTCCATCTTCGACTCAGGTTGGAGAAGCAGAAATCGTTGGGTTCGATGCGAATCGCATAGAACTGGTTACAACGACAAGCCGAGGTGGTTTTCTGGTTCTCAAATGGTTTAACTCCCCTGATTGGCATTGCCTCCAAGACGACACTCCAATAGCGATATCGGAGAACCAATGGGGGTTCATGTATGTCAAACTGCCTCCCGGCGACCATCGGTTAAGATTCGCATATGGAGAAGAACATATGACTTTTATTCGCATGTACTTGATCATGCTAACAACATTTGCAGGACTTGGCGCAGTCTACAGGTATAGAAAATTAAGTCGTCTGACTAGATTACAAAAGAGCAACCTTAAAACCCGTCAAAACGCCTACTAATGCGACGTCTGGAAGAGTTCTGCTTGAGATCGTTGCTGCATCTCATACCAAGAATACCTTGGTACAGGCTTTTCTGGGCTACGGGTAGACCGAGACCTCTTCCAGTGAACATAACTGTGAGTGTAACTAACAAGTGCAATTCTCGATGTTCAACATGCTTCATATGGGAACTCTACCACGATCGCCCAGATCTCCAAGAGAAGGAGTTCAACACTGACGAGTTCCTAAATGTCTTCGACTCTGTTGGGGGATCTCCTTTTTGGGTTACCCTTAGCGGTGGAGAGCCTTTCTTGAGGGATGATCTGCCGCAAATATGTGAAGGGATCGTTGAGCGTAGCCAGCCAGCCATCATAAACATCCCCTCGAACGGTTTACTGCCCGACCTCATAGAGACAAAGACGAAGGACATTCTAAGTAGGATTGGCAACACGACGCTTATCATCAATCTCTCCATGGATGCCGTAGGGGAAAGACATGATGAACTAAGGGGGGTTCGAGGCAACTTCAAGGCACTTATCGAAACCTATCGGTGTCTTCAATCCCTTAAAAAAAACCATCACTCATTTAGAGTGGGGATTCATACGGTTATTTCGAAACTAAATATCGACGACATAGTCACCACATACGACTTTGTCAAGGAGTTAAGACCGGACAGTCATGTCGCCGAAGTCGCAGAAGAGCGGTCAGAACTGTTCAATATCGGAAAGGACATCACACCCCTGCCCGACTCTTACGCTGCAGTCATGGGTGAATTCATGGGAAGAATCCAAAAAGACTATCTTTCTTCGGGTAGAGATACCTCCAAAGTAACGCAGGCCTTTCGATTGGTTTACTATCAAATTGCTATTGAGGTGCTCCGCGAACATAAACAAGTTATTCCGTGCTATGCAGGAGTAGCGAGTTGCCAAATAACACCTTTCGGAGATGTCTGGTCTTGTTGTACACTGGGGGACACGAAAATAATGGGAAATCTACGCGAAGTCGACTATGACTTCAAGAGAATCTGGGTGTCCGATAGGGCGAAAGGTGTTCGCAAATTTATCCGAGACCGCAATTGCGCTTGTCCTCTTGCGAACGCTCATTACACGTCGATTCTATGTAATTCTAGAGCATTGTTTCGTGTGGCATCGAAGATGCTACGGTTTTAGGGCGTTTGGATCATGAAAGCTCTTGTCGGCATCCCAGTGTACAATGAGGAAGCCAACATCAGCAAATTGCTTGACATCTTGATGAGCGGTCTTCCGAGGAGCGTTGCAAAGGTGCTAGTGATCAGTTCAGGATCGACGGACAAGACCAACCAGATAGTGGGATCCTATCGCAGGCGCTTTCCAATAATAAACCTCCTCGTCGAGGAAGAAAGAAGAGGAAAGGTATCCGCAATGAACCTAATCTTGAGAGAAGCCGAAGAATTTGACGCCGCTGTCTGTCTCGGTGGCGACAATCTGCCAGGCGATCAAGCGGTCGGGGCGGTCCTCAACGAGCTCGAACGAGGAAATGCTGGAATCGTAGGAACTAGACCTGTACCTCTGAACTCAACGGACAACTTTGTAGGCTGGTGCGTGCATGAATTGTGGAACCTTCATCACCTAATCTCACTCAAGAGTCCGAAGATTAGTGGCGAACTATTCGCCTTTAGGCCCGGAGTCGTAAGAGAAATTCCTCCGGGATTGATAAACGACGACAGCTATCTTCAAGTTCTGTTCGAGATGAGAGGATTCCAATCAGTCTACTTGCCAGATGCGAAGGTCTATTTGATGGGACCAAGAACTGTCGGAGATTTTTCTAGGCAACGAAGACGCATCTTCGTCGGCCATGCTCAAATCGAAATCCTAGTGGGCAAGAAGATTCCAACTTTTCGTTGGGTAAGAAACCTTAAATTGGTAGGCAAGGCCAAACCAACGAGAGGGTTAAAGAGCCTGCTTTACGGCGTTGGTTTTCTGGGGTTGGTTGGGATCGATTGGCTTCTTTCGAACTGGGATCTATTGCGTTTGAACTTTCCCTACAAGTGGAAAATCTCGAGCACAACTAAAAGTCTACGCTATGGCATTTGATAAAATCTTCCCTATTCTTCCTGGATCTTGTGTTCCTAAGAAGTTTTCTTCATCGCGACAATGTACAAGTGATGCGCTTGGTATTTCTTGAACCAGTTTGGAAGATTGTTTTCCAGCAAGGTGAAAAGATCGAGCAGTTTCGATGATTTCTCTGGTTCTTCCTCGCTCATCTTCCACCTCCACTCCTTTCCAGCGACTTCGAGAATTGTTTCCAATGTTCCTCGTATTGGCAGATCCCAAGTGTCTATTATTGGCGGAATATCGATCCCACCGAAATCGACTGTCTCCAAATTCACATTTTCCATGAACTCCTTTAGTGCTGACATTTGCATGTGTCGCTTGTAGCCGTGATCCCATGTTCTCCTCTTCATCCGATGATATAACCTGTGAGGACCCGTTCCCCAATTCCTCCAATTCTGCGTCATAACCAAGACCAGCTTTCTACTTACTCTGGTCATCTCATTGATGAGTGCTATTGGATTGACATACCTTTCGAACATACAGAAGTTCCAAACAAGATCAAAAGATTCGTCTGGGAACGGTAGTTCAGCATCCTCGCTAGTCAAAACGAAATCTGCTTTACCTGCCAAGCCCAATCTTGTCCAAACTGTTTTAGAAAGCAACAGTAATTTCTCGACAGGATTACACAGCACGACATCGCAATTCTCTCTTGAAAAAACCAGACTATTGATTCCAAGTAGCCCCGTTATCCCGTCGCATGGAAATTCGAGCACAGTCCTCAAATTGTAGTATTTGCCTAACCGAGCCAAGAACGCACTGATGATTGAGCGCTCGTACACCGTTCCAATGCCTTCATCCATCGTGTCGATGGGGCTGTAGGATACCATGTTCTCTAAGTAGTTGAGCAGAAGCTTGCGATCATTTGGGTTCATTTTTCTTCAGACCAAGCCTTCCCATGAGAAGAAGAATACAGATGAAAAGCGTTGCTCCCAGACACAAGACGAGCCATAGGATCAGACCGGCCGTCTTCCTAAACATTCCAACTCCTCGTCCATACGGCATTCTTGAATAGTTTCCAAGGCGAGGGCGCAGCCTTATCTTCGCGTTGCCTGTCCAGCCGTGTCGAGTAGGTCTTTCCGGCTTTAAAGTTCCCCCAAGTAAACAGCAATATGCCCAAATTTTTGAGAGGCGGCGGATATCTGCCGAGCCTAAGTCCGTTCCTCATGTACGAATACGCTTTGTCAGGCACGAACTCGAACTGGCTTCTCACATTCTCAACAGATTCTCCTACTATTCTTATCCTCTCCAAATTGAGTTCACCCATTCCGTTTTCGTAGGCATACTTTAGATATGGGACATCGAAAGGATCTATTCCAATTACTGCGCAAGCAACACTGTCAGTCGCCAATGCATTTCGACCGAAAATCAGTAGGTTCATCGATTTTGGGGTTCCATCGATAGGGCCGCAACCCTCCATGCCCACAAGCCCATCTATTACGCACAGGTCGGGCTTGTAGAGCGTATTCACATCAAAGAGCACCTCACTCAAGAAAGGGTGGTAGGGCCTTCTTTCTCGAAATGGCAATAGCCCATACTGGTTTTTGTACACACCGCTCAATCGCTCAAAGAGATGCGTTTTAAGTTTCGCTACGCTAATCAACAAGCCATAACTCGAAAGGGCTTCAGGCACTTCGATGCGTTTGAAGAATTTCCCGTCTACAGCCTTTGAAGTGGAAGTCTCCTTAGAGAGGTTTGTGAGATTTACGAAGGGTCTCTTTTCAAGATCTTCGTATCCAAGTTTTCTAAACGTACGATCTGCGCTACTGGCAAGGCTGTCTGATTCGACCACATGTATCTCTCGGGGTTCTTGAGCTGAAATTTCTTCCAAAACTCCCTTGACAACTCGGACATCCGTGGTCCTTCCTGTTTCGGGCGCTGAGGTGTGGCACAAGTTCGGCTTTATGATCGCCCTTTCTGCTCCAGCGTTGCGGATCCCTCCGATTAAACTTATGCCTTCGTGAACACTCGACAATACGTCTCTCATGACCCTGACGACAGCGACTAGATTCGTCTCCACTTCAAGAAGACCTCTCAGTGAACCTTTAGGACTAGGTTAATTAAGGATTTTAGCTCTGCAAAACAGCATTATGGCCTATGCGTGGTCTTACCTAGCACATAGCAAAAACGATTTACGTTATGTGTAGGATATTCTTTGGAGACGCAACCAATGAGATCAACAATAATGTCTCTCGTCTCTCCCATTGCTGTCTTTCTACTTAACTTGACCGTAGTGTACCCGTTGTTCACCGGTGAATACACCGCGTACATGGGGTCAATAGAGTCTTCGTTTATCTCCGGGGCGAGATTCATCGCAGAAAACTATCCCAATCTAACGTGGGATCCTCTATGGTACACTGGCTTTCCGTTTCGTTTCTTTTACCTTCCTCTAGTGCCTTATTTAACGGCGGTCGCTCACTGGGCGTATCTGTCTATTTCAATCCCACGAGCGTATCGCATCATTACAGCCCTATCATACTGTCTAGGCCCGTCCACGCTGTACGTCTTTGTAAGGTACCTTACTAGGCGGGACGTTGCTGCTTGGATAGCAGCCATTACCTACTCGATTACACCTTCGACCATGTACTTTGTAATTCCAGGTCTCGGCAACTTTGCCGGCTCCTTTTCAAATGCACCCTGGTCTATTGTCGTTCTAACGATCTTCGGGGAGGGTCCTCATATTACAGCGTTGACAATATGTCCTATCGCAGCGCTGGCTTTCCTGTATGCGTTAAGAAATCCACGTCCAAGAAACTATGTCTTCGCAGCACTGGCGATTGATTGCGTGGCTCTTACTAATCTCATAGGCTTCTTTTCTCTTTTCCTTATCCTCCTAATCCTTTTCTATTCTGAACTAATTCTTGGCAACGCAACGAAGAAACTGAAGAGTGCTTTTCTATGCTTAGCAATCGCCTACGGATTTGTCGCTTTCCAGTACGACATATCCTATGTAACCGTGGCAACCGGATATGCTGGAATGCGTTTCCCTTCGGCGACGGCATTCATTGCGCTTCTGATAGCTGTTCCTTTCATCTGGATATTTTCGAGCTATGCCGGAAAAAGGCGGAATCTGCAACCCGTGCTCATCTCTTCCCTTTGGTTCGCCGCGTTTGCAATCATAACTTGTCTATGGTATTTCTATCTCATTCCGTTGGCTCCTCAAGCAAATCGGTATGTTCCGGAAGCCGATATGGGTTTTGCAATGCTACTAGGTACAGTGTTGACATCAGTTCTCGCGGTGCGAAGGCGGGACATTCGTCTCCCCATCCCAGCTCGACGAGTGCTGTTAGAGGTGACAGCACTATCTATAATCTTGGTACTGCTGGTGTTCTCCTCGGTACCTTTTCTGCAGTCATCTTGGACTTTGACGAAGCCAAAGGTGGACATGGCGATGTCGCCGGAGTATGTAATTTCAGAATGGCTGTCAGAGCACGTTCATGATGAACGAGTATACGCCACGGGCACGATAGCCTTTTGGTTGAATGTGTTCAGCGATGTGCCGCAACTGCGTGGAGGAAGCGACGGTGCTGGAATAAATCCTTGGTGGTCTCACGTAACTTATCAGATAAACACAGGATCAAACGGTTCCTTGGCAGTTCTCTGGTGCAAGGCGCTCAATATCAGGTTTATCGTCGTCAATTACCCGAATGCTAGTACA
>Ga0209725_1002286_pt1 | contig 10354 bp, 9 predicted proteins | sample I18A1metaG_FD_184145 | JGI IMG/M metagenome (GOLD analysis project Ga0209725, IMG submission 184145) | Lake sediment bacterial and archeal communities from Gulf of Boni, Indonesia to study Microbial Dark Matter (Phase II) - ​I18A1 metaG... | ecosystem: Environmental > Aquatic > Freshwater > Lake... | reverse complement strand
GAGTCCCGCTTATTTTAAAAACTAAGTGCACTATCTAATGCATTCGAGTAAATATGTCGCCTTACTCACCCTTTTCGTCACTCCTTAGATAGATTCCTTGAAGTGAGCAGATAACATCAATCGAAATAATTAGCGGAGAGGAATTTGGTGTTGAACGCTATCTCATGTGCTTACTTTAGTGCCTTCTGGCCCTCGAATGGACAGTGGTCAACCTTGCGGACGTTGCTAAAAATGCTGCTAAGAGGAGGATACCCGCTATTCCTCCCAATAGGAACCCAGTACCCCCAGTGCCAACGCTAATCCTAGCGAGGTCGGGATTAACAACTTCAATGGAGATGATAGCCAATATCTCCCCTATCAAGTAAAAAATACCAAACAATGTTATGAGGATATACCCCGCGGTAGCTGTCCCAGAACCCCCATAGCCTCCCCATCTGGAGACTACATTGCTAAGGCCAACCGCAACTAAGACCATGGTCACCAGCGCGAGGGTTCCCTCGACGATCGCTGACGCATATAGCCCAATTTTTGAGGTGGGTTCAAGGAAAATAATAACCCATACAACCACGGCTAAGCTGATGAGTAAACCTCCTGCCGCAGATGCGGAAGCTATGCGGTAGGCGGCGGCGAGAGAAATCATCCCCACTGCGAGCAATATGTAGCCAACTGGAGCCAGCTTGCTCATCGTATCGACCCTGTTCTCCCACGCTATGTTGGGGTCGATTGCGTAGCCTGCGTAGCTTATACCGGCGATTAGGATGATCAGGCCTGCGATCAGCGCAAAAACACCGGATATGACTAAAATCCCCTTAAGTGCGGACTTAGAAACAGCCAAATGAGCAGTATGGGCCGTCACCTATCCAACCTCCAAACAAACAGTTGAAACGAGTCTTATAAAGATTTTGCGGCCCTTGTTTCACGAGATATGACGGATATTAGGAGCCAACTGGCGAAAATTAGCTATGGGGTTTTGCGAATAGATTCTACGTAATCCAGCCAAGATCCGTACCTTGCCACTTTTCCCCGAGCTGCCTCAAAGAAGATGTGCTGGAGTTCTCCCGTGATCTTTCCCCTCCGCCCATCGCCTATCGTATGGCCGTCGATCTCCCTTATCGGCGTGACCTCAGCAGCCGTGCCCGTGAAAAATGCTTCATCAGCATCGTAGAGCTGCCCTCGTGAGATATTTCGCTCCCCGAACTTTATTTTTTTGTCCCGGGCGATCCTTATGATCGAGTCCCGGGTGATCCCCTCGAGCGCGCCAGCTGAGAGAGGGGGGGTGATGAGTACACCATCCTTAATGATAAAGACGTTCTCCCCAGGACCCTCAGCGACGAATCCCTGAGTGTTCAGCAAGATCGCCTCGTCGTGGCCTGAGTTAAGTGCGTCCAGCTTCGCGAATATCGAGTTTGCGTAGTTTGCCACCAGCTTCGCCTGAGGGGGTAGAATTCGTGGATCGATCCTAAGCCATCTGGAAATTTTTACTCTAACCCCCTTCTCGAGCCCCTCCTCGCCAAGGTAAGTGCCCCACGGCCAAACCGCTATCGCCACGTTCACAGGTGAGCCCTCGGGATTCAGGCCCATCACGCCGTACCCGTAGAAGGCGATTGGGCGGATATAACACTCCTTTATCTTGTTTGCCTTTATCGTCTGTTTGACCGCGCGGACGAGTTCGTCGATGGAATAGGGGAGCTTCATCCCAACGAGCTTGGCCGAGTTCTCGAGCCTGCGGATGTGGTCCTTGAGCCTGAAGACGGCTGGCCCCTTATCAGTTTCGTAGCACCGTATGCCCTCGAAAACCCCTATACCGTAATGCAAGGTGTGGGTGAGCACGTGCACGTTGGCTTTTTTCCACGGGACGAGTTTCCCGTCCATCCATATGAATTTCGTGGGAGTTATCATCTGAACCACGATACGACTATTTCCCTTTTTATTTAAAGTGTCCGAGTTGCGAAAGGGCGCCTTTAAGTGCCTCGAGGGTTGCCTCCACCTCCCGCTCCGAGACTATGCCCATGTTGCCTATGCGAAACATCGCCCCCTTGAGCTTGCCCATGCCACCCGCGATGACTACGCCGTAGCGCTCGCGCATCAAATCGCGGATCTCCTTGTCTGCTATACTTGGAGGATTTTCCACTGCTATGACAGTGTTCGAGCGCCAGCGCTCATCCGCGAAAAGCTCGAGCCCCAACCCTTGAATACCCCTATAGAAAGCTTGGGCACACCTTCGATGTCTCTTGATGCGATTTTCAAGGCCTTCCTCCCGAAGCATGGCCAAAGCTTCATCCAGCGCGAAGAAGAGCGGCAGGGCAGGTGTAAAAGGGGTCTCCCATCGCTTTTGAAATTCCCTCATCTCGAGCAGGTTGAAGTAGTATGCCCTTGATTTAGCAGCCTCAACTGCCCGCCAGGCTCGCTCGCTCACCGAGATGAGCGCAAGTCCTGGAGGGCAGGCTAGACATTTCTGGCTCCCCGTCACGCAGATGTCGACCCCCCAGCTATCTGTGGGGAGCTCATCCCCGCCTAAAATCGAGATGGCATCGACAATGTAAATGGCATCGTGCTTCCGAGCTATCTTTCCGACTTCTTTTAGGCCGCGCATCGTGACCCCAGTTGAGGTTTCGTTGTATACGACGGCTATCGCCTTTATATCATGCCCTTCAGCAGCCTCTGCCATCTGTTCTGGGGTTGCTGCCTTCCCCCATTCGATGGGTACCTCGATAGGCCTGCCTCCGAAGACCTCGACCTTTTCCTTCAGGCGTTGGCTGAAGACACCATTGACCGGAACCAATACTTCATCGCCTGGAGAGAGGATGTTGCTCATCGCACATTCGACGCCTCCCGTGCCTGAAGAAGTCAGTATGAAAACATCATTTTTTATTTGGAAGACATACCTCACTTTCTCGACTAGCCCGCTGTAGAATTCATGGAATTCTGGCCCACGGTGGTTTATGATCGGCCTAATCATGGCCTGCATCACGCGATCTGGCACATTAGTGGGACCAGGTATCATGATGAGTTGCTTTTTGGCCCGCATTTCATCCCCTTTTCATCGTTTTTCCTTTAGGTAGGTATCGACCATTTTAATTGCACACCACTTCCCGCACATAGCGCAGACCTGTGAGTCAAGCACCGGCGGCCTCCTCCGCCTGAGCTCTGCAGCTTTCTCGGGATCTATCGCAAGCTCAAACTGCCTCGTCCAATTCAGCTCCTTCCTCGCCCTCGCCATCTCGTTATCGCGCTCGACGTCTATTCCCCTCACGACATCCGCCACGTGTGCCGCGATCTTCGCAGCTATCACCCCTTCCCTGACGTCCTCAACGCTGGGCAGGCAGAGGTGCTCCGATGGTGTCACGTAACAGATGAAATCAGCCCCGGCCCAAGCCGCAATGGATCCTCCAATGGCGCCGACTATGTGGTCGTAGCCGGGGGCGATGTCTGTGACGATTGGCCCTAAGACATAGAATGGGGCCCCCTTGCAGGTGCTCTTCTCGAGCTTAACATTCGCCTCGATGTGGTCGAGAGGCAGGTGTCCGGGCCCTTCGACCATCACTTGAACGTCCCTTGCCCAGGCCCTCTCCACGAGCTCGCCAAGCGTCAGGAGTTCCTGAAACTGAGCCCGATCTGAGGCATCTGCCAATGAACCAGGTCGCAGCCCGTCGCCGAGGCTCAACGTCAGGTCAAACTCGCGGGCTACCTCGAGCAGGTAATCGAACTCCCTGTAAAGTGGGTTTTCCTCGCCGTGGTGGACGATCCAAGCAGCTAAAAAAGAGCCTCCCCTGCTCACCACGTCGGTTAGGCGACGTTGCTGTCTCAGGGCTTCGATCGCGGCCTTTGTGACGCCGCAGTGAACGGTGACGAAGTCCACGCCGTCCTCGGCATGCCTTCGGATGGCATTGAAAATATCATCCGAACTCATGTCCACGATGCCCCCCCTCTCAGCCGCTTCGATGCCAGCCTGATAGATCGGCACGGTCCCGACGGGCACATTGACCGCTTTCAGGATATGCCTCCTGACCTCGTCGATTTCGCCGCCTATGCTGAGGTCCATGACGGAATCGGCGCCGTATTTCACCGCGACCCTCGCCTTCTCGACCTCCTCATCGATATCCGCGTAGTCCGGCGAGGTGCCCACGTTCGCATTGACCTTCGTCCGCAAACCCTCACCAATCCCCTTGACGTCGATGCCCTTACGCCTGACATTTCTTGGTATTATCAACCTTCCAGCGGCAAGTTTCTTCATCACATAATCAACTGACTTACCTTCATCCTTCGCCACGGCCGCTATCTCTTCGGTTGCCTTGCCTCGCCTAGCCTCAGCCATCTGCATGTTCTGACCTCGTATCACGATATTCATCTTAATTGAAAAGCTTTAAGTGCCTATTTAAGGTGAAAAACCAACTCACGACTGGAGGTGGACCATGAAAGTTATGGTCGTGAAGAGGAGCGGCAAACTCGAGCCTTTCCAGAAGGAAAAAATCGTCATGGCTTGCAAGGGAGCCGGTGTTACAGCAAAAGTTGCGGAAAAGATCGCTGACGAGATAGCCAAGACCGCGCACGATAAAATCACCACGGGCGAGTTACGGACTGCGGTCCTGAGCAAGCTGAGAAAGGAAAATCCGGCTTGGGAAGCGGCATACCTTGAACACGAGAGGACAAAGAAAAAGAAGTGATCTGTCTTCTCGATTGGCATACCGGAATGCCTAGGGCGGCTCAGCTTTATTGCCATTAAAGGGAGGGTTAGGCTAGGAGGTAAGGTGATTTTAAGGCGATGTGTTAAAAAGCGGACGGCACGCAGTAAAAAATGGTAATTCGATGGTGACGCGAGGTATCCTGATCGGAAGATTTCAGCCCCCTCACAAGGGCCATGTCGAGGTCTCCAAGCAGATCCTGCGCGAGGTGGATGAACTCATCGTAGGCATAGGGAGCGCGCAGGAGAGTCATACGCTCGAGAACCCGTTCACGGCTGGTGAGCGGGCCCTCATGATAAGCAAGGCTTTGTCCGAGGCTGACATCAACCTCTCGCGCGTGCACATAATTCCAATCCCCGACGTCAACAACCACGCAATCTGGGTATCGCACGTCGTTTCGCTCTCCCCGCCATTTTCGGTTGTCTATTCTGGCAACCCGCTGGTCAAGCGACTCTTCAAGGAGTCCGGATTTGAGGTCAAAACTCCGCCCATGTTCAAGCGCAAGGAGTACTGGGGGTCGGAGATCCGAGATCGAATGATCAAAGGTGGGAAGTGGGAGCAGCTCGTGCCGAAGTCCGTGCTCGAGGTGATGAGGGAGATCAAAGCGGTCGAGCGGCTTAGGGACCTCTCAAAGACCGATTATTAAATAGGTTGAATGCGGACCAACCCTGGCCCTTCCCAATAAACTTCATTGATATTGGCGACGTAGGGCAATTCTATCTCGTTTATCTCGCTCAGGTCCTCCAGATCGTTCACCTTTATCGATTTGTCCGAAATGGTGTAAAGCACATTTTCCATGTAAAGAGACCTCTTCACGGAATAAGGTGAGTACCAATAGCCCATCAACTCGGCATCGTTTTCCAAATGAGTTATCCTCCCTTTGAGCACGAAGCCGTTGTCTAAGGAGACATCAAATACGTAGGCACCCTGCCAGACGTATTCTCCATAAGTGTCTGGCGGAACTCCTCCCGGATATTTCTCTTCATCTATTTCTGCGAGCAGGATGGGCATTACGAGGAGATTCTTCGACCTGCTGAATAAGAACGCTTTGTGATCTTGCAAAACGTATGAATCGGTCCCACGATCACCTATCACGTATTTCGATATCTCCACCGGGTTTTCGGGGTCGCTCACGTCGAAGAGTGCTATTTTCACGCCTTGGTACCACGCGAAAGATCCCATGTCCGCAGTGTCCTTGCCCACGCCGATTATGTGGTTTTCATCATATGGGTGGAGGTAATCTGAATACCCGGGTATCTTCAATTCTCCAAGGACCTTCGGATTGTTTGGGTCTTTTAAGTCTATCACAAACAGAGGATCGATTTTTTTGAAGGTTACCAAGTATGCCCTATCGCCGATGAACCTTGCGGAATAAATTCTCTCCCCGGGAGCAAGGCCCTCCAATTTCCCGACAATGTTAAGGCCCTCATCAAGGATGTAAACGTGGTTCCGCGCCCCCTCGCCCCAAACCTCTCCTGTTGTGGTCGCTATCCTAAAGTATCCTTGATGTTCATCCATGGAAAATTGATTTAAAACATGTCCTGGGACTTCCCCTTTGGCCTTGTACTCAATTCTCCCATCGGCTATAGATATTTTGTGAACGATTGTTTTTTCTGCTTCCCAATCCTCCATCCAATTCAATCCTTTGCCATCATTGTACGCGGTGTAGGTGATGTAGATGTTATTCGAGGAAACGAAGATGTTCTGGGTCGCGCCCATGAGGAATGTTTCGCTCGATATTTTTTCGTCATCGTTCTGCGTGTTTATCGACATTATCGTTGTAAACATGTAGGAGTAATCAGGGACATCGAAATAGTAGATTTCATATGCTTGGATTGCCTTGGCCCATCCACTCGAGGAAATCCTGGGAAGATTCACCTCTTCTCCGCGGTAATCGATCGGCGAACTTATTATCGCATAGACATAATCCCCTATCATCCTCGAATCGAAATAACTGCCATCGAAAGAGACATCCCTCTTTAGGATGGGGTTTTCCCTATCCGAAACATCGTAAACCTTGATAAACGTCGCTCCAAAAACAACGAGCTTGTTTTCGTTTATGAATATCTCAACTAGGTTCCCGTCCACTTCCACCTCAGAGAGGATTCTAGCATTTTCCGCAGGGAAAGCATCAATGATTATCACCTTATTCCCTGCAATTACGTAAATGAACTTCCCGTCGGTCTTTACGATATCTGCCTCATCAACCCCAAACACTTGAATATTCGTCGTCGAAAAATCTGCTGGCACCGGAGCATATGGTGCCGGAGCATATGCATCATATAGAGCTTCGGCGCTCCTCGGTAACATTACCTGACCCCACCCTCCAAACTTGGGATAGTAACCGTAGCGATTCATTTCGATGAAGTGCTTCAGCTCTTTGTAAGATGAAAATTTCCTTACTTGATTTTGCCCGAAGGTTTGTTGCCATCCGCCGCTTGAATGCCCGCCCGTGGTAAATTCCGTTATGATTGTGGAGACGAATGGAGATGAAGCCACCGCGATTGCCGCAATGAGCAAGATGGCGACTGTCCATGTCCTCACGACAGTCTTTCCCTTTAAGAGGAACCATATCGCCACGAGTAATATCGCGAATGAGATCGCCAAGGGCAGCGCAAAATTTACCTCGTCCGTGGAGCCTGCTGGGTTCCATGGCGCTGCACTCAGGTCCTGCCAAGTTTTGACCTCCGTGTTATCCGATAGCAACCTTTGCGCCTCGACGGAAGAAGTTCCCCTTCCATCCGTAATGTACCAGACGGCCTCTTGGACCACGTGTACTTGGTAATCGTAGCCTGCCCCTGCCGCCCTGTCTAAGAGCGTGCTCAGTGCTTTGTTCTTCTCCTTCATCGGAGTCAGCAAATCGTCCATCGCCGGTACTCCCTTGGACAGGTTGATGCAGTAGCTCTCGAGCCTCATCCGCTTGCTTGCACCCGCGGGTACAAACACAACGCCGGTTTCGCCTATCGTAATGTTCTGGTTGGCCTTGTTCTTGTTGTTCAATATCGTGCCAACCTCTGCTCGGATGTAAGCGTCAGCTGTGCCATTGTTCGTCAATCCGATCACGACCGCTGAGTAGCCTTGAGGCTCATAGCTCACCGATATCGACGGGTCAAGTTCTGTTATGTCCTTCGCCGGACTTGCCTTCGCAAATCCCGCTAACCAGTTCTCGGCTTCTCCCCACGCACCCTCGCTCAGCCCAAGCGATAACCAATAACCCTTCATGCTCGCTAGGTCGACGCCCATGTAGGCCCAGATGGCAAACTGGCGTAAGATGTCCTCAGCGGTTGCCAACTTTATACCAGAGGCCGCATTTTCGGTGAGGAGTTGATTTTCCAACTCAGGCACGTCGACGGTCAAAATTGCTCGTAGCTCCGGAGGCGCTATCCCGTGAGGAATATATGTATCAATGACCGGTGGCGGGTAGATGAGGATCACATATGCTGAAGGGGGCAGCTGGCTGGCAATGAAGTCGACGTAATAAGTCCTGATGCCCTCGCCGTCTGTCAGTGTCTTATCCTCGATGACTATTACGCTGATCCCATTTTCTGAGTAAAGCAGCACCCCTTGGGTAATTGTGTAGGGTTCAGATGTCTGAATAGTTACAACCTGCGGGATTTGTACCTCGGCATTCGTCCTGACGAACGTGGGCGCTTGGGGTCCGGCCGTCGCGAGGCTCGAACACGCAGCAAGCGCCAAGACCGCTATCACGAACCACCACGCTTTCATTCCTGCCCCCAGATAAAGGTGCGGTCGAGCGCATATTTAAATTAAGTTTCGTATGTGAAACTTAATATTTATATGTCCCAAAACCCTAGGATTAACTGGTGAAGTACATGCGGGGCTGGCTATTAGGCGCGTTTATCGCGGTGATCATCGCTGCCTGCACTATTACAACATCTTATGCCTTATTAAATCACTTCTACGGCACCCAAGAAACGGAGATGATGTGGAAAGATGTGGCTCCGATGGCCTGGGAGAACGCCGAGCAATTCAAGCCCATGGTCTTAACGTGGGAAAACGCCGAACAAGTCGGAGAAGTTTTCGATGTAGGAAATATCGAATGGTTTACGGGAGCGCGTTCAGCATCATGGGACGCTGTGAGATACTCAAGAGGAACACTTCTAACTTGTGATAACGCTGAGCGTGTAACATACGTAACCATAAGCGGCTGGGAGGATGCTGAACAATCGAAATCTCCTGTGCTGACCATCTCACCAGGTAACATGCTCGTGTATTTTTATGACGGTGGGGGTGAGGACCGTTATCTTGGTGAAGGTCTGGATGGAAAAATGTTCCTGCCCTACGCTATACCTCAATCCTATGATATATTTCCAATACCCCCCGGTTTAGCCTCAGAGGAAACACTTAGGGTAGGTACATTTATCATACGTGAAACAAAATCGATCTCCGTCCTTCCTATTTCCGCAAGCATCGGAGTCGCTACGGGCTTCATGGTGTTCGCGGTATGGATAGGCTATAAGCGCATGTGGGGAGATGCGGCCTCGACGCTCCTCGAACAGGGACTCCATGACATGACAGTTAGGGATGTGGAAATTGTCGGGCAAATCATGGACCTGAAGGAGTTCACCATACCAGAGCTTGTACGACGGACGGGCGCCTCAAAGATCACGGTTTGGCGCACCGTCCAGAAGCTGATCGAGCAAGGACTTATACAACCGATCGAGCAGACCAGACCTGCAGCTAACGGGCTCGGCGGCAGAGGAAAGCCGAGCCGCATTTATAAATATGTTGGCGCGCGTGCTTCAGAAGCACCGGCTAAATGATAAAATTCTTTTGGGTTTGATTTTACCCAATGGCTCAACTGAATTTAAACATATATTCTCTAAGGTTCACTTTTCCGCCCTTTATTTCGACGCCCTCATCGACAAGTAGCTTAGCTTTCCTTCTGCGGCCGAATCTATAACCACCGATTCTGGCATCCGACCTCACGACGCGGTGGCAGAGGATTTCCAGCGGATGAGGATTTCGAGCTAGGGCATTGCCGACCGCTCTACACGATCTAGGGCTACCCAAGGCTCGGGCGACCTCCTTGTAGGTCGTCACCTTGCCCTTCGGAATTTTCGAGACGAGTTCTAGAACGCGGGTTTGAAATTCGGACATGAACGGTCAAGTTGAAATTAATAACGATGGCTTCTTTTGTATTTATCTGAAAGAGGTCTAGGTAACTGTCATGATAGAAATTGACGGTTCGATAGGTGAAGGTGGCGGATCCGTGCTCCGTGTCGCTATAGCGCTGAGCGCTGTCAGCCGGAAGCCTGTACACATCTACAATATCCGAGCCAAGCGGCCTAAGCCGGGGCTAGCTCCCCAGCACATGCACGGCGTCGAAGCCGTGGCGAGGCTGACGAATGCCCGAGTCGAAGGGCTCTCGATTCGCTCGACTGAACTCGCGTTTGAGCCAGGCGTCGTCGAGGGCGGCCGATATCGCGTAGACATAGGCACTGCCGGGAGCATCACCCTCATCCTGCAGGCGTTGATGCCGGCTGCCGCTTTTGCCTCGAAGCCCGTCGAGGTCGAGATCACGGGCGGCACCGATGTCCCAATGGCGCCTTCGATCGATTACCTGGCGAACGTCACCCTTCCCACGCTCAGGAGGATGGGCTACGCGGGTGAGGTCGAACTCATTCGCCGGGGGCATTACCCTCGGGGGG
>Ga0209725_1002281_pt1 | contig 10371 bp, 7 predicted proteins | sample I18A1metaG_FD_184145 | JGI IMG/M metagenome (GOLD analysis project Ga0209725, IMG submission 184145) | Lake sediment bacterial and archeal communities from Gulf of Boni, Indonesia to study Microbial Dark Matter (Phase II) - ​I18A1 metaG... | ecosystem: Environmental > Aquatic > Freshwater > Lake... | reverse complement strand
CTGGGGTTGGTCTCACTCATGGATCAACTCCACCGACTTCAACACACTTCATGAACCGCCGTGTACGGAACCGTACGCACGGTGGTGTGGGAGGACGGCGGGGGTGACCCCGCCTCCTACCCGATTGAGAGGGAGCCTAGCCCAGGTCTCCCCAGAGGTACTGGAGGATCGAGACGACCGCCAGGCCGGCGGTCTCGGTGCGCAGGATCCGGCTCCCCAGGGTGATGGGCAGGTAGCCGGCACCCTTTGCCAGGGCCGCCTCGGCAGGGGTCAGTCCCCCTTCCGGACCGATGATCACGGCGATCGATGCCGGCCGGTCCGCCCGTTCCAGGACCCCCCGCAGCCCCTGCTCCGTCTCCTCCTCCCAGAGCATCAGGCAGAGGTCATGGCTCCCGCCCCGGAGCACGCCGGCCAGGTCGGCCGCAAAGCCGACCCGGGGGACGGTCCCCCGCCCCGACTGCCGGGCAGCCTCCTGGGCGATCTTCTGCCAGCGGGCGACCCGCTTCTCCAGCCGTTCCCCCTCCAGCCTGGTGACGGAGCGCTCCGCCATGAACGGCACGATGGCCGCTGCCCCGAGTTCGGTGCATTTCTGCAGGACCAGGTCGAGCTTGTCACCCTTGGGGAGAGCCTGATAGACCGTTATCGCCGGGGTGGCGGCGTATGATGGGACGGCGGGGCACGGCATGAGGTCGACGTGAACCCCCTCGGGTGTCACGGCGGTGATGGTGGCGACCGCCTCCCCCCCTTCGCCGTCTGCCAGCGTGACCTTTTCCCCGGGGGCAAGGCGCAGGACGGTGACGAGGTGGCGGCAGAGTTCACCGCTGATGATACCGCTGCTGCCGCGCAGCAGGGAAGGATCGACGAAGAAACGCCGCATCAGGGGCTCTTCCGGAGGACCAGGCAGCTCCACTCGTCCTGGCGGGTGACCTGCTGCAGGGAGAGGGGGAGATGGGCGAACCCGTCGATGACGAACTGCTCCCGCTCGGTGAGAATGCCGGAGAGGACCAGGTAGCCGGAGGGGGTCACCCTTTGTGCCAGCTCCCCCCCCATCCTCACCAGGTCCTCGGCAAGGATGTTGGCCAGGACGATGGCGTATGAGCCATGGAGCTCCGCCAGGGGGGTCACGGAGGCGAGGACCCTGTCTGCCACGCCGTTGGCCGCGGCATTCTCCTCCGTGACCGCGACGGCAACCGGGTCGATGTCGACGGCAGTGACCGTGCCCGCACCGAAGAGGGCGGCCGCAATGGCCAGGACCCCCGAGCCGCACCCCACGTCCAGGACCTCCGTCGCGCCGTGCCCGAGGGCACCCTCCTCATGGACCAGCTTTTCCAGCGCTTCGAGGCAGAGCCGAGTGGTGCCGTGGGTGCCGGTGCCGAACGCCATGCCGGGGTCGAGTTCCAGGACGATGTCGCCATCCCGGGGGGCGTACTCCTCCCAGGACGGTTTCATCACCAGTCGTTTACCGATGCGGGTCGGCTTGAAGTTGACTTTCCAGGAGGTGGCCCAGTCCTCCTGGCGCAGCTCGGTCACCGTCGGCGGGGTGAGGGTGAAGCCGGGATAGTCGGGGCCGACGGCGGCCAGAAAGTCGGTGAGCCGGGCAACGACCGTGTCCAGGTCGCCGTCAGCCGGCAGATATCCCTTGACGGTCTTCTCCGGTTCCGCTGCCAGGTCGCCTATGTTGAAGGTGTCGACCGTCCGGTTTTCGATGCTGACGCCGTTGCCGGTCAGGTCGAGGAGAACGTCCGCCACTGCCTCGGCCATCTCCTCGGGAACGGTGCAGCTTATTTCTGCCCAGCGGGTCTGATTCATGGTCTGTCCTTGTCGGTGCAAAATGGTGCCCCCGGCGGTGACGGCAGCCGGCGTGTCTCATGAAACCTGCCGAGGGCAAAACAGGGGTAACCTAGCAAAGCAGCATCATAATCGCAATAAAAAACCTTGACATTTTCTCCCGTAAAATTGTAATTTTCATTAAATGGATGATGTGGGAAATTTCATGAACAGGAAGCCTGAGTTGGCCCAGGTCCTGGCAACGGCCCGGGAGCTCGCGCCGGGGATTCTCGAGATTTCCCGGACCCTGTACGAGGACCCCGAACTCTCCCTGGAGGAGACGAGGGGGTCTGCCCTGGTCTGCGATCGGCTGGCAACCGCCGGGTTCGCGGTCGAACGGGGCCTGGCCGGCCTGGCGAGTTCATTTCGGGCAGCCTGGGGGAGCGGTTCCCCGGCAATCGCCCTGATCGTGGAGATGGATGCTCTCCCGGGACTCGGCCATGCCTGCGGCCATAACGTCATCGCCGCTGCCTCCGCGGGAGCTGCCCTGATCCTGCGGCGCCTCCTGCCGGAGAGTGCCGCCCGGATCGTGGTGGTGGGGACGCCGGCGGAAGAGGTGGGGATCGGCAAGATCGAGATGCTCAGGGCCGGTTGTTTCGACGGGGTCGATTTCGCCATGATGGTGCACCCCTCCTCCCGGCGCCAGGTGATCAAGCAGTTCCTCGGCCTGGCCAAGATCCGCTTCACCTTTCACGGCAAGGCGTCCCATGCCGCCGCCTATCCCGAGGAGGGGATCAACGCCCTCGACGCGGTCATCCAGACCTTCAACGGCGTCGGAGCCCTGCGCCAGCAGCTGCGCCAGGATGTGCGGATCCACGGGGTCATCACCGAGGGGGGGGTGGCTCCCAACATCATTCCCGCCCAGGCCGCCTGTTACTTCTACGTCCGTGCCGACGACCTCGGAGAGCTGGAGCGGGCCAGGGAGAGGCTGAAGGGGTGTGCAGCGGGGGCGGCACTGGCCACCGGCTGTCGCCTGGAGACGGACGAGGACCCGCGGGTCATCGCCCCGCTGAAGATCCTCCCCTCCTACTACCGGGTCTATTCCGAACAGGTTGCCCGCCTGGGGCTCGTGGAGGCCAACGCTCCCCCTGACCGGAACAAGGGATCCTCGGATATCGGCAACCTGTCCCAGGTGGTGCCGACCATCCACCCCCACGTCCCCATCGGTGAAGGGATCACCATCCATACGGAGGGGTTCGCCCGGGCGACCGTTTCGCCCCGGGGAGAGGCGGCGACAGTGGAGGGAGCGACGCTCCTGGCCCTCACGGCGCTGGAGCTGATCTCCTCTCCGGAGCTGCGGGAGGAGATTTTCCGGGAGTTTCATGAAGAAAGATAAAAAATTTGATTGATAGCTCATTATAATTTGCTATATTAGATTAGCCGCATTAATGATACAGGGAGAATGACATCAACAATATCTATCTGTTCTCGGATGCAACCGGCGAAACTGCCGAGAGGGTCATGCGGGCCGTTCTCACCCAGTTCCGCGATGCCGACATCAAGCTGCACCGCTTCAACCAGCTGCGGAGCCAGGCGGACATGCTCCAGGCGATCGAGGCGGTGTCGGCACGGCCGGGGCTGATCATCTGCACCCTGGTCAACCGGGACCTGGCCCAGTACCTCCAGTACGAAGTGGAACGGCGCGGCCTGGAGGCGATCGATATCCTCAGCCCGATACTGTACAAATGTTCCGAGATGTTCGGTCAGCTCCCCCAGCAGGAGCCGGGGCTGCTGTACGAAATCAATGCGGAATACCACAAGCGGGTCGAGGCGGTCAATTTCACCGTCAAGCAGGATGACGGCCAGGAACTGCGCTATCTCTACAAGGCGGACATCGTCCTCGTCGGCGCGTCCCGGACATCCAAGACCCCCCTTTCCATGTACCTGGCACACAAGGGGTACAAGGTAGCAAACATCCCCCTGGTGAAGGGGATCGATCCGCCGAAGGAGCTGTTCGAGATCGACCAGCGCCGGGTGGTGGCGCTGCTGATCGATGCCAAGCGCCTGGTGGAGCTGCGCACCGCCAGGCTGATCCAGCTGCAGCAGAGCCCGCGGAGCAAGTATGCGAACTATGACGAGATACTGGACGAGATCATCTGCTGCAAGCAGCTCTACCGGCGTAATCCCCAGTGGCTGGTGATCGACGTGACCCACAAGTCGGTGGAGGAGTCCGCCGGTGACATCATAAAAAAGCTGACGAATCACGGTCTTGCTTAGTTCATCAGTAAGAGGACATCAATAACAAGGAGGCAGGTATGAGAATTCTGGTGGTAGAAGATGAGAAAAAGGTTGCCAGCTTCATCAAGCGGGGCCTTGAGGAGGAGAACTACGAAGTGGAGACGGCCGGTGATGGCGAAGAGGGCCTCACCATGGCCATCGAGCGCAAGTACGACCTGGTCATCCTCGACTGGATGCTCCCCAAGCGGGACGGCATGAGCTTCCTCAAGGAACTCCGGGAGAGAAAGACGCTCACGCCGGTACTGATGCTGACGGCCAAGGACTCGGTGGAGGATATCGTCACCGGCCTGGAGACCGGGTCGGATGACTATCTGACCAAGCCGTTCGCCTTTGCCGAACTCCTGGCCAGGGTCAAGGCCCTGATCCGCCGCAGCGAGATGGACCGCGGCGCCGAACTGGTCTTTGCCGACCTCAGGATCGACCCGGTGACCCACAAGGTCTGGAGGGGGGAGAAGGAGATCGATCTCACCGCCAAGGAGTACGGCCTGCTGGAGTACTTCATGCGCAATCCGAACCAGGTGCTGACCAGGACCATGATCGCCGACCATGTGTGGGACTACACCTTTGACAGCTTCACCAATATCATCGATGTGTATGTCAACTACCTGCGCAAGAAGATCGACCGGGATGCCCCGACCAAGCTGATCCACACCGTGCGCGGCGTCGGCTACATCCTCAAGGAAGAGGGGTAGGGGTACAGCCCCTCCGCGGCATGAATTCCATGGAAAAAGCCCCGGTTTCCGGGGCTTTTTTGCGTTGCGGGGCTTTATCCTTGACAAAATGCCCCTTTACGGTATTATTCATCCGCCTTTGGGCGGACGTAAAGAAAAGAAGCTGATTCGGAGCAGATAAATGGTTGAAAAAATTGAAGAAATGCGGGCCATCCTCCTGAAGATGAAGAAGGATGCCCTCGAAGAGATAGGGAAGGCGGTCAAGTCCGGTACCGACAAGCCGAGTGACGAAACAAGCGGCGACATCTACGATCAGGCGTCCAACGAGCGTGACCGTGAGCTCCTCCTCCTCCTGGGGGACCGGGAGCGCGAAAAGATCCGCAATATCGATGAGGCGCTGGCCCGCCTGGAAGAAGGGGAGTACGGCATCTGCGAGGATTGCGAGGAGGAGATCCCCCTCGGCCGCCTCAAGGCGATGCCCTTTGCCCGGCTCTGCGTCAAGTGCAAGGCCGACCTCGAGAAGCTGCAGGCACAGACCAAGCGCTTCGAAGAGGAGCGCGCCTACCGGGACATCGCCATCAGCGAAGAAGAAGAGTCCTGAGAAGGCACAGAAGACATCATGACACGACAAAGGGGGAGCCGCGGCACGCGGCTCCCCCTTTGTCGTTCCCCCTCCCCCCGCGGCACTGCTCCTTCCCTGTTTGACTTGCATTTTTGTTCCATTTCGGCTACATATCATTTTTTAACTATAATCAGGACAACTGTCTCCGGAGCCCCGGTTTACCGCGGGGGAAGCACCGCGCAGGATGCCGGAGTGCAGGGAGTAACGTTATGGGTCGGACGAAAACAGCAACGCAGGGGTGGTGGGTGGAGAACGGCTCTGCCGCCGGGCACTCCCTGGAAGAGGGGCTCTGCCGGATCGGCTCCCCCCTCTACCTGGTGGACAAGGGGGGTAACCTGGCGGCGGAAACGGGCGGTTTCGTGCAGCTCGGGGATGTCCCCCCCGCTGCGGGTGCCATGCCGCTGGTCGGCCACGCCATGCCGGTTCTGCCGGAGTCCCTCGGTGACGCGGAATTCTGCGCCGAGCTCGGCATCCGTTACCCCTACATCGGCGGCTCCATGGCCAAGGGGATCAGTTCGGCCGCCATGGCCGAAGAGCTCGGCCGGGGGGGGATGCTCGGCTTCTTCGGCGCCGCGGGCCTCCCCTTTGCCGAGGTCGAGGCGGCGGTGGACCGTCTGCAGGGCTCCCTGGGGGAGATCCCCTTCGGCTTCAACCTGATCCACTCCCCCCACGAACCGGACCTGGAAGAGGCCCTGGTCAGGCTCTACCTGGACAGGGGGATCCACCTGATCGAGGCCTCCGCCTTCCTCTCCCTGACCCTGACCCTGGTCCGTTACCGGGTCCACGGCATCAGCCGCCGGTCCGACGGCAGCATCCATGCCCCCAACAGGATCATCGCCAAGGTCTCCCGGGAGGAGCTGGCGGCGCGCTTTTTCTCCCCTCCGCCGGAAAAGTTCCTCAATGAGCTGGTCTCCCGGGGGGAGATCACCCCGGAGCAGGCCGAGCTTGCCGGCCACATCCCCATGGCCCAGTACGTCACCGCCGAGGCCGACTCCGGCGGGCACACAGACAACCGCCCGGCCATCGCGCTCTTCCCCACCATCCTCTCCCTGGCCAGGCGGCTGGAGAAGGAGTTCGGCTACGCCTGCCGCCTCAAGGTCGGGCTCGGCGGCGGGATCTCCACGCCGGCGGCGGCCGCGGCCGCGTTTGCCATGGGGGCTGACTACCTCGTCACCGGCTCGGTCAACCAGGCGTGCATCGAATCGGGGACCTCGGACACGGTGCGGGAGATGCTGACCGAGACCCGCCAGGCCGATGTGACCATGGCCCCGGCCGCCGACATGTTCGAGATGGGGGTCACGGTCCAGGTGCTGAAGCGGGGGACCATGTTCCCCATGCGGGCGGCCCGGCTCTACGAGATCTACCGGAGCTGCTCGGGCCTCGACGACATCCCCCCCCAGGAGCGGGAGAAGCTGGAAAAGACCATGTTCCTCGCCCCCCTGGAGGAGATCTGGCGGGATACCCGGGCCTACTTCCAGAAGCGGGACCCGAAACAGGTGGAACGGGCCGAGCGGGACCCGAAGCACCGGATGGCGCTGGTGTTCCGCTGGTACCTGGGGATGGCCGCCCACTGGGCCAAGGACGGCAACCCCTCCCGCAAGATGGATTACCAGGTCTGGGCCGGCCCGGCCATGGGGGCGTTCAACGAATGGGTCAGCGGCACCTTCCTGGCCAAGGCCGAGCAGCGGAAGGTCGTCACGGTCGCCCGGAACATCCTCTACGGCGCGGCGGTCCTTTCCCGGGCCGCCATGCTCCGCTCCCAGGGGATCGCCCTCCCTGCCGAAGCAATGAAGATCACCCCGCTGCACGACGGTCAGCTCAAGGAGTATTTCTAGGTGAAAACAGAAGACGTGAAATCGGCAGAAGGTACCGGCACGGGCCGGCTTGCCATCATCGGCATCGGCTGTCTCTTCCCCGGGGCGCAGGACCAGGGCGCCTACTGGGCCACCATCCGCGACGGGATCGACGCCATCAGCGACATCCCCTCCACCCACTGGAAGGTTGCCGATTACCACGACGCCGACCCGAAGAAGCCCGACCATACCTACGGCAAGCGGGGCGGTTTCCTGTCGCCGTTTCCCTTCAACCCCCTGGAGTTCAACATCCCCCCCAACACCCTTGAGGCCATCGACACCTCCCAGCTCCTCGGCCTGGTGGCCGCCGGCCAGGCGCTGAAGGATGCGGGGTACGGGCCGGAGAAGGAGTATGACAAGGGGCGGGTGAGCGTCATCCTCGGGGTGACGGGGGCCATGGAGCTGGTCATCCCCCTGGGAGCGCGCCTGGGTCACCCGATCTGGCGCACGGCCCTGAAGGACGCCGGGGTTGACGACGCCGTTGCCGAGGACGTGGTCCAGCGGATCGCCGAGGGGTACGTCCCCTGGCAGGAGAACTCCTTCCCCGGCCTGCTGGGGAACGTGGTGGCCGGACGGATCAGCAAGCAGTTCGACCTCGGCGGCACCAACTGCGTCGTGGACGCCGCCTGTGCCAGCTCCTTCAGCGCCCTGCACCTGGCGGGGATGGAACTGGCCTCGGGCAAGGCCGACATGGTGGTCACCGGCGGGATCGACACCTTCAACGACATCTTCATGTACATGTGCTTCAGCAAGACCCCGGCGCTCTCCCCCACCGGCAATGCCAAGCCGTTCGATGCCAGCGGCGACGGCACCATCCTGGGCGAAGGGCTGGGGATCGTGGTGATCAAGCGGCTGGAGGATGCGGAGCGCGACGGCGACCGGATCTATGCCGTCATCAAGGGAGTCGGCTCCTCCAGCGACGGCAAGGGTGACGCCATCTATGCCCCCAGCGCCGCGGGGCAGAAGCGGGCACTCCTGAACGCCTACGAGCGCGCCGGAGTGGCTCCGGAGAGCATCGGCCTGGTGGAGGCCCACGGCACCGGCACCAAGGTCGGCGACGCCGTGGAGGTCTCCGCCCTCCGCGAGGTCTACGGCGAGGCGGAGAACCCCTGGTGCGCCCTCGGCTCGGTGAAGTCCCAGATCGGCCACACCAAGGCGGCCGCCGGCGCCGCCGGCCTGATCAAGGCGGCCCTGGCCCTGCACCACAAGGTCATCCCCCCCACCATCAAGGTGGCCAGGCCGCTGGACGAGGTGAGCGGCGGCAAGACCCCCTTCTACATCCCGACGGAGAAGCGCCCCTGGATCGCCCGGGACGGCGCTCCCCGCCGGGCGGCGGTCAGCGCCTTCGGTTTCGGCGGCTCGAACTTCCACACGGTGCTTGAGGAGTACCGTCCGGAGAAGGAGGCCGTGGACTGGGACGGCGCGGTGCAGATCGTCCCCCTCTCCGGCAGCACCCCGGCCTCACTGGAGTCGGCTCTCGGCTCCCTGCCGACGGGGTCCGGGTGGAACGACCTGCGGACAGCCGCCCAGGCGGCCCGCACGGATTTCGACCCCAACGCCCCCTGCCGCCTCGTCCTGGTGGTGGAGCGGGACAAGACCAACCTGACGGCCATGGTGGAGAGCTCCCGGGCCATGCTCCGCAGCAGGCCCGCCGGCAGCTGGAGCACCCCGGACGGGGCGTTCTTCGCCGCCACGGCGGGGAGCGGGGCGCCCGCCTTCCTCTTCCCCGGCCAGGGTTCCCAGTACACCGGCATGCTCCGCGACCTTGCCTGCGCCTTCCCCCCGATGACCGCGGCCCTCACCGGCGCTGATCGGGGTTTCTGCTTCCCCGACGGGAGCAGGCTCTCCGACAGGATCTACCCCCGGGCGGATTTCTCTTCCAATGCCCGGGAGCGGCAGGAGGCGCTGCTGCGCGCCACCGATGCCGCCCAGCCGGCAATCGGCGCCGTCAGCCTCGGCGCCCTGCGGCTCCTGGACTCCTTCGGCCTTGTCCCCGGCGCGGTGGCCGGGCACAGCTACGGCGAGCTGACCGCCCTCTGCGCCGCCGGCCGCCTGACCGAGGAGGAGCTCCACACCCTCTCCCGCCTGCGGGGCCAGCTCATGGCGGCGGGTGGGGGTGACCAGGGGAGCATGCTGGCCGTCCCCGCACCCCTGGCGACGGTGGAACAGATCCTTGCCGACGAGGGGCTGGAGCTGGTCATCGCCAACCGCAACGCCCCGAACCAGGCGATCCTCTCCGGCGCCAGCAGCGAAATCGACCGGGCCGCGGCCGCCTTTGCCAGCCGCAACCTCTCCTGCAAGAAGCTCCCCGTGGCCGCCGCCTTCCACAGCCCGCTGGTGGCCGATGCAGCCGTGCCGTTCCTGGCCGCCCTGCAGGATATCCCCTTCCCGGAGGGTAACATCCCGGTCTATGCCAACAGCAGCGCCGCCCTCTACCCGGCGGATTCCTCCGCCGCCCGGGAGCTCCTGGCCGGTCAGCTGGCCAGCCCGGTGGAGTTCGTTGCCGAGATCGAGGCGATGTACGCCGCCGGTATCCGCACCTTCGTCGAGGTCGGCCCCGGTGCCCGCCTCACCGGCCTGGTCAAGGCGATCCTCGGCGAGCGCGACCACCTGGCCGTTGCCCTGGACTCCTCCGGGGGGAAGCGTTCCGGCATGTGCGACCTAGCCCGGCTCCTCGCCCAGCTGGCAGCCGAAGGCCACCCGGTTGATCTCTCCCCATGGGACGGGGAGTTCCGGCCCCCCGTCGTGACCGGCAAGAAACCGGCCATGACGATTCCGCTCTGCGGTGCCAACTACGTGCAGCCCCGCCCCAAGCGGGCACCGGCGCCGCCGCGGCCGGTCGCCGCAACCCCGGCACCCGCCGTTGCCCCGTCCGCTCCCGCGCCGGCTCAGTCCCCTGCGGTTTCCCCGGGGACGGGGCTCTCCCGCGATGCCCTGGCCGAATCCCTACGGATGACCCGGGAGAGCATGGCGATCCTGCAGAAGATGCAGGAGGAGACCGCCCGCATCCACCGCCAGTTCCTCGAAGGGCAGGAAGCGGCCGGCAGGACCTTCCAGACCCTGCTGGAGAACCAGCAGCGGATCCTCATGGGGGGTGCGGTGGCACCGCTGTCATCGCTTTCCCCCGCCCCGGCAGGCTACCCGGCGACCGTTTCCACCC
>Ga0209725_1002278_pt1 | contig 10381 bp, 8 predicted proteins | sample I18A1metaG_FD_184145 | JGI IMG/M metagenome (GOLD analysis project Ga0209725, IMG submission 184145) | Lake sediment bacterial and archeal communities from Gulf of Boni, Indonesia to study Microbial Dark Matter (Phase II) - ​I18A1 metaG... | ecosystem: Environmental > Aquatic > Freshwater > Lake... | reverse complement strand
ATTCGGCCGCGCCTACTGAGCCCATCATTCTTGATCGAACACGATTGTGCATGTGACTAATACTTTAGGCTTTCGCGCGTTGCTTATTGATTGCAGACATCGAAGGCTTAGGTGCCGTGAATCTTGAATGCCTTTCTGCGCAGAATGAGGTATGCTGTAACGTAGAGGACAATCATGGGTCCTGATATGAGCCACATGGTTATCCCGCTCCCGTCAGGAGTCACAACAGCACCAAAGATGACTATCGCAACCACAGCGTAGCTGAAGTTTCTACGCCAGAAGCCTGCGTCAACTATCCCAGCAATAGTCACTATCCACATGAGTGTGGGAAGCTGAAATGAGAGGCCTCCAGCAAGGGCAAAGAGAAGAACGAAACTAATCAGCTCATCCACAGTTATGTAGGTCTCGGCTCCAAGAACGAAGCCGTATTGATAGAGGAACTGGAAGGCAATGGGAGCAACGTATAGGTACATGAAGACCGCTCCCGCAATGAACAAAACAACAGATGGAACAAGAAGTCTCCGAATCGATCGGGCCTCATGATGGTGCAAACCTGGTCCAACAAACGCAGCAACCTGATGGGTTATCACTGGCATTGCGAGAATGATTCCAAGAAACATCGATACGTAAAGCTGGGCTATGATCGCCTGGCCAGGAGAAGTGACGATCAGCTTCACGTTTTCCGGAAGCATGTCCGTCTGCACCTTCCTTATGAAGAGAGCGGCGATATCATCAAAGGGATCTGGATAAGGCAGGTAGACTGACACGTTCTGAAACTCGAACCTTCTCATGCCAAAAAGGAAGGTGAATAGAGTGATTGCAATGACGGTCGCAACAATACGCAGCAGTCCACTGCGAAGCTCGTCAACATGCTCAAGAAATGTCATTTCTCTCGGCAATCGAATCACCGGTCTGCTGCCACGACATGTACAAGCATCGATAGAGGTTATTTATTGGTTTAGAACAGACCCCTCCAGATGTAGCAAGCGACGAATTCCTACACATTATCCTAAGCAGGCTTGCTTGGCCTATTTGACCATTAGAGGACTCATTGCTGTGTTGTACACGGTCTGTTTGTGCTTTCATTGTCTGAGTTTGTTGGCGTCGTCCGCATGCTTAGAGCTATCCTCCCGGCGGCGTGCCAGTTCCCTGCAACAATCCATCGGTCAACATGAAGATGCATACGAATGAATCGGACGGGTTTCCGTCTGGAAGAGGAGAACTGATACGAACTCCTAGATTGTGCAAAACTGGCGTGCCGTTTCAAAGTGCGACTGCCATTCGTTGTTGTATCTGTGAGTCTATGAGACTCGCGCGCTAGCAGCAAGATAGTACGTGCGGTAGTCGTTTGCAAGTCTTAAATAGAAGCAGAAGAAGAACCAGACGAAATGTGTGAACCGAATGACCGAACTAATGGCAAGAGGTAATGAGTTCTACGGTGACGGCCTAATCAGGCTTGATATTCCAAAGAATTGGAAAGTGAGTACTCTAGATATGTTCGGACATCGGACCCCGAAGCTAGGACAGAGTGATATCGAAGACGTATTCGAACACCCAATTGGGACACAGACAATAAGAGAATTGGCCAAAGGGTTAGACGGAAGAATAGTCATTACATGTGATGATCTCGACAGACCTACACCCGCCTATGAAGTCGTACCTACCATTCTGAAGCAACTTAAAGAAGCAGGCGTTTCCGACGATAAGATTCTCTTCTTGGGGTCTTTTGGATGCCATCACCCGATGAACCGAGATGATTTTGCCAGGAAAATCGGGGAAGAGGCCGTCAGAAGTTACGATATCGCTAACCACAACCCGTTTGAGAACCTTGTTGATCTGGGTAGGACGAGCAGAGGGACTCCGTTGGAGGTGAACAAGGAATTTTCGAAGGCAGACCTTAGGATATCTATCTGCGGAATCAAAAGGCATGCCAATGGAGGGGCAGGCGGCTCGGGGAAGTCAGTGCTGCCCGGAGTTTCCTCGATACGGGCTATCGATTATAACCATACATTCATTGGAAAGGATTCTAAACTGGGGCAATGGAGACTCAAGGACAACGACATAAGATTGGATATGCAGGAAGCGGCTAGGATAGCGAAGTTGGACTTTCTTGTTAACTGCGTTGTGAATGACCGAAGAGAACTTTGCGGACTATTCACTGGCGATCTGGACGACTCATTTGTTGAGGCTGTGAAGTTTGCATACAAACAGCACTCAACTCCCGCTCCCAGGGATAGGACAGATATCGTTATCGTCAATTCCTATCCACAGGGACACCACGCAATTCAAGGCTGGGATTTGGCGAATGATTCATTAAGGGACGGCGGAACGGTAGTGAATCTCCACTATCACCCAATCGGGTCAGAGATTCAGCACTATCATGAGGAGAGAAGGAGACATCTCAAGAGACTTGCGGAATACCCGGAACATCCAAAGCGAAATGTTACCGTCGTCGAGCATACCTATTCAGAGGGATTGTTCACCGCTTACTATCAAGGTCGTCCTTGGCCTGTGGAGAATGCAGGAAGAACAATGATGGTCAGTCCAAGCTACTCCAGGCGAAATGTCCTTGATTTGAGTCCTCGAGTCGAATGGTACTTGAACTGGGAGAAGGCCAGAGAGGAGTTGGAGAAGAAACACGGAGAGGACGCTTCAGTCACCTACTATCCTTGCGCTGCTCTGCAATTCAACCCGGAAGCTCGCCCGCTCATAATCTAGAGCTACCTTCCATCTGTCCGGAGCATCCGTATTCTTCCTCTGCCGACTGGTTACGCCGCAGTCTAGAGGAGTAGTCTTAAAGCCGACCTATGCTGGGGAGTCAGTGTGTCGCGGTTTGCAGCATCGGAGACTAGGGAAGACAGACCTTGAGGTTTCAGTAGTCGGATTCGGAGGTGGATCCCTAAGCAGCCTTCCAAGGAAGCGGGCCGTTGAGGTATTGAATTGTGCCTTGGATAGAGGTGTGAACTTCTTTGACACGGCTCGAATGTACGGGGACAGCGAAGACAAATTGGGAGAGATTTTGGCGGAGCGCAGAGAGGAGTGCATAGTCGCCACCAAGACGAAGAAAGTCACAGCCAAGGGCGTTATGAAGGACCTAGGAACAAGCCTCAAGAGGCTCCGAACAGACAGAGTTGACCTCATTCAACTCCACGGACTATTGCTGAGTGACGAGAAGAACTACCGTCGGATTTTCGGCCACAATGGTGCCCTCGCGGCTCTCAGCAGAGCCAAGCGCAGCGGCCTAGTTGATCACATCGGAATAGCCTTGCACTGGTCCCTAGATCTAATGATGGAAGCCGTGGAATCTGGTGAGTTCGAGACTATCATGGTCTCGTACAACGCCATAGATCAAGAAGGTGTAGGCCAGAAGATACTTCCGCTGGCCAGGCAGCATGATGTCGGCGTAATAGCGATGAAACCCCTAGCAGAGGGAGACTTGACAACACCGGGGAGTGCAGGAGGTAAAGTCGCAGGGTTTGAGGGGATCCCTGGGAGGAGAGTTGTCAGAGGCGATATCCTGTTGCAGAGGGGACTCCAGTTTATCCTCTCAAACCCAGCGGTCGCGACGGTTGTCCCCGGCATGACAAGTGTCGAAGAGGTCGAGGAGGACACACACATCGGCGATCTCCCGCTTACACTGACAGAAGGCGAAAGAAGGGAGTTGTTCCACACCTTGGGAGGCCTGGGGAGGCGCTTTAACCCTGATGGTCAGATTTGTCTTCACTGCGGCTTCTGTCTGCCGTGCCCAGAGAGCGTTGATATCGTGGGAGCATACAGGGCTGCGGAAATGCGGCATTCTCCTCTCCCAGAGAGTGTCAGAAGGAGGGCTATGAACTTCTATCGGTCACTGAAGCGTAGGCCGCGTTTTTGCACGGCGTGCAGGGAGTGTGTATCCAAGTGCCCGGCACGGTTGCCCATCCCTGACCAACTAGCAGCCATCGCCAGAGCATTTGAAGAAAACCGCGTTTTCCAATTTGAAGAGAGAGAGCCTCATTGAGCACGGCGAAGAATCGTGGGATACGCGCCATGAATTAGTCTCTAGTGGTGCGCGCGAATTCGCAGAAGCGTGCGCTATCATTCTGAACTCGATCACCGTCTCTTCCAGCAGCATTGCCAAGCATCTGTCAGCCAGATAATTGTGGACCACTGTAACGCGCCACAACCAAACAAGGTTGTACTGAGAACTGAGGATGTTGCTCAGCGATCCTTGTTAGGAGTACTTGTGGCAGGCTACGAAGTGTCCCTTCTCGATCTCTATCATCGTAGGCTGTGTGAGTGGGCACTCCTCTCCGATTCTCTCCGGACACCTCGTGTGAAACCGGCACCCGGTTGAGGCATACAGTTCCCTAGTGCTGCTGTCGGGGAGGGGCTTCACTTTCGGTAGCATTGTGAGTTCCTCATCGTAGATGACGGGGAGAGCGGACAGCAAGGTCTTTGTGTATGGATGAAGCGGGTTCCGGAAAATCTCTGTTGTTCCACCGGACTCAACAAGCTCTCCGAGATACATGACGCACACTCTGTCCGCGAAATTACATACAACAGATAGCTCGTGGGTTATCAGAATGTACGTCAGATTCAACTCTCTCTGCAGTCTTTGAAGCAGAGATAGTATCTTTGCCTGCACTGAGACATCCAGAGAGGACGTGGGTTCGTCTAGGACGACAAGATCTGGGTTAAGAGCCAGGGCTCTAGCGACAGCCACCCTTTGTTTCTCACCCCCACTCAGGGCGCCCGGAACGCGATATGCGTACTCTTCTGACAGTTCAACACTGACGAGCAGTTCCTTCACTCTTCTGAGCCGTTCTGCTCTTGTTCCAATATCGTGGACTTCGAGTGGTCCACCAATGATTCCCTTGATGTCCCTTCTCGGATTCAGCGAGGATGCTGGGTCTTGGAAGACCATTTGCATTTTCCTACGCAGCTTCTTTAGCGCCTCCCCCTCGATCTGTGCGACTTCCTCACCGTTGAACCAGATTTCTCCTCCTGTGGGCTTGTAGATCCTCATTAGCGTCTTGCCCAGCGTTGTCTTTCCAGAACCGGATTCACCCACTACTCCTAGATTCTTTCCTCTCTCTATCGCGAAGCTCACATGATCGACCGCTTTCACTATCCCAGAGGAATGGCCTAGTATCCCCTGGGTCATGAAGAAGTACTTCTGGAGGTCTCTTACGTCAAGGATATTGTCAACCAAAGGGTTTTCCTCATCTCTGAGTCCAAAGATGACATGCTACCGAGTGTCCCTCACCAATCGCCAACAGGGGAGGTTTCTCTTTTCGACATATCTCCATCACCCTTTCACATCTCGGGTGGAAGCGGCACCCGCTGGGAGCATTGACAAAACTTGCCACTTTGCCTGGTATTCCGATCATTTTCGTTCCCAGTAGGGTGGGAATGGCTTTCTTTAGCCCAACTGTGTACGGGTGGAACGGCTCGGAGAAGATCTTACTGGAATTCCAAATCTCGACGATGCAGCCAGTGTACATTACCATTATTCTTGCTGCGCTTCTCCTCGCGACTGCAAGATTGTGCGTGATGTATATCACCGTGAGGCCTCGTTCGCGAATCTTCTTCTCCAAGAGATCGAGTATTACTTTCTGTATCGTCACGTCCAGACTTGTTCCAGGCTCATCGGCTATGACGAGCGAGGGGTTTCCCAGCAACGCCATGGCGATGCACACACGTTGTGCCATGCCTCCGCTAATCTGAAACGGGTAACTTTCCAAGACTCTGTCGGCATTATCTAGTGCAACATCGCTCAGTATTTTTGTTGCTTCAGAAGCAGTATTCTTCTGTTCTGCAACTCTTGACCGGCCTAGGTAGTATGAAAGAAGACTGACATCCTGGCTGTCCTTGAAGTTGATCAGATCCGTGAGCTGAGTTCGGACAGTCAGTACCGGGTTCAGAGAAACCATGGGATTTTGGGGAATCATTCCCATCTCCTTTCCTCTAAGACTCGCTCTGTCTTTTTCTTTCAACTTGAGTAGATCAATGCCTTTGTAGATGATTTCTCCCGTCACAATCTTCGCTTCAGGAGGAAGGATTCCCATGATGGCTTTGGCAGTGAGGCTTTTTCCGCACCCGGTTTCCCCTACAAGTGCTACTACTTCTCCTTTGGCTACGTCGAAAGTGATTCCATCGAGAACCTTGGCTATTCCGTCGAAGGTGTCAAACTGTATACGGAGATCCCTGACTTCCAGAATCCTCTCATCCAATGGCCAACGCATTCCTTTGACTATCTATATCTCCTCGACTCCGAGAGTATTCCTCAAGCCGTCTCCCACGACATTGAAAGCAAAGACTGCCAAGAAAATAGCGATGCCGGGAAAGATCGAGATCCACCATACATCTGGCAGATAACCTCTCGCTTCTCCTGCTATTGTACCCCATTCCGGTGTCGGAGGCCGGGCGCCGAGTCCTAGGAAGCCAAGAGTTGATAGCAAGAGAATTGCAAAGCCTAAGTCCGTGGTTATCTTGACGATGTAGGCTGTGAACGCGTTGGGCAACACCTCTCTCACTGCAACGTATAGCTTGCCCGCACCCATCGACTGAGCTGCCTCAATGTATCCTTCCTGTCTTATGTGCCACACTTCGTTTCTTATGAATCGTGCGTGGACAGGCCACGCCATGAACGCTATCGCGATTACGGCGTTGGTCAGTGATGGGCCCAAGATGGCGGACACCGCTAAGGCAAACACTAGCGCAGGAATTGATATCCAGATGTCGGCCAGCCTCATTATCAGTGACTCGATCCTGCCGCCCAGCATTCCCGCTGCAAGGCCCAAAGGCATTCCGAATGCCATCGAGACAAGCACGACTAAGAATGCCGTGGGCAAGGAGATTCTTGTTCCTATGATTACTCTGCTGAGCACATCCCTCCCTGCTTGGTCTGTTCCAAACGGATGTTCTGAACTTGGAGGCAAGAGCCTGCGCTCGAAGTGAGATATGTATGCGTCTTCTGGGTGTGGTGCCAACTGGTCCGCGAACACCGCCATCATGAAGAGTGAAAAGAGGATTACTGCGCCAACTACCGCGAGATTGTTCTTCCTATAGAGCGAGATTGAGTATCTGAGGTTCCTAGCTAGGCTACCGGTTTCAGATCCCCAATGCCTCGTTTTCTCTTGCGGTTGCATCCAAGTCTCCCGCTCAGTCAGACTGGTACCTCTTTCAACCTGATTCTTGGGTCAATGTAGGTATGCAGAAAGTCGACTAGGAGATTAGAGATGACGAAGTATACAGAGATCAGAAGAGTGACCGCTTGTATCATGTTGATGTCCTTTGATATCATCGCTCCGGTTCCCAGCCAACCGTTTCCTGGATACATGAATATCGTTTCGATAACGAAAGACCCGCCCAGCGTGTTAGCGAATTGAATTCCTGCCATCGTCAGTGCCGGGCCAACTGCATTTGGGAGCAGGTAGCGCCATATCAGGAGACTGCGAGGAAGTCCGTTTGCTCTTAGGGCCGCTATGTAACTTTTGTTCTTCTCTCGGATGGTGTTCGCTCTTATCAGCCTCATCAGAGTTGCACTGGGAGCGAAGGCTAGTGTTGCTGCAGGTAACACCAGACTTCTAAGGGCACTCCAGAAGGCCCTGATGTTTCCTGCGAGTAGTGTATCAAGGAGCATTAGGCCCGTGACGCGCTGGATTTCGAAACCGGGTTCGATTCGGCCCGTGAGCGGAAACCAACCGAGTGTGTTCGCAACAACGACCTGAAGCAAAATGGCCACTAGGAAATTTGGGTAGGAAAGCCCACTTATCGACCAAAAACTAAGGAAATTGTCGAACACCTTTCTGTTCGTCAGGCCAGCAGTGATGCCAAACATGACCCCCAGAGTGAAGGCTAGCGTCATAGCTAGGAGCGTAAGTTCCAGTGTGGCTGGGAAATAGTAAAGCACATCTATCATTGAGTCACGGAATGTTATGGCTGAGGTGCCGGCCCTTCCATGAAGCAGATTCCAGATCAAGAGCAAGTATTGCTCGGGCCACGATTTGTCTAGTCCCATTTCTTTTCTGAACGCGTCCAGCTGAGCTTTCGTGAACTCGCCCGTCTGAGAGAAGGCAGCGGCGACTGGATCGCCAGGTATCATTCTCACGAGCAGAAAGATCAGCACTGTGACAACAAATACCGTAGCAACGGCGACACTGATTCTGCGTAGCAGGAACTTCAAAATGGCCTTTAGTAGACGCATGGAATCTGCCGCCTTTCCTAGCAATATTCGGGGTCGGGGTTAGCGCGCGCTCATATGCGAATAGCTACGACCCCAAACGTTGATGTGTGGTTTCTGTTAGTGCTTCTCGATTTCGAAGGTCGGAAGGTACATGTATTCTCCTAGGGTGCTCCTGAAGGTAAAACCCTTAACCCATGGTTGGCGCATTAGGACCATGTACGGGTTAGCGAGCCATATCATCGGCGCATCTTGAACTATGAGCTCCTGCGCCTTGTAGTAGAGCTGTAGCAGTTTGTTTGGATCTTGTTCGCTTCGACTTTGATCCAAGATATTGTCGACTTCAGGATTCTTGTACCATGCCTGAGCTGGCCAACTTCCCCATTGACTACTATGGAATGGAGAAAACAGGTATGCGTCGGGACTTGGATACTTGGCGGTGTTACCCCATAAGGCATTTATCGGGCACTGGTTGGGGTCGCCTGTTCCATAGGAGCCAATTATCTTCGCCCATGTTGTCATCTCTATCTCAATACCCATGCCAAGAGGCTTCAGGCATTCTGCAAGGAAAAGCGCCGCATTCTTTCCCGGTTCGTTATGGGTCAGATACTTCAGAGGTTTGGCGAGCTCCGAAGTCTTGTATTTGGATAGGGCGAGCTCCTCCTTTGCTTTGGTGAGATCTTGCTTGTATACGAAGAGGTTAGGGTTGTGTCCCCACAGAGTGTGCGGAACCGGCCCCTGAGCTTGCACGGCATCAAACTCAAACGTTTTGAGATATTTCTCATAGTCGAAGGCCCATGACACTGCTTTCCTTACATGGATGTCGTCATAGGGGAATACCCGATTATTCATGGAGATCACCCTCTGAAGGACCCAGGGGCCATTCTTCTCCAATACCAGCTGTCCTTGGCCCTGAAGTGACCTATAGGTGTCAGCGCCAAACCATCCATCGTCTATGTCTGCCTGACCAGCAACCATCATTGTCTTCATTGTCGCTGGTTCTTGTACCGGCTTGAAGTTGTACTCAGTGACTCGTCTCTTTCCTTTTGCCTCGTATAGTGAATCCCATCCCCACCATTCGTCGAATTTCGTCAGTATGAGCACTTCGCGCGGCCGCCATTCCTTCAGCTTGTAAGGCCCGGATCCTGCGTCATTGTTATGCAACCAGTCATGACCTTGTTCACCCTTACTTATGTTCGGAAGCACCAGCTTCTTGTTCATTACGTAGAACCTACATAGGGTAGCGGGGAACGGCCCATAGGGCTTCTTGAAGTTGAATTCGACCGTGTACTTGTCCACCGCCTTGGTCATGCCCGGTTCGGTAATCCCTATGTACAGGGTAGCGAAACCTTTCCCGTACTGCAGGTATCTATCAAAAGACCAAGCAACATCCTCTGCAGTCATTTCTGTGAGGTCATGGAACTTGACTCCTTCGCGTATTCGCATTGTCCACTTCAAACCGTCTGGAGAGACCTTGTAGTCTTTGACGAGGAACGGTTCAGGTTGTTCCACCTTGTTGACGATGGTTGGTCTGAAAAGCCGATCGTAGACGTTAATTGCAGTCGAGAAGTCTCCGCCTGCGCCTGAGCTAAGCATGGGATCCGCGGACTGCAACTCCTCTGTAAGAACTTGCGTGAAAAGAATCTTTTCAGGTGGAGCGGTCGTGGTGCGCGGCGTAGCTGTCGTTGTTGTGATAGTTGGAGACGGTGGTTGTCTCAGATAGTATGAGGCGCCTCCGACAGCTGCAGCTGCAACTACTGCTCCACCGATGTACAGAAATTTCCTTCGACTAATACTGGTTCTGCTCTTGTCTTCAGTCATTTCACTTCACTCAAAAGATCGCTTGTAGTAGATAAAAGCCTTTCCGCGCAAAGATAGGCTTGGATGAGGCGCCTAGCCACACAGCCATCCGCAACCACATGCTTCGCTTACCAGAAGCCTATCTGCGAAGGCTTAACGCGGAGCTCACCAAGCCCTACCAAAAAGGGGGCTCGCTGCGGATAGCACGGGCTACGGTATCCATCGCTACGAAACATGGCTCACGGTGAAAGGGAAGCAGAAACGACACAAGTATCTGAAGCTCCACCTACTCATCGCTCTAACCAACCTAGCCATCCTAAACCAAACCATAACCAAAGGCACAAGAAACGACTCACCCATCCTGAGCAGGCTCCTGAAGCCTATACCGAAAGGCACAGGCGACACATGCCTGGATCG
>Ga0209725_1002277_pt1 | contig 10381 bp, 15 predicted proteins | sample I18A1metaG_FD_184145 | JGI IMG/M metagenome (GOLD analysis project Ga0209725, IMG submission 184145) | Lake sediment bacterial and archeal communities from Gulf of Boni, Indonesia to study Microbial Dark Matter (Phase II) - ​I18A1 metaG... | ecosystem: Environmental > Aquatic > Freshwater > Lake... | reverse complement strand
ACACTTGAGTAGTCGCCAATTACATCTCCACTAGTTTTATAACTTAATACTTTTGCCTCTTTCGTCCCCAAAATCTTTGCAGCTGTAATTAAAGCTGCTATAGGGCCATATCCACATGCACTGATACGTTGTGCCTCAACAATTGAATAAAACTTGGCTTCATCCATAGCTTCTACGGCTTCAAGAGCTAACTTATCCTTTTTAGCTGCTCTTTCTTGTGGTTCATAATGCGTCATATCCGAAGAGGCTATAATAACCGAATTTTTCCCAGCTAAAACCTTAGCTACGGCTTGTCCAACCTCTCTGGCTGAGGGTAAATCCTGCATTACGAAACAAATGGGTACAATTTTGACTTCTGAACCATAAAGATACTGGAGAAATGGAAGCTGGACCTCAATTGAATGTTCAAAACGGTGGGCAAGCTCGTCAACATCAATGATACGTGATTCATGCACAATTTGGTTGGCTGTTTCACCATCTACTTCAACATCACCTAAAGGTGTGCGCCAAACTCCCTCATTCATGACAGCCAAAGCACTACCATAACCCGTATGATTTGGACTAAAAAGAACCACAACATCCGGTTTACCATCTAAAGCAAGCCTATAATAACTGTGGGCTGCCACGGGTCCGGAAAACATGTAACCTGCATGTGGACAAACTAAGCCTATCACGTTTCTCGGACCAGCCTTAACAACTTCTGGAATTTTTCTTGGCCCAAGCTCGTGGAGAAAACAATTTTCGATTTGCCTTTTTAATGATTCGGCATTTCCCTCGTAGAAGGCTCCGGCTTGACTTGGACGCCGAACCTTCACCATTCCTCTATGTTTCCTCCTCTTCTTTAGAAATCTTGGCCTCAAAATCCTCAATTGTTAAAGGTAAATCCTTGTCAGGTGCTAATTCGCCTTTCTCCCGCAACACTTGTCTCGCCAAAAGCCAATAGACAACAGCCAAAGCTCTTCTGCCCTTATTATTTGTGGGAATAACCAAGTCTACTCCAGAAAATTCGTTGTCCGTGCTGCACAAAGCCACTACGGGTATGCCCGCTGAGGATGCTTCTTTAACGGCTTGAAAATCTGCCCTTGGGTCGGATACAATTAGCACTTCTGGTTCAATGCGATTTGGGTATAATGGATTTGATAAAAGTCCTGGAATGAAGCGCCCGGCCACCGGAGTTGCTCTGATTACTTCACAGAATTTCCTAACTGGTTCCTGAGCGTAAAGTCTGGCTGCGGCTGCAGCGATTTTTGCTGGTTCGAACCTTGCCAGAAATTTTGCAGTAACTCTTATGCGTTCATCCGTCTTTTTAACATCTAAGACAAATAATCCGTCTGATCTAACGCGGTATATGAACTGTTCCATATCCTTTGTTTTCATCCTTGTTCCAATGTGTATTCCTGCAGATAGGAGTGTATCCCGCGGCAGTAGAAGTTCTTCTGCAACTGCTACTGTTTCATCCTCGGATTTTTTCTCTTCTTCTCTAGTTTCCTTAATTTCTTCATCTGACAATGGTTCATCCCTCTTAAAGGATTTGAAGATCAGCCATTTTAGCTCTATCTCCTAAAAACTCCTCTATCCTTATTAACTCGTTTATCTTTGCAATTCGTGCTCCTTCAACAATTCCTGTCTTTATTATTGGACACTTGAAAGCTGTAGCCAAGTGGGCTATGTGCCAGTCGCATGTGTCGCCTGAACGATGCGACATTACAGGTACGTATCCATTTCTATTTGCCATTTCGATTGTTTCCCAAGCGTCCGTGATTGTACCAACTTGATTCACTTTAATTATAACCGCGTTAGCTGCACGCATTTTTATTCCGCGGTTTAATCGTTCATTGTTTGTGGCGAAGAGGTCGTCGCCGCAAATCAAGCAGTTTCTAACTTTTTTGGTTAATTCTGCAAAACCTTCATAGTCTTCCTCATGTAAAGGGTCCTCAACATAGACTAGGTGATATTTGCTGATAAGCTCTAAAATGAATTCTAATTGTTCGCCTGAGTCTCGTTTTTTCTTTTCCCTTTGATAAATGTAAGCTTCTTTTTTTTCACTCCATAGAGAAGATGCGGCAACGTCAATACCGAAACCACATTCAAAACCTAATTCGTTACCGACTTCTTCACATGCTTTAGCCAAAACTTCAAGTGCATCTAAACTTCCAACATCTGCAATCCAAGCGCCTTCGTCGCTTCTTCCACCGCTGAAAAGTTTATCCTTCTTTTTTAAGATAACGCCAATTCTCCTGTGAATTTGAGCATTAGCTGTAGCAGCTTCAAGGAAGGACTCAGCTCCATGGGGAAAAATCAGAAATTCCTGCATATCTGGAGACTTCCCTTGTGTGTGTTTTCCACCGCTTATCGCGTTTCCAAGGGGATATGGGAGCTTATGGGCAACGTGTCCTCCTAAATATTGGAAGAGAAGTAGACCATAAGAATTTGCGGCCGCCTCCGCATTAGCCAAGGAAATGGCGAAGACTGTGTTCCCGCCTATAACTCTGAAATCCTTTGAGCCATCAATTTCATGTAATGTTCTATCGATTTCTTCTTGAAAATCAGCATTCAATCCGACAATTTCTGGGGCTATAAGTTCTTCAACTTTCTTTAGTGCTTGGCCCACTCCGCCTTGTGGATAATAGACGACTTCAGCTTTTCCACGACTTTCCCCAGCAGGGGCGGAAACTCTTCCAAAACCTGACGTTGTTATGACATCAACTTCTATTGTTTCTTCTCCTCGGATGTTGAAAATTTTTCTTGCAATTATATCTTCAATCACTGTCGACATGGTTTTCTCCTTTGTTATTTCTCTAATAATAGTTTCTTGCTTCTTTTCGTTTTTCAGTCATTTCGTAAAAGCGTAGAACTTCGTCGATGATTTCCACATGCGACAATAGCATGCGCCTGCAACAGTACCGTTTAATTCCTAAACTGTCTAGAACTTCGCCTGCCTTCTCTCCAGCTTTAACTCTTATGGCAAATTCTTCCCATACGTCTCCAATTAATTTGCCACATGTAAAACATCTTACTGGTACAATCATGTAATTCAGTCTCCTTATCTGTAGCTTTTCTGGTCCTTAGCTCGAGCTCCTGATCCTCCAAACTTTTTAGGTTCTTTTCTTCTAGAATCCCCGGCAAGCATTGTTCTGTCATATTCAACAAAAACTGTACGTAAATGTGCGCTTTTCGTCCACTTTAATAAAGCGTTGGCAATGGCCATTCTTGATGCTTCTGCTTGTCCCATGTATCCTCCTCCTGAAACCTTAATGTCCATGTCCAACTGTTTCCAAACATCATCTCCAGCTTGTATAAGCGGCTCCATAATTTTTTCGCGGGCGATTTTAGGTTCAAAAATTTCTATTGGGGTTCTGTTTATACGTATTCTTCCAATTCCAGGTTTAGCAACGGCTCGTGCCATGGCTGTTTTCCTTTTTCCACTAACAACTAAAACCTTTTTAGCTGGCATAATTATTCACCGGGATTCCATCCTATTTCTTTCGCGAGTTCGCCGACCGTAAAGTAAGGACATGTCAACTTTCTGGCCTGTGCATGCACCAGAGTTTCCATTTTTTGGTCTTTTAGCTCAGCTGGTATTCCAATAAAAACCTTAAGCCGTTTGTATGCTTGTTTACCCTTTGGTTGTTTGTATGGGAGCATGCCCCTCACGGTCCTTCTAACTATTCTGTCTGGTCTTCTATAATGGAATGGACCCTTTTCTGGGGATCCTACTTCTAAGAATTCTTTAGCTTCCTTTACTTTACTTTTCCTTTTTCCCGAAAGCACAGCATTTTCAGCATTTACAATTACTATTTCTTCACCATTTAGCAATCGTTTGGCAATTATACTTGCCATTCTGCCTATGATAAGTCCGTCCGCGTTTATTATGTTGGTTGTCTTGCTTATTGTTTGCATCTTCTCACCCAATTATCTTTACGTTTGAGCCTTTTGGATTTTTCTTGATTAAGTCTAAAAATGATAGGCATTTGCCCCTCGTAGCCTTTATCTTCTCCTTTGCTTTTTCAGAGAAAGCAAACGCCGCCACCGTTACTGGATGGCGCATTTCGCCTGCCCCTAATACCTTGCCCGGAACCACTATCATTTCATTCTTTTGAGTATACCTGTTTAGGTGGCTTATGTTCACAGCTATGCGCGTTCTTCTAGGTTTAGCTAAGCGTTCAGCAATGTCCCGCCAAATATCAGCCTTGTTTTCTCTGCTTTGCTTCTTTAGAAAACGGATAAGCTCTATAAGCTCTGGGTTTGTCGTTTTAACTTTCTTCACTCTTTTTCACCTTGATTTGACTTTCGAATTCTTTTAGCTGTTTATCCAAGATTTTAATGGCTTCTGAGACTATTCTCGCTGAGGGAAGCGCACCCGTGGATTCAAGACTGAATATAAATGTGTTTTCTTCCCACCTGACTTCTATTGCTTTGGGATTTTGCGGACAGACGTTAACACAGTCTTGGCAGAGGGTGCAAGCCATCAAATCACGAACTTCTATCCTATTCTCGGTCTTGGCCAGAACCTTTCTTGGACAAATTTCTACACATTTTCCACAAGCGTCACAACTTTTAGCAGAGATTTCTATTTTTGGTAGATATTTGTATGTGCACATTGAAACTGGTTGCCATTTCGCATGATTCTTTCCTTTTCCAAGTCTTGCATAAGCTTCCAGCCTCAATTTCTGTTCTTTTGCCAGTTTTATTATTGGGATTTTGTCGCTCACTGGCATTATGTCCGGGTTTTCCGATTTTAATTCGCCTGAATAAACTGTTCTTGTTCCTTCTTCTGATTCCACGTCTAATGTAAGGGTGACTCTGCAAAGGTTGCATCCGAATTCGCTTTTACACGGGCATTCTTCAGGTAAGTTATAACTATCTAGGTCGGTTTTAAGGGGAATAAGTCCAAGCCTGTGGGTTATAATTTCATCTTGTAATATGGAAGAGTTCTCAAGCATTACAACTTCATCTACGGCCATGCATGGAACTTCAGCAATTACTATCCTTCTTAAGGCGTTTATAAACGGAACGTTAACTCCTCGAATGAGTAAACGCATATTCTTCTCATCTTTTTCGAGCACTTCAATTTCCACTTGTTTAGACACTCCATAATAGGATTATGATAACTGCTGTGCCGTTCAATAGAATACTAGTGGGTTATTTCAATTTTTCTGTTAACGACTCTGTTCGATTAAGGTACACAAGGTCAATCAATGTAAGAACAAGTATAATAAAAAGGTAAATAGATTAAAACCTGTATACGCTATTTTTCATTCGGTCATCAACTGTTTTACACAATTCTGGAAGTCTACCACGAAGAAAAGCCTCTGCTCCTATTGTATCATAAATCGGATATGGTACCGTTGCACTAGCCACTTTTTTGCGGTAAAACTCTTCTGCCTTTTGCACTTTTTTAGGAATATTGGAAATAAGTATTGTCTCATAGTTTGAGGATGAATATAGAGCATCGCATATGACAAGTACACTATCATCCAGCGATAGTGCGTTTATAGAAGGATTGTTGACAACAAATATTGAATTACGTAGTATATCAACGGTTTGTTTTTGTCTGAATGAAGGTTTATCTCCGTGGAAGTCAAAAGCAAACTTATCGAATACCTTTTGTGACGTAACTGCAAATGACGGAGGTGGAGGGAGTTCTGCTTGTTTTTCAATTATGAGATTTGCAATAAAACGTGAAGACAACCAAAGTTTGAATTTTTCTTCATCTACTGGTCTTTGAACACTAAACGCATGATAAAAGAATGAATGACATAAGACTAACACTATGTCTAGTTTTTGACCTAAAGCACACATTGAAACACCTAATTATATTGACCAGACTAAGCTTTAGCCTCGGCACGTTTGAGCAAAAACGAAACGGGGTCTCCTTCTATCTTCTCAACACGATATTCTGGTAAAGAATTTACACTTGTTGTAAGGATAACTAGGTCATTTGGATTCAAGCCTAGCTTTTCGGCTTCTTCTTTTGCTCTACCATGCAAAACCTTAACCTTTACGATTCTAATTTCTGCCGACATTCCTCCAACCTCTTTTTCTTTTCTTTTGGACATCATGCACACTACCAATACACTACTATTAGCCTATAATCTTTTCGCTTATTCTCACAAATCATTTATGAAGTCAAAATCAATATTTACGCTTTATGGAACTTAGTTCTATTCGACGATTTTACTTTCCTTACCACTATCCCTCAAAGCACTATCTACTATTTAAGAGCTACACGCTTTTTTATGTTTTGCTCCCATTCTTCCTGTTTCAGTATGCCTTTTCTTTCCAACACTTCGACTAATGACGTTATCATGGCATCATGAATGTCAAGTTCGCCTGCAATCTGGTCCATTGAGGCAGATTTTTCTTTTGGCTTCATCAAATAACCCCGTTCCATCAGGTACGCAACAACTATGTTACGGATTACTTCTGAGTCTCCATTCCCTATTTTGCCCTTGAGTTGGTTGTCGATTACTTCCCAAACGCCTTCGGGAAGGGTGACTAAGGCTCTTCGGCTGCCACTGCTAATTATTGGTGGTTTTACCGTACTATTACCTCCATGGGTTGTTTTTCTTCTACTGGTTTTCCTCCAGCTTTTTGGATTTGGGTTGCCTCGATTAGTTGTTTCCAGCCTTTGATGTTACTCCTGCTGCCTCTGCTGGAGTCATGCCTATGGTTTGGTGCTTTCGACAGAAATTATAGTTTATCACATAGCCATTGAGAAAACTCTCTGCTCTTTTGTCGTTCTTTAACCCTCTCATTGGTTTTGTCCTGTCCTTGAGAGTGCCATGAAGTCTTTCAACCATGTTGTTTGTTTGCATTGCCCTTATGCCAACTTTTCTGACCCATTCGACTTTATCTACCTTGTATCTCGTATAGAAAACTTTGTTGAATGCATCTTCGTAAGCGAATGAACCGTCTGTGTAAAGTGTTGTTGGTTTCTGCACTTCTAAGGCTTGCTGGAAAACTTTTCTTGCATCCTCGCTAGTTCTTGATTCTGTTAATAGGTGTGCCACTATCGTGCGAGTACCTTCATCTATTGTCTCCCAGAAGTAGCGTCCCCGTCCTCCTACAACTATTTCGGTTTCGTCATGGTGATATTTTCCTGAGAGTTTTGGCTTTAGAGTTTCCACAAATTCTCCTACTAATTCGCTATATCTGTGAATCCAATACCATACTGTTGTTTGTGAGATATGTTCGCCGAAAAAATAGGATATTTGTTCTGCTACCTTTCTTGTTGATAGACCACCGTAATACATGTTGAGAGAAGTCACTATAACTTGTGCATCAACTCTCATTCTAGGAAAGGTTACAGCGTTATCGTAAAAGTGGTGATTACAGTTCTTGCAGAGGTATCTTTGGATGCCTGCTCTTACTCCATGCTTCACGATTTGGTCGCTGTGGCAATATTTGCATGTTTGCATTGTTCTGACACCTATATATCTATAATATATCAAAAGTATATAAGTATATCGGTTTTATGTCGCTAGTATATCAAAAAGGCAAGCCATGTACCTTAATCGAACAGAGTCGTTAACAGAAGAGCAACATAAATCTGTTAGACTCTTCTTCCCCTTCTGCCACCAGGTCTTCGTGTACCATCGTGCGGGACTGGTGTAACTTCTTCGATGCGTCCTATCTGGAAACCCGCCCTCGCTAGGGCTCTTATAGCTGCTTGCGCTCCTGGGCCTGGGGTTCTTGGTCCTGATCCTCCGGGGGCTCTCACTTTGATGTGTATGGCTGTTATTCCTTTGTCTTTGGCTGTTTCTGCCGCTGATGATGCCGACCGCATAGCTGCGTAGGGTGAAGATTCCATTCTGTCTGCTTTTACAAACATTCCGCCGGATGTTCTGGCTATTGTTTCTGCGCCTGAAATGTCTGTTATGTGAATTAACGTGTTGTTGTAGGAGCTGTAAATGTGGACGACTGCCCATTTCTCAGTTTTCTTGCTGGAGCTGCTCATTATTCTTCCTCCGTTCGCGTTGCTTTTTAGTTTCCGGCGTGACTGCAACTGCTATTGCTTGGCGTAGAGGATGACTTGAATTTGAAAAGGGGCTTTTAGGCGTGTACGCTATTTGGTTTTCCTCTTCCTTTGTTACAATATAGCCTGGTATGGTAACTCTTTGATTTCCTATTGTTACGTGTCCATGAGTTATTAGTTGACGAGTCTGATGGATTGTTTTAGTTAAGCCTTTACGGAAAACAATTGTTTGAAGTCTCCGCTCAAGGACATCTTCTATCGTCAAGTCTAAAACGTTATCCAAAACTGCTGTTTCATGGAGCACGCCGAGCTTTTTCAAGCGGACTAGAAGTTCCTCTTCCATTTTTCTGCGTTCTTCAGGTGATTTACCTATAAGTGAACGGGCTATTCCTCTAAACTTTGACAGCATTGTTTCATTGCGCCATAATTCATGTTTGTTTCTTAAACCATACTGGCCCAAAAGTTTGAGTTCCTCTTTCAGGATGTCGGTTCGCCATGGGAAGCGTGGCGTTGCATATTTTTTTCTTTGCTTCTTTGGGTCGCCCATACCTACTTACCTTCTGTAGTCGTTGGTCTAAGGAATGCTTTCTTTTTGACTCCGAGGGCTTTTCCTGATCTTCCAGTGGTTTTGGTCCTTTGTCCTCGCACTTTTAATCCGTAGGCATGTCGATATCCTCGCCATGACCTTATGCTTTTCATCTGCTCAATGTCCATTTTCGTCCTTAAAACAAGGTCTGCGCTAATTATGTGCATGTCCTTTCCAGTTTCTAAGTCTTTTCTTCTGTTTAGAAGCCAATTTGGAATTCCATATTTTGTTGGTTCCTTTATTATTTCCTCTATTTTGTCAACATCAGCCTCTGTCAGAAAACCTGCCCTCGTGTCCGGATTAATCCCAGCTTTTTTTAATATTGCGTTTGCAGTGCAGAGGCTTATTCCTTTAATTTTCTTTAGGGCGTAAGGCGCTTTTAGAGTGCCATCTACATCTTTGTCTATTATTCGGAGTATATGGCGGAATTCCTCTGTCATTCACTGCCATCCATTACATTGTTTGAAGCTAACTACGAAATAAACCATAATTTATTTAAACCTTCCTTTAAAATTACATTGGGAGTTATGGGTAGAGCATGTTGAAACCTTTATTCGGCACTTTTCTTTTTGAATTTCAGCTATATTTTCTTCTCGTAAACTATTTCTATCGAGTCTGGCTGTTCAAAACCGAGTTTTTCTAAGGCAGCGGTTATTGGCTTGTGGTTGCATGTGAATCCGTAAATCTTTTTGACGCCTAGAGCATGGCAGTGGCTCTTAAGAAATCTTATCATATGAAGCACTGCGGTGTGATCGCCATCTATATAACATGTTTGTATGGTGTTTTCATGCCATTCTTGAGCTGTTATATCGTCAATCAGTATTATACCATCTATTTTGCTCGTTTCGCTCAGATGCAGTATTGCTTTTCGTTGTTCAATAAACCGTTCAAGGTCTTCTTTTTCCAGCGAAAACCAATGAAACAGTGTGGTGTATAAGCCTGCTACTTTGCGGTAAGTTTCTGATGTTTGTAAATAATCCCATAATGCTTCTGTTTCGGTTTTTTCTGCCCATCTCGAATTTTTGCAGTTTTCTTCTGTTATTTTTTCTGTTGTCATTTCAGTGAATTCTGATATTGGCTTGAATCCAAGCTTCTGGGCTACCGTTTGGGCGGCTATGTTATCTGATTCTGTTACGAGTCTCGCCACTTTTGCGGCTTTCTGCTTAGCGTATTCTAAACATTTTTTGGTTATGGCTGTGGCGACTCCCATTCGTCTATAATTTGGGTCTGTTCTTGCCCCGCCCAGCCACACTTCATGTGGTTTGTCTATGCTTAGATAAGAGATTCCAATGGGCACTCCGTTTATAGTGGCGACGAACACTCTTCCATTTTTCTCTTTAAGCCATTTATCCCACACCTTTGGTATGTAATCGCCCCAACTCCACGTTTTCTCGCAAAACTTGAACACCGTTTCACGGTCAGAAGGACGAGCTTTCCTCACATAAATTTTAGAGTCAAGTTTTCTGTTTTCCATAATCATTATGAAACTGCGAGCAGACTTAATGAGGTTTTCTGATTACCTATAATTTGAGAGGAATTGATCGTGTTGAATGAGCGATTTTTTAATTTTTTAGCGCTAGATTTGTTGAACAAAAGAAATTTTTGATTGTTCAACAAGAGAACCAATTCCAAGCTCTAGATAGTATATTTCAGAAAACGGAAATAGGTCATCGCCACTAAGCTATAAAACGAAATAATAAGTCATAAATCGTATCAGACGCCGAAATGGAGATTTCTCCCGCAAAATCCCCTCTTTTTCTGTTTTAGTCTTGTTTCAGCCTGTTTCTCATTTTGGTTGCGTAGGGTGGGGTCTACTT
>Ga0209725_1002276_pt1 | contig 10384 bp, 12 predicted proteins | sample I18A1metaG_FD_184145 | JGI IMG/M metagenome (GOLD analysis project Ga0209725, IMG submission 184145) | Lake sediment bacterial and archeal communities from Gulf of Boni, Indonesia to study Microbial Dark Matter (Phase II) - ​I18A1 metaG... | ecosystem: Environmental > Aquatic > Freshwater > Lake... | reverse complement strand
AAGCAGATTGTAGAATCTGATGAATATAGGTATCGCCGTACAGAATACGACTTGATGCAGAAAATGCGAATTGAATACGCTTTCTGAGAACCAGTAGTCGCTTCAGGCTGGTGTTGGTCTAACGTCTCGAGGTCTTGAGCCAGTTTTGACCTGGGTTTCTCCCTAGGACCAATCGTTTCTCAGCGTTGCGTCTGAACTTCAGTCTGGGAATAGGTGATCGCCTAGCTAATGCTTGAACCTTAGGAGTCTGACTCTTAACCTTTCCAGCTTTCGTGAGTGAACCGTGTGTCGGCATTGTAGACCACTGTGGTATAGGAAACTGCGAATGGATTTAAATGTTCCTCAATGTGACTTGCTGCCGCCTTTGAATGGGCGTGGGCTTCTAAGGAGTTTTCATCCTCAGCCTCGGCAGATTCAACTTTGGCCTGTCGGGTCACGGTTCTGCTAGGAAACAGCATCCGACGTTTAAATTGGGGTTGTACCAGAGCGCGCAGTTGAAGAGGCTTTGATCGATGCACTCTGCATTTTCAGACCCCCCTACCCCTAGGGGGTAGATTTGCATCTTCTCCTTGGGCTTTCTCCTTCCTTTTCTCCAAATGCTGCACCTCCTATCTCCGCTGAGAAGTAAGTGATGAACTGAGCGAACTGGTATCGATGCATTTTAGCATCAAATGCTCCAAGACTTCACTTACTCTCCTGTAGCCTGATTGATTGGCTGTCTAGGATGAGTTGCTCGAAGACTTCTAAGGATCTCCTCTTAACCGCTTTCAATTCTACCATAGACCGATTGAAACCTGAGATGGGGTATATATCCCCCTAGGGGGTCTTGGATCTTTCAATTCTAGCATAGACTGATTGAAACCGTTAATCTGACATTATTGTAGCCACCCCCCATTCACCCCCCCTCCTAAGGGGGTCTCATGGAGGACGCTCCTCTTCCAGTTCCCTTCGATGAAGCTAGGATCCGGCATTCCTTTAGCCGTCAACAGAGAGATCCTTGACATCGACGGGAGCATGTCGATCGGTAAGCTTCTGGCCAGAGGCTTAGCTGGATTCTTCCAAGAGGAACAGGGCTTCGGCTCGATTATGGCTGAGCTTGAAAGAGTCTATTCTGCATCTAGGACGTCAGGCGGGACCAGGGATGCGGTGCAGAAAGCCTTGGAGGACCTCTGCGCTAAAGGCATCTTGGAACGCGAGTTGAAGGCAAACCAGTGGATGTACAAGGCTTCGGAAGAGTTCAAGCAGAAAGTGGAGAAAGCATGACTCACCTTGATTTCCAGTGGAGATGGAGATACCTCTACCTCTTACCTGATTTTGAAGAACCTAGGTAGAACCTAGGAACCTAGGAAATAGATAGGTATGAAGAAACAGAAGAACGTGGAGCTCCCCGAGAAATTAGCGTGTGAATTTGAGCAGCGCTGTCTACGTCTCGGTTTGAAACAGAAGGAAGCCATGGAGAAGGCCCTCTCAGATTGGCTTAAGGCTACTTCAACTCAAGTTCCTCTACCCACATATTTTCCCCATGAAACCAAAGTGACCATAGTTCAGCCTGAAACCGTCAACATAGCAATATTTCAGAAGGCGGAGCTTGTGGTTGCCAGGGAACAACTGCAGAGGCTCCTAGGGATCCTGGAGAGAACTCAGGACCTCCAGTTCAAACATGAAACTAGAGTTCAGTTAGCTCAAACTCTCAAAAGGATCGAACCCATCTACCGCCAAACGCGGGACCCTGAGCTTGAAGCCTTAATCAAGAAAGTAGAGGAGACACTTTGAACAGACGGCGAGAATTGCGACGCTACGTTCAATTGAAAGGAGAGCTATTTTTAATCTTGTATGCGTGCTTCAGAGATTCGAACTCATAACAACCCTTCTTCAAGAGGTTCTAATTGCGATGGCCGTACCAAGGGTATCACACAGAGTCATCGCTCTTCGTTGGACTGACCGCCAAGTGCTGTGTAGACCGACAGGATTTCTTTGTTGAATAATTCGTCCCAATCTTTCTTGTCTGTGACCCGAATTCTCTCGGTCCATGAACCATCAGGCCTCTGGACTGAGCATACGAAGTAATTCTTCTTACATCCTAGATACATGAACCTCTTGCCGCGATACCAAATCGAAAACCAAAAGTTTTCTTTCGGACGAATCTCGATACTCATCTTCTCAAGTTGACCTATGCAGTCGAGGCAAAGCTGCCTTATTCTCTCGCTTTCTATTCTGTTCAGATGTCCATTCCTTGTTGGAACGATTGTAGGCTCAGGTGGTGATCCGATTTCTATCGAAGTGCAAATCGCGAATCTTCTTCCGTCAGGAAGTTGTATCACATGATACTCCATGAGGTCGATACTGACAGTCACATACTTTGCAATCCGTTTAAGAGAATCTGAAAACGTTGGTGCAATCAAAATCAACCTCGGTTCCTGATTAGCGTCTATCATTTTAGGGTGAGAACGTGCTATCCACTCAATATTGGATCTAGCCCAGTCATAATACCTTAACCCCTGATCAAGCTGTCCCTCATCAACATGATCCTTTAATTCCAAGACAGTTAAGACGCTATCCGCGTCTGAAGCTATGATATCAAGAGGCCCAGAATCAGTTTTCACTTGCCGCCCAAGAATTCGAATCCCTTCTTCGATTGATTCTGGGTTTTCTACCAAAAGGTCTTCAAGTTCCCGTTCAGCCACCTCTACCGGTCGTGGCTTGCTCAAACCTCATCACTGACATCGTTGATGTCACCCTGTACTAAAACGCATGTCTCCATATCTGGTTTTCTGATGTTGCGTTTAGGCCCTTCAGTTGGAATTTGTCGTAACCAAGTGCAGAATAAAGCGCCTAGGCAAGGGTCGTTTAAGGTTCGAAGGTACTCGCAGTCAGCACACCACCTACGCACAGCAAAGCCAACTCATTCAACTCAATTCCTGTTCCATACATTTCATTAGGTTAGGAGTAGATTGAAAGTAAAGTCGATTTGCACCTACGGAAACCTCTTGGTTCAAATTCAATCGGGCCCGCTAAATAGACCACACACACAAAAATAATAGTTCAAATTAGGTCGGGCCCGCTAAACGTATCACACACACTTACCTTAGCCTAAGCCAATAGTCCAATTTCTAGCGGGCGCAACAAGAGATACGACAGCGAGTTCAGGGGCCATAATCAACCTCAATTCTCTCCAGCGCTTCTTTGTCTTCCTTTTCTTGTTTCTTTCTTTTCCAGGCTCTACCAAACCATGGAGAGAGAATTAGACCACATATCAAACCGCTTGCAACGCCAATAAATAAGTCAATGATTCGATCAGTAATCCTACTTACAATGGTCTCTTCACGAATAACTAGCACAGTCTCATTAGTCATAACTACCACATATTCTGGAATTTTCGTTGTCCCCGTGACGGTTGCAGAATTCGACGTCAAGGTAAATGTCAATATGGAATACGTTGTGCTTGTTATTGTCCTGGTGATCGTAGAAGTATATGTTGTGACGTAGCTTGTAACATGCGCGGAAGTCTGAAAGGTCTCTGTAGTTGTACAGGTCGTGTCACCGTAGCCCGGCAGTAGCGTAACATCAAGAACCGAGAAAGCCACGACCAAAATAAGAAGAATAACTGAGAACCTATTGCCTTTTCTTGAGGGTCTAAGATACCGACTCGAAGGCATTGCTGCCATCTTCGTTCTCTTAGTCTCTTGTGTCTCTAGGCATATTTGGTTTGTTGCATGGATTGAGGAACTCACATCTCAACCGAGTCAAAGTTTGAGTATACATTGGTGCACGACGACGAAAGACGGATTGGCATTTCCACTATGGCCCAAACAAGCGGTTCATTTTCCAGCGACCGCGCCGGAAGATGCACACACACTTATGAGAGGGAAACGCAATTTGGTTATTGAAGAAACTTGGTTATCAGCGCGGATTCCAAGCTTCACTTTCGACCCGTAAGCGGTGGCATATCAAAGTTTAAGGGTTTAATAGGCATCGCACTGTGGGTACATGATACTGCGGTGTTCAAGGCACGGTTGAACAGCGCACTTGACCGATTCTTCTTAGACAATCGACTGAATCGTTTGAAGAAGATTTACTCTGCTTCTGAAATTGCGCATCTTCTTCCAGGTCCCTCCTGGAAGTTGCGCGGTGCGCTTAGAAAACTTGCCCGCGAGCTTATGGCGATACCTGAAACACATATCAACGCCTACTATCTCACTCTGGATATCTTGGAGCTACGGCAGAGAAAGTACTTGGAACTGCCCGAAGAGACGCGGGAACAAGAGATAAGAAAATTGCAAGCTCAAGGAGCGGATGCCAAGGTTGTCCAGATTTATGGCGAACCGGGTAGAGACGCTGTGGAGTATGTTTCAGTAACCGAGTTCATCGAAAAAGTTGGGCAGTATTTTCCGGTGGTCTGTGCTCATAGTCTCTGCACCTTTCTTGCCATAAAAGGAGAAGAAATTGTTCTTGACGGTTGTTCAGGCCCACGAAGTAGAGCGTGGGATGAACTTGTCCAACTCGGAAACACCCTCACCGTTGTTCCACACAGCGACACCTACAACCCATATGTCAGTGTGGCCGATATCTTGACGCGATGGATTGACGAGGAGCTACGCCAAGGGAAGTTGCCCCTCAACCAAAATGCAGTCACTCGTGTTATGAAGGAATGGGAGGGAGTCACAAGCGATTTGGATACGTCTCACGTTCACATAGTGCACATCAGCAACAAAGATCTTGGGATCATCAAACCTCTTTCCAAGGAAACAATCGACCGATTCCAATGGGCATTTATGCGACATCCCGTATTCTACATCTTTCAAGAAGAGCGCGACGAGGACGAAAGAGCACGAGTAGAAAACTCACCTCTCTTCTCCTTGGTTCACAACCGCGTCTTTGATCAAGATGGTAGCTACGTATGGTGGAAACCAGAGATCCATGCCCGCATGATAAGAAAGGGTGATGTGACTGTAATTTACGGAGACAAAGGGCTAAACGAGGCAAGAAACCTTCAGACTCTACGATACCCGATCGAAATTTGGGATCTCCGAAAAGAAGAAATTAAAGAAAGCATTTAACGGAAATTTAAATTGGTTGTGCGCAGTGGATATGGCTCATGGACTTGACGCATATCCGCAACCTCAAGATTATCTGATCTGTCCTAATAAAGCTACCTATCTGTCTATCTGTTTAGCTGCCTAATTATGCGAGATGCGCATACGAAATAGAAAGGATGTTTCTGCTTGCACCATGGACACGGAACGACACTGTCATCACATAAATCCGGTACTCTCTGTTTGACGCCTGCATAGATCTCTTCGACACGCAAAGGCGCTTCGGACGAACTCAACGTCTCATAAACCGCCTGCTCAAGCCTATTCATCAGTTTCCCGGCCTCGGCCACAAATAATAATGAAGCTTGTGCTTCCGATATTAGATTTCTTGCTTTGCCATACGCTCTTTCTTTAGGACTTTGGAGGAGGGTTTTTCTCTAGTAGCCATTTGTCGAGTTTCTCAGGGTTACGTATATAGTTCGGGTCTGGGACGATAGAGTGCACGAGCTTCTCAGCATGCTCTATGCACTTGCAGCATTGATTCGTCAAGAAACGTCTTTTGGCTGGACCGTAGACGCATACCTCACAATCCTTGCCTAGCCTTCTCAGAAGATCGTCTAGAAGATAAACTCTAATCTCACCGAAGCTAAACATGAGCTTCAAGTGGACGCCGGCTGACTTGAATCAAAGAGATCGCTGAAGATATTCCTATTTCAGATTTGAGCATTATCGAAGATCTCGGATTGCCGAGGGAAAATCTTCTATCGAACCATTCACCTATTAGAACACGAACTGTTTCAGCAAGGATATTGGTACAAATTGAATGGCTTACCCGAGCTTTGGGTAACGTACTGCTCATGTGAGAAGAACCCGGTTCGTGTAGGTACTCCAGCAGAGCTTTATCGTTCTTCGAGAATTTCCGAATTCATAGAGTACTGCTCCAGAAAGGACTATGCTTGGGCTATACTGAGTGCTAAATACGACTTGTTTTTCCCAGACGAGGAAAAGCCGAACTATAATACGACCTTTGAATCCGATTTGGCGACAGGGCAGTGCCTCGTAAGGGATAACGGCATGCTTCTGGATAGCCAGAAGAGTTCAGCTTGGATAAGCCGACTCGTTGTTAATACACAGCAGAAAATACGCTCTAGAGATATCAAGTCAATCGTCTTTTGGCCGGGTAAACCTCGTAAAGGCGTCGACCCCTTGAAGCGAGTGAAATGCTATCTAAAGTTTCTTCATGCGGCTGCTGACGCTTGCGAAAATGATCACCGCTTTTGGTGGGAGATAGTCGAACACATTAATGCTTTGCGTAAATCTGGGAAAGGAAGAATCGACTTGATCAGTGATTTGCCTAGGTAGGGTTTAGGCAATGCTTGATCTACTCTCGCGTCTAGTCAAGTACGTTGATGAGAAGTCAAATGTAATTGACCTTCAATTTGACCCTCAGCTTCATCCTCCTCTGCCCTATGATCCTTACTCAACAGACCCTTCTGTACGAAAGAGACTCGCACATTATCTTCTACTTGTGGCTTCCGTGGACGAGGGAAACGTAGTCGGTGCAGCGGAAAACGCGAGAAAGCTCATGGTCGGATGCTACTCTTTCTTGAAAGAACAGCTCTTTTCCGCAGATCAGAACATGTTTCGTGAAGCTCTTGAAAATGTAAGATGGAAATTTGAGGCAAGAGAATCGAGTCTCATTCCGAACATACTAGGGTCGGTAAATTCCTTCGTTTCGAATCAAGCGCAGGGCGATATCCTGAGCTACAGTAGACGGTTTGCTTCTCCGTTTGAACTCGCGGAACAGATATCGATGAATATTCTTCGGATGGGCCGCACGGCTGGTTCCGCTAGGAAGAAGACTTGGATGTACATGCGCTGGATGGTCAGAGGCTTTCCCGATCTAAGACTCTTCCATCATCTGCAACCACGCGATCTGTTTGTTCCGCTGGACAAGAATGTGGCTAGAGTTGCTGTCTGCCTCAACGTAATTCCGGAGATGAAGCTTGCATCACTGACATGGGATGATGTCGTTCAAATTACCAGCCTAGCAAGAAAACTCTTTCCGGAGGACCCTGCGAAAGTCGACTATCCACTCTTTCTTCTTGGCCGAAGACTAAGTCGAAGCCGCGATCTTTCTGAAGCAGCTCTCATTTCCGCGATTACCTCTAGATAACTATGAGCAAAGACCCATCTATAGGGAAGAATGCGAGTGACTTTGAGGTGATCCATCAGGTTGGGCGTATGCGATGGCTGCGGTGCTGAGGTGAGTGATGAGGAGCTTTATACGTGCGGTGAGTGTGGAAAGAAGTACTGTGAGGAATGTGCTATAGGCGACGGAGTGATCAAGACGCTGGGTGTATGCTCAGACTGCGAAGAGGTCTATGAAGCGGAAGAAGACTACTGGGGCTGGAAGTAATAGACTAGTTCGGATGAGTCTACTTCATTATCTTGCCCGTTTTATTAGACCATATCAGTAGATCTAGGTCATCCATCGGAATGCCGCTATCTCTTGCTAGGTCCTGCATTCTACGCTCATATTCTAGGTATCTTCTCTTGTTTGGAGCTGGGACTACCTCAGGTATATAACCGAACTTCTCTAATTCCCTCTGGATGTGTCGATCTAGAAGTGCCAAACCGTAACCCAAGCCAACCCCAACGTTTCTGAGAAATTGACTCGCTACCTTCCAACCCACCCCATCATGTTGAGAAGCCAAGTATTCTCTCATCCGAAAAATATTCCAGCCCTTCGGCGTCCTGAACTTTCTTTCAAGAAGACTCTTTATCACTAGAGATCCTCGATCGTTGAACCTGTAACGCCAGTTCACCAAGTATTTGGATCTTTCCTTGAAGGCGTAGCCCTGCTCCTCCAGATACTGCTCAATCTGCCTTTCTGACCCTTGAAACAGCAACTTGTTCTTCTCCAATCCAACAACTACCGGGAGAGTTGCCTCAGCACTTCTCCCAGCCAAGAGAATGCCATAGCAAAGCTCAGCAAAGACACCTTCATCCGTCTTGCCCCATCCAGCTCTCAACTCATTTAGTCTCTGTTGAATGTGCTCTCTCTTAGACCGGTATGTCCGACTTAGATCCTCAAGGGTCATTGGGTTAGCCCGAGCTACAATGATAGGTCTGACATGGACCGATGCTTCTGAGATGATCGGCATTACTGGGATTCTGGGAAGTGGGTAAATAGGTGCAGTGACGGATGCACCGCATGCCCAGCAAAATCTAGAGTCGCTGGCAAGTTCCTTTCCACATCTATAGCAGAACGGCATTACTTTTCCCTAAAACAAACCATCGATGTCAGATGTGCTGTTTTTCTTCTCCTTTTTGTAGTCCGGTTTGGACACTAACTCTTCCTTCTGACCGGTCTATGATGAGTGATCTGACCTGTGAGTTGGCTGTCAACAGATCCTTCATCACTAGAAGTTCCTCGTCGAGTATAGCTTTCTCTCTAGCGAAGTGCGCGATGAATCCTTGTTTCACATCATTTCTAGCGTCGGTGAGCTTTACTAGATCGTTCTTGAAGTGTTTGATGTCTTCACCAAGCCCCAGCTCTATGGCTATTAGAGCTTTCTGATGTTTCAGGTCGTATCTTTCGGATTGAAGGCTGTTTATGATGGCTATGTCGAAGTGGCCTCTCGCTCCTTTCTGTGAGGGAACGAGGAGGCCTTGACTGTTTCTAGTGTATCTTCCTGTGGTCGGTAGCTCTTTGTGGAGTAGAATCGTGTTCCTACCATCCATAGTTTCAATCAAGCCTTTGAACGGTCTTCCAGCATAGAGGAGGTAGTATAGATAGCAGTGCATATCAGATTCAGTATAGAAGAGATGGGGATGTCGAATGAACTTCCTGCCAAGCCTCTCTAAGCAAGATGCGACTCGAGACGTATACTCATTCAGCAGATTCATGAATTCCACCACTCAACACACGCATCGAGTTAGGTTATCTCATTTTTCGCGAGATTCTTGAATTTGCATTTTGGTACGACTTGTCTGATTCTTGCTGGGATTATTCCGTCGGCTGAGGGCAGATAAGCAATTCATCCCACCCTTGGAGCTGTGTGGGGTCCCTTGCTCCACCCCTCAGTCTAAATTGGAATGATTCTCCCAGCAGAGTCTCTCTTGGTTTTTCCGAATTCACTTATGCCTTGAAGCATATCTCCAGAGAAGACCGGCCCATCTCTACAGACTCTGTATTGGCCTAGAGAACAGCTCCCGCATATTCCCACTCCACACTTGAATATTCTTTCAAGACTGAATTGAACTGGCGTATCCATTTTCTGAGCTGCATCGAGAATCGTCTTCATCATGGGCTCCGGTCCGCAAGCATAGGTCATATCGAACTTTTCCTTTTCGAGAAGCGTGTTCACGACTGATGAGGCTAAGCCTTTGATGCCGTATGAGCCGTCGTCTGTTGTGGCTACAAGCCTCATCTTTTTCATAGGATGCAAAGCCTTGAATCTGTCGAGGTAGATGAGTTCTGTCTTCGTTCTTGCCCCAGTGACTATTGTTAAGTCTTTCTTCCTCATGATTGGCAGTTCAATCAAAGGAGCGAGCGCACCTATTCCTGTGCCTCCCCCAGCCACAAGGAGTTTTGCTTCTTCACCCGCTGTGAAGAATGTGCCGTAGGGACCTCTTACTCCAATTTGGTCTCCTGCCTTCATCGCGCATAACGCATTGGTTGCTTCACCCCTCTTCCTGACAGTTACTCCTGAAGTTGCATCTCGACCGATCATAGACAAACTCATAGGCACTTCGTCTATTCCAGGTATCCATATCATTACGAACTGGCCGGGTTTGCCTTTGGAACATTGGTCGTCGCGAAAAGCTATGGATTTGACTGTGGGAGTTTCATCTTTCACATCTCGAATTCTGACAATTCTCGGTCTGTGTTCAAGATCTTCGTAGTTCTGCAACTATTCGACCTTTACTGTTGTTTCACCTGAGCTTGTATTAGCCTTTCGACTCAGATCGGCTAGTCTTGGAAGAATAGGCGAGTTTGACCCATCGTCTCGACTTCAAGCGGATTCACGCTCACTACTATAGGAAAGTTTCTAACTATCTCTCCTATGATGAGGCAATGGCGGGCCGGGAGATCCTTCACTAGCAGCTTGACGCTGTCAGCATCGATCTTAGCAGCTCTTGAGACAACGTCGAGGTCATGTTCATTCGTGAAATTGAATAGGAATATGTTGTCCGCTTGGCGGTATATGCTCTCTTGAATTGTATCGGGCTGATTCGTAATGAAGGTCGTGAATATTCCGAGGTGGCGCATTCTAGTGACGATGTCGTCCCAGTAGGTGTCGCGCAGGTATAGGTGGGCTTCCTCAGCGAAAAGGAAGAGCGCC
>Ga0209725_1002275_pt1 | contig 10384 bp, 8 predicted proteins | sample I18A1metaG_FD_184145 | JGI IMG/M metagenome (GOLD analysis project Ga0209725, IMG submission 184145) | Lake sediment bacterial and archeal communities from Gulf of Boni, Indonesia to study Microbial Dark Matter (Phase II) - ​I18A1 metaG... | ecosystem: Environmental > Aquatic > Freshwater > Lake... | reverse complement strand
AGAACAGTAGCGAGTATGTTGTTGAAGTTTGGGTTAAAGTGATTCGCTTCTCAACTTTCCCCGTCGGAGTATTCTTTACGTTCGACCTCGTCGACACGGGTGGAGCTGTTCGCTTCTCCATCCGCTTGACCAGTGACCGCAGTGTTATGTTCTATTATCCTTTCGATGAGGCTTCAGCTGTCTTTACAGCTAAGGAGGCTTGGCATCCAGCCTGGTGGTATAGCTACAGCATTCATCTACGCGGCTCTTTGGCGTCATTCTACGTGAACGGCACTTCTGTTGGGACGAGTGAGTCGACTGGTTTTGAGGCTGTTGGCGGAGGCTTCAATCTTGCTAGAATCTTTAGGCTTGGGGAAGCTGACCCTGAGAACATGATATTTGAGGGTTTCATCGACTCTGTGATGATCGCTGAGAACGGTCTTCCATTATTCTTTGAGGGTTTCGAGGAGGGCTTGGGCTTGTACAAGATTGTTAAGTCTGAGAGCGCCACAGTGGATATTCTTTCCGCTTCAGCTTTCACAACTTTGACTTTGATAGTCGATCCGCGATCGCTCTCCTCAGGCGGTTCTACTACGCTTTTGGGCTGGTTGAAAGATAGCGCGAACTTCGGTGTTCCGAATCGGACGATCTACTTCGAGTATGATCTGGGCGATGGTATCTGGGTTCTGCTAGGATCTACACTTACAGGCTCTGATGGAACTTTCAAGTATGTTTGGAAGGTCCCTGCTGAGCTGAAGGGTTCGATCAAGGTTAGAGCTAAGTTTCAAGGGGACGAGGTGTACGCAAACTCGACTAGCGACTTCGTGGAACTGAGTATAAAGCCTCAGCCGCGTTTCACTCTAGACTACCGTTATCTTGTCATAGTGGTTCTTGTAGGTCTTTTCACTGGGATTCTGGTTTTTAAGCGGAAGGTTGCTCCAGCCACTCTTCTTTCATCATTCTTTCTCTTGGTTGGAGCTCTCTTCACATTCTATAGTATGTTGATTGTTGCGAACTCTATGCAGCTCGCTTACTATCTGGCTTATCAAAGGCGTGTTATCGAAATCGCAATATTTTCTTCTAGAGAGGATTTCGCTCTATGGCTGGATTCTCTAGCTTGCTTGGTGATTCTGCTCCCACTGTCTGGATACATTTTAAGAATTAAGCCGAGCAGGTCTTTTGGAATTGTCTACTTAATTCTCTTGCTCTCTGGAGCTGTCTATTTTCTAGGCTTGGATAAGGTATCTATCGCGCTGGCGATTCTAGCGGGGTTCACGACTCTGTTTATCGGCATTTGGCGTTCTCGGAATGCGTTTTCGATCAGTAGGAGTAAAGCATTGTTAATTTATCTTATCGGGATTCTGCTTATTCTGGTCCCAATTGAGTTGGGTTCTTCTCTGGCTTGGATTTACAACAGTCTTGACCCTCACTATCCTTTCGATAATGATCCTAGGTGGATTCTCCCCTCCATAGAGACGCAGTTATTCAACATCGCCTACGGGGCTACCCCTCTCCTACTTCTCATGCTGCTCTTCGCTTGGATCTTGATTCCAATCTTGAAGACTCTGGCGCTCAGATTCTATCGTAGGATTGGTTTTGTTCCATTCTGGGATTCGCGAGGATCTCTTGAGGAGAAAGAGAGACTTTCTTCCGGTTCGGTTTGGTTCGATCTTCTCGGTAAGTATGGTCCTAAGCTTCTTCTACTTCTCTCAATTCTTCTCACCGCATACTTGGTCTACTATCCCTACTTCTACGAGAAGCGGCTTCTCGGCGTTGATACTGCTCGCTTCTACTACCCTAAGCTTCTTGAGATGAGTGATTGGGATAGTGTAAGAGCGATTTTGATAGGTGAGGCTAGAGCCCCTTACTTGCTTCTGCTCTTCTGCTTTAAGATGGCGACTGGACTCGACCCGATGCTTATAGTCAAGATTGGGCCTGCATTGCCAGCTATTTTCCTAGTCCTATCTAGCTACATCTTCCTTCGAATTGTGACTAAGGATGATTGGTTGGCTGTCGTAGGCTCGATGCTTTCGGCTTTCTCGATTCATACAACTGTCGGCATGTTCGCAGGTATCTTCACGAACTGGTTGGCTATGTCTGAGGTTATGCTCTTCTTCGCTTTCTTCTTGAAAGGTTCTGAAGCTGGCTTTCGAAGCCGATGGACCGCCCCTACTGTCATTGTGGGCTTCCTCCTCTTATTCACTCATGGTTGGACTTGGGGTGTCGTTATGGCGGTTGCGACAGCGTATCTTCTTTTCACGTTCTTGAGATGGAGGTTTGCTACGTTGAGGCTTGAGTTGAAGCGTGAATTCGTCTTCGCCTCGGTAATCTTAGCGTTCTGTATTGCGCCGATTCTCTTGGTCTTCTTAGCTATCCCTCTCATTCCTTCAAGCGTCGGTGCTATAGCCGCGGTTTCCTCAGGCTACACTGAGGTCTTAGGCTCGATGAGCCTTTCATTCTTGGGTAATGTTTGGAATGTTCTCATCTTCACGATTACGTACTACGTTGGGGGCTTCTTCGGGAACGCTCTGGTCTATCTTCTAGGTTTCTTCGGCGCTTTTCGGCTTTCGAGGATTGGAAGCTACTCGAGAAGGATTATGCTGTCATGGCTAGCGTTGATCTCCATCGGTTCTGTCCTTATGGATTCTTGGTATCAATGGCGTCTGCTTTATCTTCTCCCATTCCAAGTCTTCGCTTTGTTTGGGCTTCAAGTCTTTGTCGATATGGCCAGATCATTGTCTGTAAATGTCTACCGCGCTCATCAAGCTAAGGGCCCTGTACTTCTATTCGAGGTCTTGTTGATTCTGGTTGTTTTATTGTCTTTGTTCAACTATGCTCTCAGGTCCCTCAACTATCTGATTCCGACCTAGGGTCTTTTTCTTTGGGTCTAATGTCCTTTCAACCTCTATTTGTTTAGAAAGTTAAAGACAATTTAAGAAAATTTTGAAATGAATTTAATTGCGACTACTGTTTTCTCAAAGACTGGGTTTAGTCTAAATTGCCGTTGGAGTTGAAGCCGACTAAGATAGGGGAAAGCCTATACCTTCTCATCCCGAAGCCTTTGAAGGACATCTTTGAGATAAGAGATGATACGCGATTCATAATGATGTTTGAGGCTGATGCCGAGAGCTGCAAGCTGGTCTACCTGTCTAACCGCGAGGAGGCTATGGAGAGGTCAAAGGGCGCTAAGGCTTCGCTTAGGAAGCAGGGTTAAGACCGGAGCTCGTCAACTTGACAGCTAATATGCGAGAAGGCTTAGAGCGCTGTTTGCTGGATGCCATAGATGAGACGCTTTCTCTCGTTCTGAGTGAGCGCACTAAGGAAGCTATCTATGCACATATCGAAAAGTACTTTGATCTCAGGAGAGAAGAGATTCCTCGCAAGCCGGATCTTCTTGCTACTTGTCTTGAGAAGATCTTCGGTCGAGCGGCGCCGGTTGTAGAGAAGATGATTCTGAAGAAGTTGTATTCAAAGCTTGGGATAGACTTCGAGGAGAGGGAGGATTGGAGCTTTAAGGATTACATAATCTCTGTTGAGAGGTGTGCGGGGGCCGTTTCGAGTTGTGCCTCATTTGGGGTGAGGAGAGCTTCGCGGTAGATCGATGAAAAAGCGACAACTTGATCTTGCGCAAGGAGTATGCAGGTTCTAGAACCAGTTTCTAAGGAAAGCTTTCTTTATGAATATGCAGGTAATAATTCTGTTGAGGTTGAATGGTTGATAGTCGCTGCTATCCCGGCTTTCAATGAGGAGGCGACTATAGCTAGAGTAGTCATCGGTGCCGGTAGGCATGTGGATAAGGTTCTCGTATGTGATGACGGTTCTTCAGATATGACTGGTGAGATCGCGGAGAGGCTTGGCGCTGAAGTTGTCAAGCATGAGAGGAACTTGGGCTACGGCGCTGCGATTAGATCGCTGTTCGATTTTGCGAAGAGGATTGGCGCCGATGTTGTTGTGACTATCGATGCTGACGGTCAACATGACTCCGAGGACATACCTAAGCTTGTTCAGCCGATCTTGAGCGGGAAGGCCGATATCGTCATCGGCTCTCGTAGCCTTGCAGAGACCGAGATGCCTAGGTATCGACGTATCGGACGAGCGGCTCTTGATAAAGCTACCGTTGCAGCTGGGCCTGTAAAGGTTGCTGATACACAGAGCGGTTTCAGGGCTTACTCGAAGAATGCGGTCGAGAGTTTAGAGGTTACCGAGTTCGGGATGGGGGTCGGTTCTGAGATCTTGATGAAGGCTGAAGGTTTGAGGTTTGCAGAGGTTCCTGTTGGCTTCAAGTATAGGGGCGTTAAGGGTTCCACTTATGATCCCGTTACTCATGCGCTTTCTGTTCTCGGTACGATCGTTACGCTTGTTGGGGAGAGGCATCCTATGACTTTCTTGGGGTTGCCCGGCCTAGTCTTGCTTTGCGTTGGGCTTTACGGTTGGATCTGGGTTATAAACAGGTACGCTGAAGTTCAGACCTTACCTACTGGAACCGCCTTGGTCTCTACGATCCTGCTGTTGATAGGGATCTTCGCCGTCTTCTCTGGGTTGATCTTGTTCACGATCTCGGGTTTAGTGAAGAGGTATCGGTGAAGGTCTTTTCTGTCTTCGTGTAGTAGACGGGTGCTAAAGCCCATAATTGATCGTTATCGCTTCCATTGGTAGGTTTACATTGCTATACTTAGTAAAGTTTTTAGCCTCTGCTTCATTTCTACTGATTGAGGCTGAAAGTTGGATCTCATTTCTTTGGGACCTGAGGGAAAGGTCATCTTAACATTGAAGCATGGAAAGCACAGTTACAGTGAGTTGAGGTTTGAAACAGGCCTGAGCGACAGGTGGTTGACGGTTAAGCTGAAGGAGCTGGAAGATCGAGGAGTGCTTGAGAAGGATGGGAAGTGGTATGGTTTGGCAAGGCACTTTGAGTTTTCTCCCTACGAATTAAGTTTATACATGATTTCGCAATCTAAACGTTTAGCGCGTGAGCTTGCGCAATTGCATTCTGTTGAGGCGATTATCCTGTTTGGAAGTGTTCCTAGGAAAGAGGCTCATGAATACAGTGATTTGGACATGATAATCGTAGTGAACGAGAAGGCGGGAAAGGTAAGAGATCGTGTTGTCTCGAAGATCTCCGAGCTGGAGAGAAGATACCATTTAACGATTGAGCCTATCATCTTGTCGACCGAAGATTTCTTGAGCAATATTCAATCGGATGAGGCCGGAATTGTTTATGGAGTCGCTGAAGGCTTTGAGGTTCTGGCTACAAAAAGAGGCAGCTTAGATCGAATTCTAAGTGAGAGAGTTGAAGAGATTAGGAAGACTCGCGAGTACCTTAAAGAGGGAAGGATATGGCTGAAAGCAGAATAGAAGTGTTGCTGAAGGTCTCTCAAGTGAATCTTGCTAGAGCTGAAAAGCGTTTCAACGATGGAGAATATGATTCATCTGCTTTTCACGCTTCTATGGCTGTTGAAAGTGCTGCGAATGCGCTTATTCTCAAACTTGGAGGGGATGAAGCCAAGAATCATAGAGCGATCACCGGGTTGGCCGCGGTCATTAGAAGGATGAGACCAGATTGGTTGCGGGAAGAAGGATGTCAGCAGTTGATAGACAAGGGAGGGGAAATTCAGAGAGAGGTTGTTTATGCTCGATATCCCATTAAGTTGGCTGATCGGTGGGTGACACCGATGGAGTATTATTCGCCGAAGAAAGCAAGGAAGATCATCGACGACGCAAAGTTTGTGATAGACGAAATCAGAGGCTACCTCGTAAGGAATGCAACGACTCGGTAAAGGAACATATGTTTCAAGGTTTGGGCTGCACTGAGGATTTTTCTACGATCCCTTAGAGCAGGAAGAGTACTATTTCAGAGATTCCGGGTGAACTCGGTCGGAGAGTTCTTGATAAAGCTACCGTTGCAGCTGGGCATGTTGAGGTTACTGATACGCAGAGCGGTTTTAGGGCTTACTCGAAGGACGCTTTTCAGAGTCTGGAAGTAACTGAGTTCGGGATCGGTATTGATTCTGAGATATTGGTGAAAGTTGGGGGCCTAAGGTTGACCGAGGTTCCTATCACCTGCAAATATAAGGGCATAAAATGTTCCACTCACAATCCAGTTGCCCATGCGCTTTCTCTTCTCGGTGCCATTGTTACGCTTGTCGGGGAGAGACATCCTATGACTTTCCTAGGGTTGCCCGGCCTTGTCTTGCTTTGCGTCGGGCTTTACGGTTGGATCTGGGTCATTAACAGGTACGCTGAAGTTCAGACCTTACCTACTGGAACCGCTTTGGTCTCTACAATCCTGCTGTTGATAGGGATCTTCGCTGTCTTCTCTGGGTTGATCCTATTCACGATCTCGGGTTTGGTGAAAAGATATAGATGAAACGCAAAGCTTCAAGATTCTGAATGAGCTCAGCAACGGAAAGGCTCTCCATAGTCCTTGAGCAGTTTTACGAGTCCTTCTCTTAGCGGAATCTTGGGCTCGTAACCGAGGACTCTTCTTGCTTTGCTGATGTCTGCGCAGCTATGGCGGATGTCTCCGGTTCGGGGTTGATCGAAGGCGGGTTTCAAGTGTTTTCTGCCAGTGATATCTATGAGGAGGTTCGCTAGATCTTTGATCGAGGTTGCTATCCCAGTCCCTATGTTGATGGGCTCGCTTAGAACACTGCTTCTTTCCAGAGCTAACATATTGGCCTCTACTACGTCGCTTACTTCTACGAAGTCTCTCGTCTGCTCTCCATCGCCATGTATGACTGGCGGTTCTCCTCCCATCAAACGGTCGATGAACTTGGTTATGGCGCCGCTATATGGGCCGTAAGATTCTCTTGGGCCGTAGACATTGAAGTATCTCAAGATGATCACCTCCAATCCGTATAGCCTATTGTAGGTCTTGCAGTAGTTCTCAGCTGCGATCTTTGAGGCAGCATATGGAGATTTAGGTAAGGTTTGGGTCTCTTCACTTTGGTGAGGCGCTTCAGCGTCACCATATACAGCGCATGAAGAAGCGTAAATGAACTTCTCTACGTTTGAGTTGAGGCATGCTTTCAGGAGATTCAATGTTCCTGACACATTGACATCATTGGTGTATATCGGGTCCTCGAAGGACTTGGTGACGCTTGCGATAGCTGCTTCATGGAATATCGCGTCCGCGTCCTTAACGATCTCTTCAACTTTTGCGAGGTCTCGAATGTCCGCTTTGATGAATTTGAAATTCTTCTTGTTTAGGTGTCCAGATATGTTCTCAAGTCTTCCTTGGGATAGATCGTCGATCACTACTACTTCACGAGATTCCTCCACAATCCTGTCGACTATATGGCTGCCTATGAATCCGGCTCCCCCGGTAATCACAATCCTTGAGTAGCTTCGAGGCATAGCGTCGCCTTCACTTTGTGAGTTATGGCGGATGAATAAGAGATTTTTGAAAAGGAGCCTTGAACGGCCAAAAGCCTTTCTTTCGCAACAATTAAAGCTGATAAACCCAACCTTTGTAAGTAACTGGAGAAGATGGCTGAGAGACACTGCGCACTTTGGGAATGATGATGAAAGAATTTGAGTTTGCCGCTAGAACTCTCGGATTACCTTGAGTAGTATCGGGCGGAAAAGGGGAGACGATAACAAAATTGCAGGGCCGATTAGGATAGTTGTGCACGCTTGGCTGACTGGAAATGAAGATATGTTTCTACCTGTGGAATAGCCTTACTTCAGGCGGCGGCGCTGATAACTGGGTAATCGAGATTTCGAAGAAACTTGCCGAACGCCATGAGGTGAGCATAGCAGGATTAAGATACGCAGAGGAGAGGAGGCTGGGCTTTAAGAAAATCAGCTCAATTTTGGGCAGGGTCAAGTATTACGAGTTTCCTTTCTTCAGGTTTCCAAGAGGGGTTGCGATGCCCAGCCCGTTTCATATCAGCGAGTTAGTGGACTTGTTCAATTCTTGTGACGTGACTTATGTTTCGGTTCCTCGTCCACCCGGCGAGGTAATACTTTCCTTCTTAAGGATGAACATAAGGTGTAGCCTTGTTGCAGGCTTTCATGGTTCTCTGAGGTCAGACATATCTCTGCAAAGGTTGTACGGACCTGTATTGAGGAAGGCCCTGACCACGTTTGACACTTTTCATGCGGTGAATAGCGTGACATATCAATGGTTGAAGGATTTGGGTTTCGCTCGTGTCTTTCTTATCCCCAATGCCGTTGATACGGAGATGTTCAGACTCGAAGGGGAGCAGTCGTACTCTATTTTTAAGGTTCTTTATGTGGGAAGACTTGCAGAGGAGAAGGGCACGGATAGACTCATGGATGTCATACGTTATGTCAACAAACGGTTCACTACCCGCGAGATCAAGTTTGTGATAGCTGGCTCAGGTCCACTTCAAGATTCGGTAAGAGGATTAGCGCGAAGATATGAGAATGTTGAGTACTTGGGGTGGGTTCCGCGGGAAGCTTTGCCCGCTCTATACGCAGATACACATCTGTTTCTCATGCCCTCCAAGACAGAGGCATCGTCCTTGGCATTGCTTGAAGCTGAATCGTGTGGACTGCCCGCTGTGTGTTCGAAGATACCTGGTGTTGCTGATGTAATCTCAGACACAAGGAAGGGCCTTCTTATTGAGATGACAGACACTGATGGTTTCGCTAATGCTATTTACGGGTATTATGAGTTATGGCATGACTCTCCAAGACAATACTACGAACTTAGAAAAGAGATAAGAGAGCATATGGTAACCAACTACGACTTGAATGTAATAATAGGAAGACTTGAGACGATGTTTAGGAAATGTGTGGAAGACAAGATAAGACGCTAGCCTTCTGCAAAACTCATTCTCTGATTCTATCTAGTAGTTTTGAGAAAGGGTAGCTAGATCGCATATTATAATATGCAAACTGAAATTCGCAAAGATTTGCGCGTGATTGAATGTGCCATCTGCCTAATGCTGTTCCCTTCGTTCATGCCGTCTTATTCTGACGCGTCTGTCGTCGTATGGATGGCATAGTCTTTCCAAGATAATTGATCGCCGTTGTGAGCTCCCTCGCTAGTCCTTTCGAGGGTAAGATACTTTGTAATGCATGCATAATTTTTTGATCTGAAATCTTCCTTGAACTTTGGATGTTAACCCTTTTCTTGTAGACCATGGGTAGATCTCTTAAAAACGAGACTGTTGCAATTATCCCCCAAGGTCCCGACTCGAATAAAGCCATAAAAGGTATCATCAGGGAAAACGGCAGCACGTGTTTGAGTATTTTTCTTCCCGATATGTTCTTTGTCCATAGTGTTAATAGGTTCTTTACGCCGTAGAAGGCAAAGATTCTGGATGTGTCTCTGCGTGATCTTAGATCGCCACTGGCATCGTCATGGTATACTATTGCCTTTGGAGTGCATGCGACCTCATAGCCCGCGAGCCATAATCTAATTCCTAGATCTATGTCATCATTCCCTATGAAGAAGGCTGGGTCAAAGCCTTTTACAGTCTCCCAGGCGTCTCTTCTGATTACGAAGCCTGCACCGATTGGATACAAGACAGGCCAATAGGACCACTTGTGATGAAGTGTGCTGCGGGGAAAGCCTTTCCAGAGGAGACCGTCTAATCCAACTCCGCCGTGGGATATGATATCCGGGTTTTTTGAACTGAGGTTTACGCACTGAACTGCTCCAATCTCCTTATGCATCTCAAGAAGCGTAACGGGTTCCTCGAGCCAATTCTGATGTACTTTGGTGTCTTGGTCTACGAATGCGAGGTGTCTTCCTCTCGCTTTTGCTGCGCCCAGATTTCTTGCTCCACATAGCCCAATATTCGAGCTTAGTCGAATGATTCTTAAACGGTTGTCATCACAATCTTCTATCAGCGCTAAACTTTCGTCTTTTGAACAGTTGTCGATCAGAAGTATTTCATCAACACATTTTGAATGTACGATGCTTGTGATACAGTCACGTATCGTCCTATATCCATCATAGTTCACTACGATGACTGAAACCAGTTTCTGGGGCAAGAATACTCCTGCTGTGAATTCTGATCCATTGCTCTTCTTAGCTTCATACTACTATTTGGAGGTGCAACCTGTTTAGTTCAATTCTGTATAGAAATATTTACGCAACGTGGATTTCCAGTTATACAGAAAACATGGACGCCCTTCGCTGAATACACCTGCGGAAAGAGGTCCGGCGTCTGATCGGCATAGTAGAGGAATTGGGACTCTAAGTGTGGATACGCCCTGTCTTCACCCTGCCATGAACGGACGCCTATGACAATGTACACATCAGTTCCATTGGATGCATTTAGCGCTGCTTCACGAAAGGCTGTTGGCGAGTTCATTAGCGTGCTGTTGAACCCTATTCCTTCCAAGAAGCTCCTCTCGCTTATCACAGAGAAAGCCTTTCGTAGAACGCCGCCGGAAACGTCGGGGGATGGAGTCAAGAAAGGGGGAA
>Ga0209725_1002273_pt1 | contig 10386 bp, 10 predicted proteins | sample I18A1metaG_FD_184145 | JGI IMG/M metagenome (GOLD analysis project Ga0209725, IMG submission 184145) | Lake sediment bacterial and archeal communities from Gulf of Boni, Indonesia to study Microbial Dark Matter (Phase II) - ​I18A1 metaG... | ecosystem: Environmental > Aquatic > Freshwater > Lake... | reverse complement strand
CTCTCCCAGGTAGTCAAGTATTGTGATCGGGTATGGCAAGGAACGGGCTAGGGAAGGCGGGCCCATTTTGTGTGCGCAACAAATCGGTTCCGTGTGTCTCGCGTCAAGCCAGATGACTAGCGGGTCATTGTTCACTTTTTCAGTCTTCTCTGAACAGCTTCGCTCTCCAGTTCAGCGATGGCATCGGCAGCGACCCAGCGAGCAGCCTTTGAGTCGATTCGTTGCATTTTCCTAGCGGTTCTAACGGCCGCCTTGTTTAGTTTTGGATTTCTTTTTCCAATGTTTCTTAGCGCCCAGCTAACAGACTTCTTGACCAGATTACGCTCGTCTGTCGCTCCGCCCATTATCACCGGAAAGAACTTAATGAACTGATCATCGCTCGCGTCTTTGTCATGCCAGGCCAGACAGGCCATCAAAGCGAAAGCGGCTCTCCTGACGAACTCCTCATCCCGTTCGGACCATTCGAGCACTTTCCTCCAAGCGAGCGGGCTCTTCTCGAAGAGATTCATGCAAACCTGATCACAGACATCCCAAGAGTTGATCTCCTTCACCCAGTTATCCATCTGGGTTGCTGACAACTTGTCAGGCTCGTCGATCATCGCCGCCAAGATTCTCGTTTCAGGTATGCCCGTCTTCCACAACTGGATCGCAAGTCTGTGGTCCTTTCCCAATTCCTCCGCTGCTTTGCGCAGGTCAGGAATCGATACGCCCAATCTTTTCTCAGTGACCATCCCGTACTGGGCCATCCCATCCAGCTGATCGGGTCTGGCTTTAGCTTTCAGCTTGCTCAGGACCTCTTCCACAGAAGGCATTCTGGTTGCCTCTCATTCATAGTCCAGTAATCGGATAATGAACTTTGACGCCTGAAGATCGCCGGATGATGCGGGAGGATCACTCCAACACGTCTTCCGGCAATGGAACCTCACTACGTGAACCGATTCGACCTGCAAGTCGAATTGCTGTTAGCCGCGATTCCGATTTTGCTTTGGTTTCCTTTGGTACAGGAGGATCACGAGCGCCAGCATAAGCCCGAGAACTAGAGATTCCGGAAGAAACCCCGGAATGGGTGAGCCCCATGATCCTCCTTCAATCGTTAGAGGAACGGTAGATCGCGCTTCAGCTCTGGTTGACTGGTCCATGCTGGCGTCGCTGTTGTAGGTGAATATCGCCGTCGCCGTGGTGGAGCCTGCTCGGATAGCTACATAGGCCATTCCAGATTCTGGAGCCCACACCGTTGTTTCCTCATCAGGCTTGAGGGGGGTCGGCATTGAAGCCGCTAGGCACCTCGGGCGTCCGGACTCCACTCTCACATATGATGGATCGAAGTTTGCCGACAGCGAGCTCTCGCAGAGCGTAGGTAAGTAGTACACTACAGCAGGACCTATGTTCCTGATTCTCGTCTTGACGAGGAATTCCTCTCCAACTCTCGGCGAGCGACGCTCCAAGTTTTGTCCAGCAACAAAGAAGATCTCGACGAAATGAATGGGCCCGATCACCAAGCCGTTGGCGGCAGGCGCAAAGGTAAGACCTCTGTCCGTATCGGCGAGACCAACGCTTAGCGAGATGACCGCGATGAGCAGAGCCGGAAGAACGAAGTGCCTGGCTTCTCTATGAGCTCGCAGATTCATTTATCGATGCCTTCGGTGCAGTTCTCCGACGTGAGCTATCATTCTAGACATTAGAACAACGATTCATCCGACCGAAGGCATTAGCGAGGTCATAGAGGTAGGAGGAAGTGGCAGGATCAGTCGTGTGTGGCATTCTTGGAGCGTACACAGACAAAATCAGGAGTTCAAATCACGATGCCCGCACCAAGAGAATCACACTGGTCCGCCGGGTTCAAATCGGGGAGCCCGCACCAAGTGACCATACACACAACGCAAGCTATTGCTGCAACTCCGGCACGATGGCGGCTTGAACCGTTCATCGCTACTCTAGGCCTCATCTCCGCAGCTGCGTTGGTTTTCTTTTTTTCTTTCTTGTGATAAGAAAGGGTTTGAATCTGATTTGAGTGAACGTTTCCGGGGCAAGCCACGAAGGAGACGCCTCATAAGCTAGGAGCTCTCGCCGTCGAAGATCAGCATCACCATCACGACAAAGCCGAGTCCGCTAGATGTCGGCACGCCCTAATGGCCGTATCCGGATCTTCGTCTGTTCCAGAACAAGATCACGATCACTCCGACAGCCGCCATGGCGACAATGATTCCCAAGGCCAGAAAGGAATCTGTTGCAGGCTGTATTGTGAGCGCTTCTGCAGTAGATCGTGATGTCGCCGCTATTTCCTGAGTCGCCGGCACGTAACTACTAGATGCCGTGGAGGTGTGGATTGTGGTCGCTGGCGTTAGCTCGCCAAAGAAGAAGGGATGGGCGACCTCTTCTCGATACGCCGCGAGCGCCTCCGGCGATGAATCAAGTCGCAGATTCGAAATGGTCCCATCATCGTTCTCCCAGTTCTCGTGCCAGTAGCTCATCGCCTTGATGCGAGGGTATCTCCCGTTCCTTACTGATTGCAGAGCGTCATGAATCCAAGAAGCTTTGCTGCCAGTTCTAGCGTCGTCCACCACACCGTATTCGAGAACCGCTAGAGGTTTCTCATTGGAGATGGCGGCAAGTTCCGGATAGGCAGTATCCATGATCTCTGAGAACAGATGCCATTCTTCTCCGGGTCGTTGCGCCCCGTACGTGCTGATTCCGATCCAGTCGATGTAGTCGTCACCAGGATAGTAAGCAGCCATCGTGTTCCACGGTTCCATGGGCACAGAGTCGGCGTTGACATGAAACACCCAGGTGATGTCAGTTGCACCTTCCGCCCGACATATGTCGATTATGTGCCGGTAAGCGTCCCGGAATCTTTCCGGGCCGTCTGATAGACTTGGGTCTCCGTAGCGTTTTGTGTTCCCACCTCCATTGTATTGCCCGTTCCATGGAAACCAATTGCCGTTTACCTCGGTCCCGAACTCCACGATCAGAGGGATCCCCGCCTCTTTGGCACGTTGCGCCCACCTGTGCAGATCTCGGTCAAAATCACCGTCAATAATGCGCTGCATAGTGTAGACAGGGTCAGGCAGCAGTCGCTCGAAAGTGCTCCGCGCCATCATCCTGATGAATGGTATGACTCCTTGATCGTGAATGATTCTGACCGAAGCTTCCGGGAACTCTATCCTCTGTAACCAGTTGTTTGAGAAATATGCCCAGACGATCTTCTTCTGAACCAAACTCTCAAAATCAGTGATCTTATCCGTGGTCACGTTGTCCTCTGATCCGCCAAAATCAGGAAAAGCCGAATGATACGCCCCCTGTGTCGGGGGACTGAGGCTTGCCGCGCGTGAACCATCACCACCGAGAGCATAGCCCAATGGTGCCGCGATTAGCATCGTGCTAAAGAGCAGGTAGAGAATTCTTCTACGCGCTATCTTTGAGCTTGGTAAGAGCAAGTTTGCAGCGCTGCCCGTTTTCCCCTACGCGTTGGCCCCTAATATGATGATGCGGTTAAGCTGCGCCGGACATACGGCGAGGCACCTCGAGGGGTGTCCGTGTAGAAAAGTCCATGGGTCCGAAGGGAATCATGCCGCGTTGGTAGGCCCGGAGCGAGAGTGCCCCGTTCCGAACACGTGGGTGCAGGCGAACACGCCGAGCTTTCAGACATTCGACAATGAGCCTGCTGAAATGCTGTCGCGTGCCTGGTTCGAGTGCGCGTTCATTTTTCTTGTGTGCGCGCGCCTAGTGACCCACATGAGGGGCTTCAACTAGTCTGTGCAGTGAGATTGCGATCATTACTGCTCCCGCGAAGGAGAGTGCGGCAGCACCGCCGTATGCAAAGTAGTAGTAGAACGTGCAGAAGGAACTTACTCCGAGTCCCATGCATTGGTATTCATGATGCGTGTTATGTTGGAATTCATAGTATGTCCAATACGAGTCCGAGCTTACGGTGTAGACGGTAACCACGACACCAGATAAAGCAAACAAGAATGTTCCAGCAACAAGTAGGAGGATTCCTGGGACCAGAGCCTCGCGAGCTTCCAAGGTAGAACGGTACGGGATCTGGCTGGATGGTTATTTGACGTTTTGTGTGTGCAGGTCCAACACGCAGTACGCACGAAAAGTATAGCTCCTTTCCTGCTGCCCGCCTTCCTTTTTGCCATCCAGCAACCAGTGTTCAGGGCAACACACTACTGCTTCTTTCATGTGTAAAACTGGAGCGTGGTAGCATTTGTTCTACGCTGCTGACTATCAGACGCCTGAGTCAATTCGTTAGGCATGGAACGCTCGTTTTCTTTATAGAAGGCAATCGAATCGTTTTCCAACATCGCGACCGTCAGCGATCACCAGGGAAATGCAGGGCATGGCGTCTTTCTGGGATGTAGCCTACCTGGTCGGGGCTCCATGGGACACAGGGGAGCCGCCCGGAGAGCTTACCGAGCTTGTCGACAAGGGCAAGCTGGAGCCCGGCAGCGTCTTAGACATCGGATGCGGAACCGGAACCGTCGTCGTCTTCTTAGCCAGTAGAGGGTTCAAAGCATCCGGACTAGACATCTCAAGAGTAGCCATAAGGAAAGCCAAGAGCAAAGCCGCGAGACGTGATGTCAATTCTAAGTTCTACAGGCTGGACTTCACTGACCCGAAAGAACTCGCATTAGCGGGTCTCTCCCACTTCGATTTGGTGATAGACAATGGATGCTACCACAGTCTATCCACAGAGGACAGGGATAGGTACGCAAGTTCTCTACTAGGGGTGTCACGTGTCGGGACGGTCTACCTCCTATGGGGATTTCTGAGAGGCTCAATGACCGGGTTCGGCCCGCCTGGAATCGAGTACAACGAGGTTGAAGATCGCTTCTCGAAGAACTTCCGTATAAGGGAAAAGCATGAGCTGGAAACCTCATTCAGGAACATGCTGTTTTACGTAATGGAGAGACATAACTGAATCCAAAAAAACATGCCACACCTGTTACCCGCCAATACGAGGAAAGAACAAATGGTACAAAACCAATTGCGTGTATCTTCTCCGTCCCACGGTAAAGAGACCGCAACACTTGCCGGCGGCTGTTTCTGGTGTCTGGAAGCAGTATATGACGAGCTAAATGGTGTTGAGGATGTAGTTTCAGGCTACTCCGGCGGGAAGACACCAGACCCGTCCTATGAAATGGTTTGCACAGGAACAACGGGGCATGCTGAGGTTGTACAGATCACTTTCGACCCTGAGGTCATCTCATTCAAGGAAATCCTAGAAGTATTCTTCACGATCCATGATCCAACGACACCGAATCGTCAAGGTCCTGACGTGGGTACACAGTACCGGTCAGCAATCTTCTACCACACATCGGAACAGAAGACGGTTGCTGAGCAGATAATCGTGCAACTAGGTGCGGCAAGCATTTGGGATGCCCCCATCGTCACCGAGTTGAATCCGTTCGAGAAATTCTATGCGGCCGAGGATTACCACCAAGAGTACTTCAGACGAAACCCCAGCCAACCTTATTGTCGCGTTGTCGTCGCGCCCAAAGTCGCAGAGTTCCGCAAACACTTTCTAGACAAGCTAAGAAAGACTTGACAACGAACCCGCGAGAAATTCGTTTGTTTGTCTTCGTTCATGTGGACGTAGGATCAGCTGTATGATTCATCCACAATGTCTTTTATCGCCCGATGCTTCCTCGCGCGCGAGGTGAGTTAGATGCCTGTTCCCGTAGGATTGCTGTTCATCGGTCTAATACTCAGAACCACCCTAACCGCAATAGTGGTTGTTGCGGTTGTGTGGCTGTTCTGGAAGATCGGTAAACTGGCAGACGCGTACGCTGAGAAGACCAAAGCGAAGTAGGCCAAGTCGAGGAGGCTAGACACTGAAGATGCCTATGACTCGCCCGCGACCAACCTGATCGACCCGTGTTCAGTCTCAGATTGTAAATGTGAAATCAGTCTTAGCTCAGAGGTAAGCGTGCACGCGCACGGAAAATCCTGATCTCCCGATCCAGGTCACTTGTCTAGCGAACTTGTCAGGGTTTGACCATGACCTCATAGTGAATGACTTTCGGCTCGAGTTGGATCAGGAACTCTTTGTCCCTCGGATAGTATCTTGCTTTGTTAACTTCTTGCCCTGCGAATTTTCTTACGCTGTCTATTGAATCCCAGAGTGAGATGAACACGAACTCGACATGTGCGTCGATGGTCCTTCGTAGAACGTACACTCCCCTGTTGCCCTCTGTAGCGCGTATGTCCTTTACACCGGTCGTTTGCATGTACTCGAGGTACTCATCTGCCTTCTCAGATGGGGATACGCCACGCCAAACTCGAGCTATCATGCTTTTCCCATCCTACCTATTTCACACATTTCTCTTGCGCGCTACTGCAGCGTAGGCAACCTGTGCAGTTCTCATATTCAGATATTTCTTGACGATCATGCAGATTAAGCGGCTCAAGCTGAGAAGCGCTTAAATCAGGTTCTCGTGCGGATCTTCGGGAACCGCGTTCATCAGCCCCGGAGAGCCCTATGACTTGAATTTCCCTGAGCTTGAGGAAATGAAGCAGCACTCGTTCGAGATGGGCCCGATTAGGCCGACGGCGGAGGGAGGAAGACACTCACTGCTCATACGCGCAACGCGCAACTGCCCTTGGCGCCTGTGCGGGTTCTGTTATGGAATCCCATACAATCGCGAGAAGTTCCAGCTCAGGAATCCCCGGGAGATCTCAAGGGACATAGACGCTGCCAAGGCGATCAGCGAATCCATCCGAAGCTTGGCAAAGAAGCTTGCCGGAATGGACTGGGCCGCTCGGCTGGTTGACCCTTACACACTCTACGGTAAGGAGTTCCACGAGCTGGCCCAGGATGAGATGCGTAACTACCAATGTATCGTCTTGGTCTTCAACTGGCTCAGCTCAGGCGGAGTAGGCATATTCCTGCAAGACGCCGACACTCCGATCATGCGGACCGAAGAGCTGCTGCAAGTACTCAGGTACCTGAAGCAGAGCTTCCCCAGTGTCGAGCAGGTTACATCCTACGCGCGGTCAAAGACGCTGGTGCAGAAGACCACCGAGGAGCTGAAACAGCTTCGTGAGGCAGGCCTCTCAAGGCTCTATGTGGGTTTGGAGTCTGGCGACGACGAGGTGCTCAAACGCGTCTGCAAAGGCGTCACAGCCAAAGAACACATCCTAGCCGGGAGGAAGTCGAAGGAGGCAGGCTTCGAACTCTCAGAGTTCTGCATCATCGGCCTAGGCGGAAGAAGCCTCTCTGAACAGAACGCGAAAGGCACAGCCCAGGTCCTGAACGAGATCAACCCCGACTACGCGAGGATTAGGCGTTATGTCCCACGCGAGGGTTCGCCGCTCCACAACGAATGGAAGATCGGCGGCTTTCAACTGCTTTCGCCGCATGAGGAGCTAAGGGAACTCCAGGCTCTAGTTCAGGGCCTGAAGGTGACGAGCAAGGTTTGCTTCGACCACTACATCAACCCCTCCCTCAGATCTGGCTCTGAACACGTATGGCTGTTCAGACAGGATCACAACGGGTACAAGTTCCCGGAAGAGAAGAACGACGTGCTCAGACTAATAGAGAAGGGTCTCAGCATTGACGAGGCACGGTACATGCGTGCTGAGCAACTGATCGAGGGCTTTGTCTAGAGCGTCATGGAACTTCCCGAGCAACTCCTCAACGACATGGAGTTGCGTGCCTTCTGCGGGAACACGGGATTGTATGCTCCTCAGGCCTGGCTCTTCTGTTTCTGGAGTTGGAGGATGGCTTGCGCCAGGTCTCCGCTAGTTTCTTTCAGCGCGGCCCTGGCTTCATCTAGTGTCCTTCCGGTCTGTTCCGCGACGAGTTTGGCATCTTCCTCAGGAACCTCTGGCTGAGCGGCTTCCGTTGATGGTGCTCTTTCGCTGACTGATCCGCCGGTGACCTGATACATTCTCTGTCCTTGAACGACGATCGACGTGACCACAGGCTCCTCAATGAGGATCTCGCGGGTCGGCGTGCGTATCAGGACCTCGGTTACGCCGTCGATCTCATCGAGTTTCATTCCCATCTTCTGCATCATTCGCTTGGCATCTCTGCCCTGCGGCGCGCCCTTCACAGCCTTGTACGCCTTGTACGCCATAGCCGAGTCAACCCACGAGCGTTCGTGATCATGAATTATGGGATAAGTCTATTGCGTCAGTTACGTCGAATGCGATCCGACTCCTCGCTGCGTCTTCACAGCTATTCCTCTCTGAGATAGAGCAACAAACAGGGCTGCCGCTTTGCCTTGGGCACTTCGAGTGTTCCGCATCTTCTCCGGTCACAGACGTTCGAGAACAGGTCAGGATAGGTTAGGAACAGGATCGAGACCCCAATCAGCGTGACTGCTGCGCCTAGTATTCCTCGCAGGGTAGTCCTCTGCTTGTACAGTATCCATACGACTGGGATGATGAGGACCGGCATCAAAGACATCAGAGTCTGGGCGACGCCGCCTCGGTATATGTTACGGCACCATGGACAGCGTCACACCCAAGAAAGGCCCCAGGAACGCACCAGCGGCGGTCTCACCAATTCCACTGCGGCAGTCTCTCCGAGAGCATTTGGGTCCAAATCATCCACTGCGATCCCGTTGTATGTGCGCACCCAGAGTCTAGCGGACTTGCTTTTTGACCTTCAGTTGTATGTCTGTTGACACTTGCGGCGTCGTAATTTCAACTATCATACTATGTGTTGGCTCGTGGTACTGGCGCTCGAACTTGAACCTTTTTTGTGTGCGCGTTTCATGATGTCTGCGCACACCGTTGACACCTCTCCCGTTTCCCTCATGGTTAGGAGAAGAATCCGCTAACAACCCCTCTTTCTCTGACCAGTTGTTCAGATTCGAGACGGCGAAAGTCTGAAATCTCCGCACGTCGAACTGGTGAGGCAACTTCCCGAGATTCATTGACTGCGTGTGTGGAGTTCGCGGATTTCTCGTGCCTGTCGGAGCGCCGACCAGGGGCGTGATGAAAAAGTACCCAACAGAAGCCAGGAGGACGACATAGTGGGGGTTTCAATCCAACCGAGACGATTGCTACCCAGTCTGGCAGCAGGTGTTGTCACAGGCATCATCGAGGTGACCACAGCAGTCGCCTTCGCTGCCTTGATTTTTTCGGGCGACCTGGCCGCCTACATTCCAAGAGGCATCGGCCTGATGCTGGTTGGTACGATGATCATCGCAAGCCTGACTGCGCTTTTCTGCTCTTTGCCGGGGCTGGTCGGCGGCTTGCAAGACAACGTCGTTGCCATATTGGCGCTCGTCTCAGCCGCGATCGTCAGCCAGATGCCCGCCTCGGCCACACATCAGGAAGAGTTCACCACCGCCGTCGTCGCGATCGGTGTGTCTTCGCTTCTGACAGGGACCTTGTTCCTATCACTTGGGCAATTCAAGTTAGGAAACCTGATACGCTTCATCCCCTACCCTGTCATCGGCGGCGTCTTAGCCGGTTCCGGGCTGCTGCTGACATTCGGTGCAATTTCCGTCATGACAGGAGCGCCGGTCAGCCTCTTTCAATTGCATCCAATTATCCAACCCGGGCTGTGGATGAAATGGCTGCCCGGTCTGCTCTTCGCCGTATTCTTGCTGGTAATATCACGGCGCCGCAGCCACGTTTTGATCCTTCCCGGCACATTGATAGCGGCCGTCGTGGTGTTCTACATCTTGCTTGGACTAACGAATACATCAATTGCCAAAGCCACTGAACAAGGTTGGCTGTTGAGCGGATTGCCCGCCGGCGGGGGTATGGTCTGGCAGCCACTGAACGTCTCCGATTTGGCGCAAGTCAACTGGTCGGTTATAGGTCATCAAATCGGCAGTCTATTCGTTGTTGCAATCATCGGCGTCATAGCAATTCTGCTCAACCTCACTGGTATAGAACTAGCAACCGGCCAAGATGTTGACCTGAACCGTGACCTCAAAGCGGCTGGCATTGCCAACCTTTTCGCCGGACTGGGGGGAAGCATGGTGGGGTGGCACACGTTGAGCGACTCGACGTTGATCTACAAGATGGGAGCGAGAAGCAGGTTAGTTGGTTTTGTCCTCGCGGCGGTATGTGGTCTCGTGTTATGGCTTGGAGGGTCGCTGGTTCTATACTTCCCGAACCTGGTCCTCGGCGGGTTGTTGCTGTTCCTTGGTCTAGATTTTCTTGTCACCTGGGTATACGATGCGTGGTTCAAACTACCTATCACAGACTATGTTATCATGATCCTGATTCTGGCCGTCATCAATACGATCGGCTTTCTGGAAGGAGTAGGCCTAGGCATCGTGCTGGCGATCGCCTTGTTTGCAGTAGACTACAGCCGTATCAATGTAATCAAACATACGCTTACAGGAGCGACTTTTCATAGCAACGTCAGCAGACCTCGCCTGCATCAGCAGCTGCTACGCCGAAAAGGCCATTGGC
>Ga0209725_1002272_pt1 | contig 10400 bp, 12 predicted proteins | sample I18A1metaG_FD_184145 | JGI IMG/M metagenome (GOLD analysis project Ga0209725, IMG submission 184145) | Lake sediment bacterial and archeal communities from Gulf of Boni, Indonesia to study Microbial Dark Matter (Phase II) - ​I18A1 metaG... | ecosystem: Environmental > Aquatic > Freshwater > Lake... | reverse complement strand
AAGTGGAAGATTCGAAACACTAACATTATACCCCCAATATATGCTTATCTCTCTCTTAGGAACGATTGTGCCCTCAACCCTGTCCTGAATCTTCTGGAGTTTGACAGTAACTCTCGACCCTCTTAGAAGTTTGATCGGAACGGTGGCTAACCTATCGATTCCTAAGTAGACTAGCGAGGTATCTCTACCTGTCTCAACTACGACTCCGTCACGGATCTCTCCAGTTTTCAGCTGAGACGCAGGTTTTTGCAGCGGGTGATGAGGCGTCCTGATCGGTGGAAGGATTCCGGCATACCGAAGAACAGGGTCGAGTTTGACCAAGTGTTTTCGGAGGTATTGAGGGGTCTCCATGTAGGTTAAGATTGCGGATATCAGTTTTGCGTCTCTTGCCTGATTGATTCTAGGCATATCTGGATAGATCAGGATGTTCTCAACTCTGAATATGGCGGAAGCTCTTCCGACGAGACCTATCTTGTATGTCTTCTCTCTAAGGTGGGGTGTATCCGCGACTAGAGAGGCAGGAATGGCCACGCTGGTGATTTGAGATCTGCGAGGCGGATACTCTGCCAATTGCTTCACCTAGGATAATCAGATGTGAAATTCTCTCTTAGGGTCAGATGTTATTCTCAGTTGATAAGCTTTACATGGATATATGTCGAGTAGTGATAATCGAGAGACCAATGACGATGTTAGATGATTTGGACTACGTTCATAGCATAGACAAGTCGAACATGCTGAGAGTAATAGAGACCTTTCCTGAGCAACTGCTGGAAGCTTTGAGTATTGTTGAGCAATCCAAGATTCGTAAGACCGATGGAAGGGAGATAAACAACGTCGTAGTAGCTGCTGTTGGAGGATCAGCGATTCAAGGCGACTTGATTCGAAACTGGACTGAAGACGAAATGGCGATTCCACTGGAGGTATGCAGGGACTCCACTCTACCCCCGTATGCTGATCGCAGAACTCTTGTGATAGCTGTCAGCTACTCAGGCGATACTCAAGAGACCTTGAGTCAAGTCATAGAAGCCTGTGAAAAAAGATGCAAAGTCTTCTCAGTGACGTCTGGAGGTCAACTAGCGATGATAAGCAAGAAGTTGGGCGTTCCCACTGTTAAGGTACGGTCTGGACTCGTTCCCCGGGCCGCTCTCCCACACTTACTCACATCCACCGCATATATTCTTTGGAGAAGCGGGTTGATCAAGAGTATTCAAGAAGAAGTCAAGCTTGCCTCACAACAATTGAGTGAAATTAGAAGAGAAATCCGGGCTGATAGTCCTCTTCAGAACAATGGAGCGAAACAGTTCGCTATTGGTCTGTTGGGAAAGTTTCCAGTAATATATTCTTCAGCGCGCGTTAGCGGTGTTGCGAGGAGGATGAAGAATCAATTCAATGAGAATAGTAAGGTGCCCTCCAAGTTTGAGCTTCTTCCAGAAGCTATTCACAATGATATTGAGGGTTGGAAGCGAATTGACGTCGCTGAAGAAGAGAGTATGCCTTTCTCAATCATCTTCATTCGAGATGCCGAAGAGAGTAGGAGTGAACGCATTAGATTTGAAGAGATGAAGAAGCTTTTGAATGAAGCCGGCGTTTCCGAAGTTAAGCAGATCCCGCTTGAAGGAGAGACCAAGCTGGGGCGGCTGCTCTCAGGAGTCTATTTCGGAGACTTTGTATCGTTCTATCTTGCGGTTGCTAGAGGTTTCGATCCTACACCTATCAGATCGATTGAGAAACTGAAGAAAAGAATAGACGGGAGATTGAGGTTCAAGGTCAGCCTAGAGAAGAGAGTCAGGGAACTTTAACCTTTGACTATCCTTTGCTCACTCCGATTGGAACTAGGCGAGCCACTTTAGTGGCGATTCCAAGTTCATGGCTGACTTCTGCAACGCGATCAACGTCCTTGTATGCGCCGGGAGCTTCTTCACTAACGACTGCCATGCTTGCAGCTCGAACCGAGATTCCTTTCTGCTCGAGTTCGCGTTTTACATCGCTCCCCCAGAATCTTCTCTTTGCAGCGGCCCTACTGAGATAACGTCCTGCACCGTGCGCTGTCGAGCCGAAGCTTATCTCCATAGCTCTCAGCGTTCCCAAAAGAACCCATGAACTCGTTCCCATACTGCCCGGGATAAGTACGGGCTGCCCTATCTCTCTGTATTCCGCTGGAACCGCTGGATGGCCAGGAGGGAAAGCTCTAGTCGCACCTTTTCTATGGACGTAGACTCTTCTTCTTCCTCCATCCACTTCATGTTCCTCAACCTTAGCGATGTTGTGAGCCACATCGTATATGAGGTTCATTCCAAGCGAGTCTGCTGAACGCCCGTAGATCTTCTCGAAGGCTTGGCGGGTCCAATGAGTTATCATCTGTCTGTTCGCCCATGCGTAGTTGCTTGCCGCTGCCATTGCTGGAAAGTAGTCCTCTGCCTCTATGCTGTTCGTCGGTGCGCATGCGAGTTCACGGTCTGGAAGCGAAATATTGTATTTGTGAACGGCTTTCTCCATAACTCTCAGGTAGTCGCTGCAGACTTGATGTCCGAAGCCTCTGCTCCCTGTGTGGATAAAGACTAATACTTGCCCTTCATATTCGATTCCGAGACGTTTCGCTGCTGCTGGGTTGACGATCTTGTTTACTTTCTCTACCTCTAGGAAGTGGTTTCCGCTTCCAAGACTCCCGAGTTGCGGTGAACCCCTATTCTTGGCTGTTGAAGACACCTTCGATGGGTCCGCCTCCTCCATACATCCGTTCTCTTCACATGTCTCTGAGTCCTCTGACCATCCGTAGCCTCTGGAGATCGCCCATTCAACCCCATCCGAGACCACCTTGTCAAGCTCGATCTGGCTGACTCTGATCTGGCCTCGGCTTCCCAGACCTGAAGGGATCAAGTTGAATAGTGTATCAAGGAGTCTCGATAGGACGGGGCGGATGTCCTCTTCCTTAAGGTTGGTCTTCAGTAGACGGACACCACAGTTGATGTCGTAGCCCACTCCGCCTGGGCTCAGGACCCCTTCTTCGTAGTCTGTCGCGGCTACCCCTCCTATTGGGAATCCGTATCCTTCATGTCCGTCTGGTAGTGTTATCGACCATTTGTATATGCCGGGCAGATGTGCCACGTTTGCGCATTGCTCAACCGTTAGATCAGACTTCATCTTCTCGAGAAGCGTTTCGTCCGCATAGATTCTGCCTGGCACGCGCATCCCTGGCTTGTAGCCTCTCGGGATCTCCCAGATGTATCTGTCAATCCGTTTGATCGGGACCCTTTCTGAGTTCCCTCTGAATCTTTCTTCTCCGCTCATCTCTTGTTACCTTCTTAAACGGAAGGTATTAGTGTGAGTTTTATGATTTAAGTTTCATTGGTTTGGAAACCAATAGACATCGCCGGTGCTCTCATGCTTGTCAGAGTTGTTAGGCGTTTAGGTTTAGATGAAGTCGTCAAGCGGATGAGGGAGTTTGAGTCGAGGCTTGGAAAATCATTCCTTGAGTTTGAGAAGAGGTTCACTGAGGGAAGATTGGATCCAGGATTGTTCGGTGAATATGTTGAATGGGCGGATCTTGTCCATGCTTACGAGGGGTATGTTGAGAGTGGGGAGCTCGACTATGCTTCTGAAGAAGTCATTGACTTGCGCGATAAAGATTTCGAGAGGCTCTTGACCCATAAGAGGGTTGAGCTTCTCGCCGCTCTAGCCTCGTCGAGGGTTGAGTCTATCAATGAACTTGCGAGAAGGGTTAAGCGCAGTGTGAAGAATGTTTACGGCGACTTGAAGATACTGGAGAGGCTCCGGTTCGTTCAATTGCGAAAGCTTGGCAAGAGAAATATTGTACCTGAGGTACTGGTCAAGGAGATCGGTTTTCTAATTCAGTGAGCTTCTTTTCATTTAGGCCTAGGTTGAAGAATCCTTCTGGATCTATCAAGAAGATCTCTGTTCTGGTCTTGTTTTTTCTCTTAAGGTAGATTGCAACTCGTCTTAGAGTATATACGAGTACTAGGCCTATCGCGGCGTAGACTAGGTATCTATTCAGGATTAGGTCTAGCAGCTGGTCCTGTGGCGTTGGCAAGGTCTCCCTGCGCCTTGTTAGCTCATTGTTTTCGATAAGGTTTATGCTTACAGGTCGAGAATGAATTTGAGCTCGCAGCCTCCCTTATGCTCTTTGATCTCCATTTGATGGTATGTCACCGCTTTCACATCTACTTTCGGCTTATGCTTGCTGGCATTGTACAGCTCGCCTCGGATAGTTGCTTTCAATGCGAACCCGCCTTCCTTCTTTTCTATCTTATCCACTTTGAATTTGCTGTACACTTTACCCTCGATGTCGAATTTGAGAAGCAGGGTCTCCAGCCAGTTGTAAAGTAGCGCTTCTCGATCACTGCCTTCCACTGTCACTATCTCTTCCAGTGCGAGTGTCACAGTCCTTGTCTCGATCATCGTTTGGAACATTGCTTCCGCTGCATTCTGAAAGGCTTCCTCCAGAGTCTTCCCATACGCGGCTATATACGCGTCGCTCACGTGTTCTAGGAATTCGTACCGCTTCATTTAAGGTCTAAATCCTTTGTTCTCCTCTTCTTGTTTGTTAAGTTTTGGTCGGAAGCATATTGATATATTGCCTTCCCATACCGTATATGGAACCGTTTCAAGTATGAGGTTTGCTGAATGGAGAAGACTGAGATTCTTGAGGCGCTAAAGAAAGTCTTCGATCCCGAGTATCCTCTATCGGTCGTGGAACTGAAGATTGTTGAGGAGAAGGATATCTTTTTTGACGGTGATAAGATCAGAATAGAGTTTACGCCGACCACACCCTACTGCCCCATGGGCGGGATCATAGGCGTCTTGATCAAGTATGCGGTTGAGAACAAGTTCAGCAGACAGTTCGATGTCAAGGTGAAAGCTGGAGCGCATGTTCAAGAAGATACGCTTAACGAACTGCTTTCCAGCAAGGAGAAGTATGACGAGACTATTCAAAGATTGAAGACCGCAGGCATCTTGGAGAGATGCATAAAAAATTAGACAGAGCTCCGCCCAATGAGACATTCAGCGCCAAGTTCCTTTGTAGATCGTAGGACATGTTCAAGCAAAGATCAGGCTGTTGCTCGGCAGAATCCAACTCTAGAGATGGCCCTTATCACTCCTTATTTGGAGACTGCACGCGAGCATCTGGGAGAGCGGAAGCAAGTAAAGATTTTAAGATGGGCTCAATCGAATAAGCTGTTGACCAGTGCCGGGAACAAATGCCGGGATTATGCGAGGAGATGCATCCTTCATCCCGTGGGCCGAGTGGACTAACTCTTCGCAGAGAGGAGGTCTATTGGCGCAGGCCTTGAGTCTGGTGAGAGTTAGCCTGTGGCCCTTCATGGGCCGCGAGGGTTCAAATCCCTCTCCCGGCGCCATATGCTTCTAAAATGGAAATACTCAGGCCAGTCCTCTCTCATCTGAGAAAGGTCAAATCCTATATTAGCTCTGCCACATTCTTAAGAATGAGTTGAAAATGATGACAATGAGATTGGATGAGACCTTCGGTTCGCACCAGGACTTGAAGAAGCTGTACGGTATATACTTGGTATCGGCTCTGTTTCTGTTCTTCTTGTCCTGGATTATCCCAGTCGTTGTATACGGGTTTCTTGCGCTCGATTTGTCTTATGCGGTCATTCTGGTGACATCTCTTCTTTTTCCTACTATTGTGGGTACGGCGTTTACTGCGTACTGGATACAGAAATACCAAGCGTCAGTATCGTTTCTGCTGACGAGAAGCGAGATAGTCGTTCAAAGAGGAGTTTGGTGGAAAAAGAAGAGCTACGTCCCCTACAATCGGGTCACGAACGTCGAGATATTGCAAGGCCCAATCGCAAGGCACTTCAAACTCGGAACAGTCTCGATCCAGACGGCTGGATACTCAGGGGTGAAGAGCTCAGGATCGAGAGCAGCAGAAGCGGAGGTCTTCGGTGTGAAGAACTTCGAGGAAGTCAAAGACTTGATAATGAACTATGTTAGAAAGACGAGACCGGTCGCAGTGGAAGCAGAAGCTGAAGATTTGAATGCTCAGATCTTGGAGGAACTGAAGAAAATCAGAGAGACATTGGAAAAAAGTGCCCGATAAGACGACCTTACCCAGACCGTTCGTAGAAGATTGAAGAAAGATAGCAGACGATGAATAGCCTTCTCTAAATGGGCAAGAAGACGATAAAAGCATCGTCGTTCAATCTCCAATTCGGTAGGGCTATAAAATTGTTCGAGATCTATTGTACGAAATGCGGAAGACCTAGGCAGAGTGAAGCTGAGTGGAGATGCGTTTGCGGAGCCCCCTTCGAATCGAAGCAAGAGAAGCGATTCGAGAGGAAGGTTATCCAAGGAGAAGAAAGAAGCGTCTGGCGATATAGAGCATATCTTCCAGAGATCCCTGAGAGTGATCTCATAAGCCTAGGCGAGGGAGGAACGCCTCTACTTCAACTTGAGCGCAAAGAGCCGAACGTTCTCGTGAAGCTAGAGTATGTCAACCCGACAGGCTCATTCAAGGATAGAGGTTCAACAGTTCTGGTCTCTTACGCTGTCGGAGCAGCTGAACGCTTAGGCTTCAAGAAAGCTATAGAAGATTCCTCGGGCAACGCTGGCGCTTCAATAGCAGCTTACTGCGCACGCGCAGGCCTTCAATGCGAGATCTTCGTTCCAGAAAGAGTGCAAGCGGTGAAGCTGGCTCAGATTGAGGCTTACGGCGCAAAGGTTAGAAAGATCGCTGGGACAAGGAGGCATCTATCCAGCGTAACTGAAGCTGAAGCTAAGAACGCTTTCTACGCAAGCCACATATGGAACCCCTATTTCGCCGAAGGAACAAAGACTATGGCGTACGAAATCACAGAATTCTTGAACTGGGAGGCGCCTGATGTGGTCTTCTGCCCAACCTCAGCGGGAAGCCTCTTGATAGGCCTATACAAAGGCTTCATACATTTGCTCGACTCGGATGTTATCGAGTCGATCCCGAAGATCGTCGCTGTACAGTCGGTCCAAGTCTCACCGATATACCATGTATTCAAAGGCTTGAGCTACAGGCCACCTGAAAGGCTTGACACCGTGGCGGACGCTCTAATAAGCACCGAGCCAACTCGGAAAGACGAAATGCTTGAGCTACTCAGAAGATGGAATGGGGATTGCGAAGTGGTTGAAGACTATGAGATTCTCAAATCCATCAAAGAGCTTGCTCGACTAGGCTTCTACGTTGAACCCAGCTCAGCAGTTGCGCACGCAGCATGGAAACGTTGGAGGAGAGAAAGGAAGATCGATGAGGAAACGAAGGTAGTTATTCCTTTGACAGGAACAGGATTGAAAGTCGGCGACTTGCTCCAAACATGAAATGGGTGTGGGCTTATGGAGTTGCTCGCTTGAAAGGAGTTTGTCACTCTCGCAGTCTCTGAACAGCCTCTTGAGGCCCCAGTATCTCAATGTGTTTTCTAAGCGCCTCCCTAGTCTCATTTCTCAAGAGGTGCTTCTCATCAACTGTGACGAAACTCGAGCATCCCTCGCTTATTGAGGTAGCTAGATGATGGAAATCTGCTGCTGCCATCCCAAGCCTTCTCTTCAAATCTCTAAACTCGAAGATGAGGTCGAGGGTTCTGTCGATGTAGTCCTCGTAGGACATTATCTCCAAGTTGAAGCTCTGCTCCAAGGATAGCTCGGCTTCATATATCTTCTCAACAGGCATCTTCGTTGTGGCTAGAGCACTCGGAAGCTCGATTAGCACAAGAGAAGACGCAACCCCAATGTGACCGCTCTTCTTAACCTTCTCACCCAGTTCGAGAGCGGAAGAATGATGCTTCTCGCCTCGCTTCTTGATTGAGGCTATTAGGACGCTTGTGTCTAAGCCCAACTTCAAAATCTTCTTCTCTCCATCGAAATCATGTCGGCCGCGCTAAGTTCCTTAGAGAAGTATTCCTCTAGCTCCTCGGAGAGTTCCCTCAACCCTCTGGCCTTGACCCAAGCCGGAACCTTGAAGGCCAGTCTTTCTCCACCTCGCAGATAGAAGACGTTCACTCTGCCCTTCTTCGCCAAGGCGACCTTCCCTTCGCCGACCAGCCTCAACAATTGTCCCTGAGCGGTCGACCAAGCTATTCCTAGTCTCCGTGAAACGTCGTCCGGTGTAGCTGGACCCTTGGACAGTACCTTTGTGATTCTTTCGGTCAAATCTTCCATGACACCACCCATCATAGTTTCCATCTCACGATACACATAAACCTAACGCCCTTCACTGCTGGGAGAAAGAGCGCGATAAAAGATATCTTTGGCCTGAACGCAGATAATCAATTCATCCCACACCTAAAGGGCTTTGGGGTTCCTTGCTCGACTCCTCGCAAAGAGAAAGTGCCATCGGAAGGAACTCTAGACAGTCAATTTCTGAGTGAACACTACTTCACCAAAAGAATTTCTGATAAGGAGAGACCAGACTAGTTAACGGGTGTTCATGGTCGATTTCGAGGAGTTTTTCGAGAAATCCCTCTCCATCTTTCGGCCGGCTCAACTGTGTTAGGGTTTAGTAGCTCGGAGGCATCTCAAAGGAGAACCTCCACCTCTAATGCGCCCAGTACAGCTTCCTCAGAAACACGAGGGAAGAGGGCAGAGCCAGAAGAGCCGCAGCCATAGCATAATAGTTGAGTATAAGGAGGAGGCTTCACAGTCCGCTTCTTGACGCTCAGATTCATTAGGACCCTGTCCTAACCTTGAGTGCTTTCAATTCCACTGTAAACCAGCTGTGAAGCATCTAGACCGCCCCCTCTATATGTGGAGGGTAGGGGAGCCTAGATCACATCTTTCAATTCCATCACAGAGCGAGTGAAACTGAGCGAGCAGCTTCTCGGCCATAAGAGCATAAGCAATACGCTAGTCTACACGCAGCCGACAAGTTTCGAGAGCGATGAATACAGCTCAGCTGTAGCCAAAACATTGGACGAAGCTAGAAAGCTCGTCGAGGCAGGGTTCGAATACGTCACAGATATAGAAGGCAACAAGCTCTTCAGAAAACGAAAATAGCTAAGGCCGTATAGTCAAGTTGAAAACTGCAGAGATAAGTATTTATCTCTCTGTTTTTTGCGGATTTACTTACTAGACGCGAAGTCTTGGCTAGAGTGAAGAAGGCTTGACAAGGTCAACCTCATCTGGCAAGTCGTCTAATGCTTCGGTTGAGCGAGGAGTTTCGACGCTTCGATTCTTCGAGGCTGGGAAGCTTAAGGAAGCTCTTGAGCGAGAGAAGGAGCGGGCAGACGAGTACTTGAATCGACTGAAGTACCTGCAAGCGGACTTCGAGAACTATCAGAGGAGAGCCAGGAGGGAGCAGGAGGACCTTGTCAAACGTGGCAGTGAACAGTTGATCGTGAAGTTGCTAGGTGTTGTCGACGATCTGGAACGCGCCATTGAGGCAAGCAAGAGTTCGAGTGATAAAGAGGTTCTCGTGAGCGGCGTAGAGATTGTTCTTAAGCAGTTGCAAGCCACTCTAGCTGAAGAAGGATTGAGTCAGATTGAGGCTGTTGGCAAGCCTTTAGATCCTGAACTTCATGAGGCTATCGCGACTGTTGAGACGGATCAGTATCCCGAAAACATTATTGTTCGGGTGTTGCGCAAAGGATACTCACTAAACGGTAAAGTGATTAGGCCGAGTATGGTTGAAGTTGCTACGAAACGTGCAGTATCAACTCAAGATGAACAAGCTAAGTAGAAGAGAGGTGTAGAATCGTCATGCCTAAGATACTTGGTATCGATTTGGGAACAACTAACTCAGCTGCAGCTCTGGTTGAAGCTGGAAGACCAACGGTTGTACCGAGTGCTGAAGGCCCAACGATCGCGGGAAAGATGTTCCCCTCGGTTGTAGCCTTCACCAAGGAAGGTCAGCTGCTTGTGGGTGAACCTGCGAAGAGGCAGGCGACAGCGAACCCTGAAGGAACTATCTTCGAGATAAAGCGTAAGATGGGAACAGACTATAAGGTTAGAGTCTTCGGTAAGGAGTATACTCCTCAACAGATTTCAGCCTTCATACTCCAGAAGATGAAGAGAGATGCTGAAACCTTCTTGGGCGAGAAGATTGAGAACGCTGTCATAACAGTTCCAGCACACTTCAACGACAATCAGAGGCAAGCTACGAAAGACGCCGGCGAGATAGCTGGGCTGCAGGTCGTCAGAATCATAAACGAGCCGACCGCTGCGTCTCTCGCATATGGGATAGATAAACTGGATAAGGAGCAGAAGATACTCGTCTTCAGCTTCGGAGGAGGAACACACGACGTAACCGTAATGGACTTCGGGAAAGGCGTCTTCGAGGTTCTTGCGACGAGCGGCGACACCAAGACAGGAGGCGCGGATATAGATAACGTTGTCATGGATTACCTAGCCGACGAGTTTCTGAAACAGACCGGGGTAGACGTTAGAAACGATAAGAT